>JGI24159J19872_10003738_pt1 | contig 19141 bp, 15 predicted proteins | sample Ectturendosymbi4_FD_19872 | JGI IMG/M metagenome (IMG submission 19872) | reverse complement strand
GCGAGACCAGCAGTTATTACTTTCGTTTGTTGTTTGTTTCTGTTGATGAACAATTTTTTTCGTTTTTAACAGGTTTCATAGTATGACTAAAAAGTTGAGCGGCCCGCTGACTCAGCGGTAACTGACAAAGTGGCCCGCGATAGGTTCGTCACCCCTGCTTTAATTTAAACAATTATTTTTGCGTTATTTCTGAGATTTATCTGGTTCATATGTTTAGAATTGACGTGGAAAACTTCACAGACAGCCAAGCAACATATCCGTACCTTCCAGGGCTGCGGAGTCGGAGGTTTTTGGGTGGAGTAGGATTTTTTTATCCGACTCCGGAAGTCCAATTGAATCATTTTATACATTGTACTCCTAAGTTAGGAATCCTAACTCGTGCCTGTTGAAATGGTAGTTCCTTTTGAAAATTTTATGGAAACTGAGTTTTCTTGCTTTGTACCACGATTTCCATTGATTGCTAGTTGCTACAAAATTGTTGACAGCCAAACTTCATTCATGTTATGCTAAGGGGTCGGGTCGGAGTCGGAAATTTTGGAAAGGTCGGAGTCGGACATTTTACCTCCGACTCCGCAACCCTATTTTTTTCGGTCATTGACCGAAATGTGTTTGATATGACGAAAAAAATTGTCATTTCGGTCAGAATGTCTGACAAATATAGGCTAATTAACACTGCTACAGCGAGTTTAAATACAACCGTGAGACAAATGACAGCAATGTTTCAGTGACCAATTTGTCTCAGCAAAAATGACCGAAATGCCTTGGCGAAATAAAAAACCAGTGCAGCCAACTGCATCAGTTGTGATCGTACCTGGAAATCTGCGTTGCTGCTTTCCAGCGACAACGTCCATTCGTCTCGAGCTGCGTCGCGGTTGGAAGCAGTTTCCGAGTCGAGGCTTCGCAAACACTGGCGCAAGTTCTCGTGCGTGACTTCGTTGCTGGAACGCGAAGCACGAGATGAGTCGGCAGCTTGCTGAAGAGTGTTGGTGCTCTGCGACGGAAACGATCGAATTACTGAGATATGTCAGAAACTAGTTAGGCCAGCCTTCAAATCACAACTACAGTAATATAAGCGCAACAATCGCAATAAGCACCGACAACAGGCGGCACCTGTTCTTGCAGCTCGTTCAAGTGCAGGATCCGTTCGTTGGTTGATTGCTCGATCGCTTGGTTGGTGTTCGCAACGGATTGCTCGATCGCTTCGAGCGAGTCGCAGTTCGTTGAACAAGCTTCTTTCCAGCTGCTCATTGTGGCTGCGACGCTTTCTTTCATCTACAGACGATGTGAAGCTAAGTAGGTATCTCTTACTTGCGTAGGATTATCATGGAGTTCAGAACAAAAATGCTGCACATTCCAAAAGTTAAGAGGTATGGTTTTTAGATTAAGACATGTCTGCCGTCCTTAATAAAAAACAAAAAGAAAAACACGCGAACAAGTTATGATATGCAAATCAAACTCAGTGAAAATGATCGCGAAATCCATTTTCTACCCAGTATCTTAATCTATACCAGCAGTTTTCCCTCAAAGACGCAAACTTCACCGCCATATCACAGCCTATTGCACATCGCTATCTCTAGTGAAGGTTTACAATTTGGACGAAATAGTATGGCGCTCAATATTTGTTCTATATCTTCGAAAACCGGAACGCCTTCAGTGCAAATTTGGTTGATGTTTTTTGTGATTCTGTGCCAGTACTTATTCATGCGTTTAAGCAAACTGCAAATATTGTTGTCAGTGGTGCAGACTGCGAACCGAATAATGAACCGCCGATCCAGAGCTGGTCACGGTGAGGCTCATAGAGATCGGACTTAATGTCTTTTGTCCGTTGGCGAACTTTTACAGCGTGTTGCCTTCATTTACGGGCACTGTTTTGTGGAATCAGACTCCGCACAAAACATTCCAGCGCTTGACAGCCAGTTTTGTGTGAGTTTGTCCTGCAAACCACACATTTTCCTTCGAGAAACCCATTTTTCAGGGAAAAACAGGCTGTCTTCGAACACCAGCTTCATAGATAGCGCGTGTCGGTGCAACTCATAAACGACGTAAATAAACAGATAAAAAACCAAGAGCGCAAGCTTCACCTGCTGCTGGATCTTTTCCATCATCTCATTCAGAGTGTTCTGCATCGAGTTAAAAAAAGCAAAAAATGAACGTTAAGTGATCAAACAAAAATTTCAAGAAAAAAACAATTAAAAACTCTGACGAGGTCAGAGAACCCTTCGCTTCTACAACTTAAATTTACCGGTCAGGGTTAAAAAAGACGGATTTTTGGAAATGGAAACAACAAAAACAAAACTAACGTTAAGTATATTTACAAACCCACTTGCGAGTTGAACTAACAAGACAATTCGGTGCAAATCGTGGAATAAACACGTAGCGAACACAGAGCTGCTGTTCACTCCGGCCGTGTCGCTCTGGCAAGTGTTTGATCAAGGATTGACTGGATGCTATGCACGCGTTTCTCTTGTCATTTTCGCATGAAACACGTTAAAGCATGATTTCTCACAAAAATCACCGCTATAAGCGAGTTTTGACCGCTGCAACCGCGCAGTGCATTTAGTTGCAAACCAACTCTGCTTCCGCTCATGACCCGTGAACTCGAGTGAACTCACTGGAACTGACTCGTGTGTAAGCTGGAGGTCTTGACTAGCAACCTTGTTCCCACGGAGAAGTTGTTCATATGTTTCCGACTTATTTTGCACGCTGTTCGCAGAACCATCTATAGCAGTCGAGCTACAAAAAGTTGCCTTCGCATTTCCTGCAATTTGACGCTGCACCTCAAGGGTTCGCCTAATTGCAAAACTATGTCATAGATGAAGAAGTCTAAACTGCCCAATGATTGTGCCTTTAGCCCCGTGTTTAGATGTCATTTTAGCCATAGACTGCATTGGTACTTGGTACAACACGTAAGTTGCACTGAGGAGATTCACTGACAAACTTATCAGCAGTTAACACAATGGTTGTTACTCAAACAACAATGAGCAAATATGTAGCATTGCCGATTTCAATTTCATCTTTTGTCACAAAGCAAAATGCTTGACTTTCTGCCATGTGAAAACTGGTTGTATGCTACAACCAGATAAAAATGATGATGCGAGACTGTGTTAAGTAAAAACTTCATGGAGTGATGACAAACGCAGAAGTCAAACCAAGCAATGTACCTGGCCGAAAGCTGTGGCCTGATCCTGCTTCATCCTTATTGTCTTAGCTCGGCGAAGAACTTCATCTTCGTGTGCTTTTACTCGTTCAGCTTCGATTCGTAGCTGAATTAACCGACAAGAATTGAAAAAAAATCATCAAATGGTGTCACAATTGTGAAATGACACAAACCGGTGAATGCCAACGCACCGCCACTGCTCATCCAACATCGTGTTTAACCGCGCGTTTGAAATATCTTTACTAATTTTAATCTGAATATAGCAGCTCCTGAATTTGATTTATATCAGCAATGTCCAACCGATAGCATTGGTGGGTCAAAAGTTAGGCCACTGTCTTAATGAGGGCCGCGCATTGAATGACTTGCTTTGTTCTCAGCAAACTATAAGTTAGGTTAAGCTGCTGAAAGCGTTGGAATCCTATCAGCAATGATAACGATTTTGGCACCCCTAATCACTCTAACTGTGATGTCATAGGCGAGTTTAAAGTATCAGTCTAAGCACAAAATAGAACTCAGTTTGGTGAAATTGGAACAAAAGGAGTAGAAATCAGAAAACTAGAAATGACTTTGCACCTCAGTGTACACATGGAAATCTGCTAGTACGAAATGCAGACGTGATAAGTGACACTGCGGAACATTTTAAAAACTAAACGTGCCAAGCCACCCATACAATCGCAACTTTCACACATAGCTTTGTGGGTATGAAAGGTAAGACTTTTTCGCTTGGAATTCGAACGTATTGAAAAAGGTGATCACAAACACGTCTGGACAAGACGATAGCCTCGCGAGGCAGTGTGGAACATTTTCCACAAAAATAAGTTCAACGTTCATTTGACTGCGAAGTGTAAAACGACGTTGCCTTAATACATCACAGGCACGCACAGGTGGTCATGCAAGTTTCGACCAACTAACAGCATTGTACGGGAAGTTGATTTTTGAACTTGCCGAAAAACAATGCCGAAGTAACTGAAAGTGTGTTATAAATCTGAGTGTATTTCACTCACCTGGTTTCGCTGGAAGTCAAAAGCTGTTTGTTGTTTTTCAAGCAACGACAACAAGTCTGATGCAATGCCTTCGCATTTCAGCTCCATTTCTGCGGCTGACGTTTCGAGGATTGAGTTCATTTCATCCTTTAAGAGTAAATTTGTCGCGAGCATTAAAAACGCATCCATTCGCAAATACACACAAACAATTACTGCTTTCAGCTTCGTTAGCCTCTGGCATGCAAACGGAACCATGCTCTATCTTTCAGCAACGGTGCAACTTCAGGCACCTGCACCGAGCTAACCCGAAAGCTTTCAGAAATAACATTGAATAGTAATAAAAATGTTAAGTTGAATAATAATAAAAACTGCAACAAATTCGGGAAAGCCCGAACTGGTCTTTGAAACCTCGGTGCGAGAGTATTCGAAATATCTCACAACGAAATATGAAACTTCAGTGTCAGGCATGGCCTTGCAAAAGACAGTGGATCAAAATGAATGAAACATTCATTGCTTTTCAGTTAAAGCAGCTTGCACCAGATTTAAATCCAAAATGAACATTCTTAACGGCAATTTCTGGAGACTGAAGGTTTCGCCTCAAGATACATCCCACTGAGCAGAAGGTGAAGATGTCTTTAAAAATTGCATTACCAGCCATTAAGATCATAGGAAATCTTCGAGCAATAAAGTAACTAATGTCATTTCTAATAAATCAGTACCCCACGCCAACTGCTCCAAAGTTACCTGATGTTTGTCAATGATGGATCGGTGGCTTTCGTGCAAATCGGCGACTCTGTTCAGGACTTGCTGTATTTTGTCGCAATTTGTCTGCAATCAGGTAATCTTGCGTTTGCTTGGAGTCATTAAAAATTCCAAGAAAAAAGTGGGGGATTTCGTTCCAGGAGACAAAAGTTTTTACGCATATTCCTTAGGGCGTGATAACAATTTCGACCCTGTTTGGTCGTAGACAACTTTCTACCTCGCTAATTAACTTTGAGAAACGGGATGTGACTAAACCACAAATGATATTTTAAGAAAAGTTCATCACAAAGAGTTGATAATCGTATTTATTGAAGACATTGCGATCACGTTGCAAACACAAGTCCATACCGCTGTTGCAAGTATTGCTTAGATCAGCTATGTCCAACCTTATGCCTTACTAGGCCAAAATTATGTCATTATCTTTATGAGGGCCGCACATTGCACGACTTACTTTTATTCTAGCAAACCAAACTATAGTTTAAACCTACTGAAAGCATTTTTAATAATAACTGCAACGATAACGACTGTACGGTGCGATTAATCACTCCCAAACTGAACAAGGATATAGTTAGAAATCAATTTAGTGCAGAGTAGAAATCAGTTTTGTACCGAGGTGTCAGTAGACACGTGGAAATCTACCAGTGCATGGCACGTGAAGAGGCACTAAAGACCATTGCATCTAAAATGTCGGATTTAACATGATCAAAATAAAAGCAGGTTGTCATTTTATTGTGCATACACAAAACTGTAAAGTTTACTGGGCTGCACAAAACATTAGAGCGGGCCACATTCGGCCCACAGCTTGGACATAGCTGGCTTAGACTTATTACTGTCGCTACGGGGACAGTGAGCGCTAGTTATAAAATAGACGTTCACGAGCCATTTTACATACCAGCAGTTACGGTTAGCCCACTTGAAAAAGCTCTGAGGTGGGTCTTATAAAGACCTGCCCAGTCTGGAAGCCCCACTAAGAGATCCTGGCTACCGACATGGCTACACGACATAGGAACTCAAAATGCAAGATTTTTTCACCGATGTCTAGGTAGCATACCTTAATACGTATGGCAGCGACTTCTTTGCAGTAGCTTTGGACCGTGAGAAATCAGGCATGTTTGCAAAACTCACACTTATCATGTGAAGAAATTAACACAAAAGCGTCTTCCCTGCCAAAGAGCTTCGCGCTATTTTGTCAATATATATTGTCATCAAAACATAAGTCGTAAAATTCTTTTTTAATGTTAAACAAAAAGCTTGCAGCAGTTTCGTCGTGAAATTTACCTGATACGCTTGTTTCATGACATTTGTGAACTGCATGATTCGCGTTTTGATGAAAAGCACATTCTCTTCCTGACGTTCCTTGAACTCCTCTGAAAACAATTCAGTTTGGTTCAAACATGGTTGCGGCGCAAAATTTTATTTTCACTGAATAAAAAACGCGGCTATGGTTCCTCTTGACTATCGGCAAATTATAATCAACCTACCGTGGCTTTGAAGTATGCTCTTGAGATTGTTTTCGCTTTCGTGCAGCATCGCCCTGGTGCCGTCGCTTAAAAGCTCCAGGTCAGATTTCAACCTTAAGAAGACGTAAATGCAATGGGGTGAAAGGAAAGGTCGCCAGCAAGGCGGTGATAATGCGTGGTCAGACAGCGCAACATTGTTGACGTGTATAAAATTTATAATCAGATAATGGGACGGTGGCCAAAATCGTCATCACCATGGCAACTTTCACGATCACCTACAGCGCGAAAACTAAATGCCAGGTGAGAGGAAGTTTATCCGCAGCATTCGGAAGCGAACCAGGGGAAGAAATATATAGGAAGTATAGGGATTCAGCGAAGAATCAGTTATCAGTGAAGTCAACGTGCGCTTGTTATAAAGCTCTCTTGGAACAATTCAACTTGAACTTGTCGAGATATAGTCAACATTCCGATCTGCTCGACACCAGACCATTCATTCGATCGCACTGCCTCTTCAAAATTTACATTACTATCTACAACCTTCTTGTTACATTGCCATTCCAACAGATCGCAGGCAAGCAAAAACCGATGTTTGATTTAGGACAGATAAGCGAATTCAAAAACTCCAAGGGAATCAGAGAGGACCGGCACCTTTTGTCATTATTGAAAAGTCACACCCCAGTCCAGCAGATACAAATCTTACAGGTTCAGCTGAACTGAAATCTGAGATCTTGCAACAAAATTTTGGTCGTTAAAAAAACAAGAAGAGTTGCTGCAGTATTTAGAAAAATCTAGAAATGATAGCAACGTACTTGACAGAAAATGCGCCAGCGGCGCCCAAATTATGTTCATTGGCATCGGTGACCCGCTGCACTTTGTCGTGCACTTTCCCAATGTCGTCAGCCAGAATGTCGGCCGTCTCAAGCAGCTGGAAAATAAAACAGGATCAAGATTTTTATCTCATCAGCACCAACTATATTAATTTATTATTCTTCCATCGCAGACGCGACTTCATGTCTTATTCCAATATATGGTTAAAAGAATGCTTGTTTGTTGGAATATTTATGCGAAAATAGATCTCCGTAGACCCGCTAAACCTCGCAGCAGAAACGTGGTGCAGCATCTCCAGCTCGTCACTCACGCAACTGGATTGCAGTAGGAACGTTTTGTGTGGCATTCAATTTCAATACGCAAACCTTTCTTCTACTGATCAAATTACCAACGAAGTTCTATTCGTCACAAATTTTCATCTGCTGCTGAGCTGTAGCCATTGATCAGACAACAAACCAGTAGATCGTGTAGGCGCACCTCGTTAGCTCGCTCCGCTACTTGGTTTCCATGTTCAATGTGAGCTTCCTTCATAAAGCACTGTTGAGAAAGCTTCAGCTGCGTTTCTGACAATTCCTGTAAAAAACATCACAACGCTTCGACAGGATTTCAAATCAAACCGTCAAATGAGAAACTGTTGAAATTGCGTTAAAATCAATCGACACAAACTACCCTACAGCCAGTGGCGTAACTGGGCAGACGGGCGACTCGCGCCCCTCCCGGCAAGCTAAATGTGAAAACCGGTCCCCAGTTAGCTTATATTCCGGTTGTATTATTCAAGTTGTTTTTTGCGTTTTTCGGAGTATTTTCCGGTTATTTACGGGTTTTAGTATAGCCATCCACATCCGGATTCACCATTATTTCTCAAGCTTTTTCTGTGAGTGTTGGCTAGTAGCCCCCTACCCTCCTGTCTCAAACCTCTAGTTACGCCACTGCCCACACCCTTACAAAAGAGTTGTCGCAACTTCTGCGCGTGATTTCATTGAAGATGCAGCAGACGGAAGTGAATCATAACAAAAGTACTCATACGAATGAATGAAACTGAGTACAGAGAAAATACATCAGTCAAACCACAGCATCCTCTACTAGGCTTTACCCAGTGGACGCACGTGCAACAAATAGTTTCAAATTTGAAACAGACAAACGACGGTTGTGCGGCGCAATTTAAAAAAATAAAATTCAACGCATTCATCAAGGCAAAACGTCTACACAAAAATTTTGGCTAATATTTTCATCAACACTGACATCCTTTAATGTGTTCAACTGCTCGTTTTTCTGCTCAAGTTCTTTTGAAGTATCACTGAACATTTTCTGGTACTTTTCCAGCTCTTCCACTCTTTGCTGCAGTGTAGCAGTCAGCGATTCGATCTGCTCCGTCATTTCCCTAGAAAAGAGAGAAAAATAACGCAGGTGATAGTAGACAACATTGTACAAAAATGCAAAAAACGTTTTAGCAGTGTCATCAAAAATACAGTATAACCAAATATGCACCACTCGGCAAAAGTGCATAGCATGAAAGAACTAGGTGACGCAACGAACTACTAACTGGTATTGTTTAGGATCAAGATAGACTCCGTTCTTTTCACGAGCAGCGAGGACCTCGCGTTGCAATCTCTGGATCTCTTCATCATATTCCTGGCACACAAATAAATCATTACCATCGATTTCAACGCACGCAAGTACTTCAGTGGCTGGGTTCTACTTTCCACTTACTTTGATCAATGCACGCTTGGTAAGTTTTTGATTAACTCGGGGCTTATTGTGAATGTTCTTGGCGCGGCTCGCGTAGTCCAGAGTACTGAGTGTCTCTTCCAGATTGTCGTTGCCCGGAGAGATTGTAGCAATTATGGACGTCTTGGTTGTTCCTCCCAACGAATCTTGAAGAAGGCGAGTGAGTTTGCTTTCCCTGTCGACGAATACGCGTTTACTTTCAAATCAGGGTTCCCATGAAATTTTGAAAACAAAATGTATTGACTTTTTCCAGACTTAGAATCTTTTCCGAATGATATACGGTAGCCAGGTTGAATACCGCCACTATAATAGTTAGCATGATGAAAGTACAATTATCAATTTTGTATTAAATATTATGAAAAACCAACGGACCATAAACTTTTTTCCAGACTTTCCCAGGCTGGAAAATGACAAAACGTTTTTCCATACTTTTCCGACTCCGTAGAAACCCTGTCAAATACTGTGCATGAAAGAACGTTTGCATCAGAAATCGAGCACCGTGATCAGCGGTAATCTGAGGTAAGTTGCGCTTGGAAAAAAACCCTGAAAGATCTCCATCAGAAAAGTTTTCCGTAACGGTTGCAGCACTCTCCCGAAGATATGAGGCTTTTTACTTCCTTGCCCTCTCTTGCCTTTATCAGCGCGGCACCAGTGAACCCTCCACGAAAATTTTACACTGAACAAATTCTGTTTCAGTGAGCATGCAATTGCGCAACCATGTCAAGTAGTAGAAGGGCTATGATATATATGCGATATTAAATATGGAATGTTACAAGTGCGCGAGAATGAGATTGCACTGCGCAAATGCTCTGGTGGTTCTGCGCAGTTGCGCACCTTAGAGGGGAACACTGCACGGTACTGCGGTGGATTCGAGAAAGTATGTATGTAGCCTGTCATTTTTCGTCATTTCTCTTCTTCAGACTTTGACAAATTACCGAGGGAATAAGGTTCCATTAAAGGACGAAGATTAAAGATGGTATTTCAACAACACCTGATGTTAAAAAATTGGTTGGCATCAAGAAAGCAAAATGAAGCTGATGATTCAGAAAAGGAAGCAAACTAACCTATAAGGAACATGCGGAGCTCTGTCGACGAGAGCAGTGATGCATCTGCCAAGGGTCAGCAAGCTTTGATTGATGCTACCAGCCTCTCTCGCACGTTTGTCCACTGCACCAGAGCGGCCAATATTTTCGCTTCCAGCCAAGTCAACCTGCGACACAAAAAATTCCCATACGATCAACGGAATGTGGAACCGAGATTCTGGAACTCACGATCTCAACTGCTTATTACCAAGACGCATACCAAAACTCAAGTGTCCATAAAAAAAGATAAATCTGCCATTTTTTCGTACCTGCTGATGTAACATAATTTTCGTGAGCCTACAAATTTGAAAACTGGGTTGTTAAAAAAATCTGATGCTTTCTCATAAAATGATTGAAATCATGAATTTCAACCGAAATTCCAAATTCTTCGGAAGCAGTTTTCCAACTTTCTTACCCCATTAGTGCAAGTCTGCAATCTTACTAATACAACAGCTGATACATTTAACATATCCGACCAACCAAGGGCGCACAGACAACAGTCTTGTGCACTAAACAACTAACAGGTCCACATAGGTAGCGGTTGAATCAAAGCCCGTTACAATTAACGCGTTTGGCATTTTTGCAGTAACAGCAGTCGATACGCGGTAATATATACTGTGTATACAAATACAGATATATTCTTTTGAACCACAGACGCTTCACATAAATCAGTTTTGCCAGCTGACTATCTGCGGCGGCGAATTAGAATTACAAGAGCTGATCGGAAAAGACAACCTGAGAAGCATGAGTGTCATGCAATTGGTGCTTTGTCTGCGGCCGGGAGGAAAATACTCAACGATGCTGAACCGGTTATAGGTCAACGGCTGCACGTCAGTGTCAAGTAACGACGGTAGTTGGAGCGCACACACTACACAAATGCTACAAGGATCAAGACTTCTGGAAAAATTCCAACACAAGAAATATTCTGAAGAGGCACACAAAATATTTACCACCTATTAATGCTTCTTCGACACATTTTATTAACAAATATGCTTTAGGTGGACTGAAAGAAACACACGAAAATTTATCAGCCAATTGAAATTCAATATTGCAGCAGGTTGTAAAACTCTAGCATGTTTTACCGAACTGGCAAATCAAATCAAGCAGAAGTGCTGGCAGTAAGGGCACAAACTCACTAGGTTCAACTTCCCAATCTTAATTAACTCCTCTTCTTCCATCTCATTCGTGCTAATGTCTTTTGTGTGAACAGTGACAGAGAAAACGCTGTGAGATCTGAATGTAAAAACCAGAAAAAATAAATATTGTGTATGAAAAGCTGCATTTATTGTTTAAGGGTTTTAAATAAGAGAGCAAAGCAACGTGTAACAAACTATTGCAGGGAGTCATTAAACAAGTTTGCTGAACATGCAGTTAAGCTCAAAAAGGTATTTGTTACACTATGTGGCGGTAGTTCGGTAAAAGTTACCTTTTCAGTAAGTTTGACTTAGTCATACAAATAATCCTGTAATAGAAAATTTGCTGACATGGGGAAAACCGATTGCATTTCGTAACAAAACAAACGCTTAGCGTTAGACTGACCTGCTCGAAAACTCGTTTAAATCGGTAGCAGCAGTTCGTCTTTTTGCAGCGCCTTTTTGAAGGATCTCATACACATCTGACTTGTGACGAATGAGGACCTCCGTCAACCCAGACACAACCACAGACCCCTGTGCAGCACAGCAGTGCATAAGCAGCAGCAAAGCGCTGGATAAAGATTGACTTAAGCACGCCTGTGTTTCTAATCACAGTTACTGAGTCGGAATGGAGGAAAGAAGGGTCTCAATTAACACAATCAGAGTCGAAAATGAAGTCCGGTGCAAGAAGAAAAATATTTATGTGGAAGCAGTGTATACTTAGCAAATAACATATTCGTTCCAGACATTGGCGGAGGAGACCAGTGCCAAACTCTACTCTGTGTACTGGAGATCTACAAGCTTTATATTGTTTTTGCGCTGCTGGTCCATCCTTTTTTAGTCAACATTTTGACAGTTGTATTTTACTGGCAATCTTCATCAGCCGCCGGAACTGGATCGCATTTTTGCCATAGGTAATCCGTTGTTTTACATGCAGCACTACATGTTCGACGAACCACAGAAACAACATCTGCCCATCATTACACTTCAAAATAAAGTACCTCAAGTTAGATGTGCTGTGCAGCTTTGAAAAGGCTTATAAAAACCAATGTTAATCATTTAGTTTTAGAGTTTAATTTTTTTACAAAAAATACAAAACCTTAATTTCAAACTGAAAGTAAAAAAACATTCTTGATTTTCTGGCATGACACATGGAATATTTTTATCAAACACATAGCAGATGGTGGACAAATTCATAGAAGCAGCCTAAGCAGGGTTCCCACAATTTTCAAAAATCATTTTCCATACTTTTTCAACATCTTTCTCAATACTAAAAAGAATTCAAAACCATCATCGAAAATTTTACTCAAGGAACACAATGCAAACAACATCTGCAGAGCTGTCATCCGCGATGAAGAACAAAATTCGAATAAACAAATGTTTGAATTTAGAATTTCCATACTTTTTCAATATATATTTTATTTACATTTTGGCCAAATTTAATATTTTTTCAAGGTCTTGAAAACCGATTTCACCATTTAATACTTTTTCAATACCTACAATACGGCATGGGAATCGTATAGAAGAGTGAGTTAAATATAAAACTCCACCAACTTTTCTGTTGTTGTCTTCATAGATCTTCATCTTTACCATGCCATTTCCAGGTGACAACAAATCGTAAATGTCTTCATTGTATATTTCAAGTAAAGAAACTCGCACGCTAAATTCACATCCGGCCTAAGTAGTTGCAAAAACGAATGTTGAAGGAAGAGAATGATTAATCTATACAATTTTTTCAAAGACTTACGCCTTCTAAATGATCAAACAGCTGACTCAGGGCCCTTGGAATTATTCCAGCTCTGGGGTCTGTATCCCACGAGTAATCACGATCCAAGGTTCGCTCACCTTCCATGGTAAAAGTTTTGCCTGTGCCTGTTTGGCCGTACCTGCAGAACAAGTGGAACATATTTTAGGGATTATGGTAAAAAGAGTAGATCAGTAACACGAACATCTATATTTGCAAACAGTGAGACTTCATTTTGTATCAAATAAGTGATAGCTCCATAAAAAGTGAAACGCATATGGAGATCAAGGATGAAAGTCTTCATTAGTTAACAAAACTCTTCCCAAATTTAAATTTCATCTATGCTTTTATACTACAGCTAACACTTGGTATTATATATACCTCGTAGAGCACTTAAATATAGATAACAAGCTTTTTATTTAGAAACAAGGCATTGTATGTGCTATAACGTTGAAGCAAAACACAATTTTCACAATCTGGGGCACGTACGCAAGCACGGTGCAGTTATAGCCGGAGAGAACATCCTGCAGTTGACCTTCAACCACATTGCTGTACACATCAAGTTGAGATGCATTGGGACCAAACACCTGAAAAGAAATTGTTATAATCTGAATGGTCAAGTCCTAAAAATATGGAGTTGACAAATATATTAGAAAAAAACGCAACAACAGCAGCATTTCGTACCTATTGCCGCAGAGTGTGGAACATGATTGAATATATTTGGGGAGAAAAAACTGGGAATTTGCTAGTCACCTCGCACTGGCGTTAAGAAGCTGTGTTAATGGAGTTCTTATGTGATAAAAAAACTTAATTGTCCATTATGTTACCTTTTGCTTGATACATGTGTTTTTTAAAAATATCCTGAGACTGACTACCGTATATCCATGCATTATTCTGTGCACATCGAAGTAATAATCTTCTCTTCTTTTCCACCAAGAAACCGATGAAGCTAATGGTGGCTCAAAGCATCACTGTAGCAAGATATTTTCAATGCTTTTATGGATAATCCTGTGTCACACCCAAAGCATACCAGCTCTAACAGCAAATTGCTCAACCTTTCAGCACTGCACGCCAAACTACAACTTAGCACTTCCAGAGTAAGACTGCCACATTTGTCTCAAGCACTAAAGCTCTTTTCAGGCAAAGCAGATCAAAATGAATGTGAGTCTTGCATTATATGATTGGTCATCAACTACAAAAACATATAAGGCAACAAATTGCAAAAGGCTGAAGTTGGCATTGTGCAGTACTTCTTGCCTGTGTGTTTGAAGCTAAGGATTTTGCCCAAATTTAGTGGCACAGAATTCCTTCAGTGGGTGTTGATCAATGACCCAACCTTTTCTAGCAAAAGCTGGACAGTGGTTACTGCATCACTGAGCTATCACAGACCCATATCAACACTTCCTGTGATGAGTGAGTTGAGAGGGTATACTAGCTATGCTTTGCAGAGCATTTGGCAAATTATCGAGCTTGCACAGCACCTCTACGTTGAAATGTTTTAACCCAAAGCAAAGCAATTGAAGGTAACTTGCTACTTGGGTTAAGTTATCACCTACAATTCTAAATGCCATTGACAATGACCCAGATTCTAACTGTAAGTTTCAAGTAAACTGCTATCCCATTTCTGAAATTTGCTTGAACCTAATGTTGCACTTACCATTTGTAAACTAAATTGACCTCAAAACCACCTTAATAATTTTGCAGATAATTGTATGCTACCCTTTCTCTTTTTAGGTAACACACTGGCCAATACTGCTTAAAATTATGAAAGTTTATGTACTCATTAGTACAACTTATAGAAAAATTAAGTCAGGAATCGTGAATTAACACCCATGAAATTGGAAAATTCTAAAAATGAGCTCTCTGACAAAAAATCTCAAAATAATGACAAAGTTTTGTACTTTGGTAACATGAAATGCAACTTACTTTGTCAAAAGAATAAGCTTTTGTCTGTTGAGACACAATTCCTAAGCCATTGCTTGAAGTTACAACATTTACTTCTCGTGCTTTAGCATTGCAGTCAACAACACGACGAACTCTGCAACTTCGCTCTGATTCAGTCATTGGCCTGAGATCAAACAACTTTAATAAAATTCTAAGAAACAATTCATTGCAGACAGCATGTTTTGAACTGATTGGTTTTTTAAACACTTGAAAATAACAAAATCGTGAAAAGTATTTCTGAAACTATAATTTGTTATATGCAGTTTTACATGAAGCACCTGGTCCCTTCACACGAAATATATCTATCATACCATGCATAATGCACTTTGATAAATACTAAGCAAGAAACTGACTTCAGGAAAAAATTGGCATTTCTTTTCTAATTATTGTGCACATGCTAAACAAAGGAAATTGATTGATGTTGAAGATATTTAATACATTTAAATGCAAAAATTAAGGTTAAGGATTTCTTGTATGATAATTGCATCCCATTTTCATGGGTTAGAATGTATAGCTGTTTCACCAAGTTAACCAGTTGTAAAATTACAATCTATCACATACTAATGCCTGGTGCTTTAACCAGTATATCCAGGTCAATAACCCTTGGCTGAAAACTCACATTTATGAAACAAAATTGTGAGCGCAGGAGAGTCAAGGATAGCGTGTTCAAAAACAATTCTAGTCTTTATACTGTGTTATCTTTGCTTCATTATGCAGTGTTGGACAGCTATCTAATATGAAAGTAAAATAGGCAGTATATGACCGATTAATGTGTGGTACACTAAACATTACAGACTCACGGCTACTATGCAATTTTGAATATAAATTTACAGACTTTTTCAAGACCTTTTCCAGACATTTTTCGGACTTCTTCCAAACCTAACATTTTTGAATGACCTAGCCAGGTCAAATACAGGCACTACAATAGTTAAGACGAAATGAGTAAATTATGTCAATCCTGAATAAAATATTATGAAAGTGTCGGTCAAAAGATCAAGTCTGGAAAATTATTTTCTTTTTCCATACTAAAAGACCAAAAAAATTTTTTTCAGACTTTTCCAGCTTGGAAAATGACGAATTTTTTTCCACACTTTTCCAGACTGCATAGGAACCCTGCAGCATATATATCAGACTTGAAGCTGCACACACATTATAAAAAATCCAGACCTACTATGAGAGTCACAAAAGATATTAGCATTAGACCAATGGCATAAACCTAAATGGAATAATTTGCTTGGATCAAATATGATTTAGTCTTTCGACATCATGGGTTTTGCTGAACTACAACTTGCAGTTTTTCATCACTCTACAGTTCTTACCAGGATGGTATAAAATGTATACAAGTTCTAAAATGCTTTGTTGGCAAAATTCAAAGTTGATTTTATAGCAAATTACCAGTAATGAAACCAGAAACATTGCTCAAAAACTATACACAAACTTTTTTAGGTCTAGTCAAATGGTGGAAGAAAAAACATGATAGCAACATCAAACTGACTAATACAGTTCATTCATTTTACAGTGCACACTTTTTTATTTCAAGCATGATGTGCAGAGGTCACATAAAGTTGAGAAATATACTAATGTAGTAACCAATTGCTTATTTTCTCAAAATATACTAACATAAAGATAATACAGTATTATAAAGCATAAGTTGCAGAATCTGTATAATTTAGTACAAAACAGGAGTGCTGCATTTTTTCCTTCAGTTGCAGTATGTGCACATTTAGCCTTGTTGCAACTTGTGCAATGTATGAAGCTCTGCAAGGTCAAATATACTGAAGTTACAACAAACGGCATGCCATCAATAAATAGCATGAGAAGCTGCATAATCAAAACAGCAATGCCCGATGTCTCAATTTGCAATATTGTGTCAAGATCGGCAATCAATGCTATTTTCCAAGAACTATTGTCCACAGTCATCAATAATAAGGTCAAAAATTTTATACTATTAGTTTCATATTTTTTAATTTAAACAACGCATACATAAATACTGCTTTCATATATACACTTTTCTCATTGACTTTAATCTACTTGCTTCCATTCTCAATTTCTAGAATACTGCTAAAATCACTCAGCAATATGTAAATACTCCATGTACGTTTCACAAAAACAAAGCATGCAGGAATTTGATTTTTGGTGAAATTTAAGTATTAAGTACAACATATTTCAAATGCAAAATACAATTTACCACACGGAATAATACTTGTAGTTAAAATCCAGACTTAACTATGAAGATTCCTTTGTAAGCAATCTTTGGTACTTGTCACAAATATTTTCTATCAAAAAATCATTACAAACACAAAACTGACCTGCAACGAACTGCAACTTGCACTTTTTCATCACACTTTTTGGACATTGTTGCTACAGTTGGTGTCACCAAATATATACAGAAATCACAATTGATACTGAAAACAACTAAGTTTATATAAGAGAGTCAGAGATGTAGCACCTTCAATAAATAGAGTACATTTTGTTCTGCGTAAACCAACATGTGGATGGGCGACTATTGAAACCATTGGAGAAAAGTACTTGTACCCTAAAGATAGCTCGCATAGCTACAGCAAAGGTTTTGTTTTAGTGAGCAAGATCAACTTCCATATCAGCAGAAATTAGATAGGTATTTAACACTTTCGGTACAGGCCCACGTATATGAGAAGAAAACATGCACAGGGTACCGGGCAACATATATACACGTTCTTAACAAAAATCCTGGTTTTACGGCCCTGGGATGCAAAACAATGGGCCATTTTTATGGCTCAAGTTTTTTGGAATCTAGGCTGTCACCAAGGCTTTAGAGCCCTTGATTGGCTTGCTAGCGTATCTGGAGCCAAAATTATAGCTGAAAAAAAATTGGTAAAAATTCTATCCCCACAAATGCTAACCTGGGGTGTATTTCATGCTAGACCATAACTTGTCAGCCGATTGAGCTAGAGAGCTGTTCAAACCCTCTAAAGACTCAGAAAGTCTTGTAGTTTAGAATTAAAACAATTTTTTAAGTTTTGGGCTTGGGGTTTTTGTTTGATGACGTCATGGTGAAGGTAGGTTTTGCACTTTTTTTGGATGGCGTTATTGTTTGATCCAATGAGCTGATTTTTTGGCTCAAAACTTCATTGGATTCTAGGCTATAATACGAGTTTTCACAGCCCTTGATTGACTTTCTAGCATTTCTGGGTCCAAAGTTATGGCCAAAAAATTTCAAATATTTCAGGACTTCCCTAGCGGATTAGCGGGGATCTCCCTAATTAATTTTCAGTATTTTGGCCATAATTTTGGAACCAGAAGTGCTAGAAAGTCCATTAAACCCTCTAAAACTCGTATTATAGCCTACTTTCAAATAAAAACTCAAGTCAAAAAATGGCTCTTGACGTTGGTGTCCAGCAGGGCCCGATGACATCATCCTAATGTAAACAAAATATGCATAAACATACTTTCATCATACAAACATCAATAAAAAAACAACATCCAAATCTAAAATAAGCTTTTTTCGTTGATCACTACAAGACTTTCCCCATCTTTAGAGGGTTTGAACAACTCTCTAGCTCAATTGGCTGACAAGTTATGGTCTAGCATGAAATACACCCCAGGTTAGCATTTGTGGGGATAGAATTTTTATCAATTTTTTTTTCAGCCATAATTTTGGCTCCAGATATGCTAGCAAGCCAGTCAAGGGCTCTAAAGACTTGGATGACAGCCTAGATTCCAAAAAAATTGAGCCATAAAAATGGCCCATTGGGTTTGCACCCAGGGCCAGGTAAACTTGGCCACAAAGGTGAAAACATGCCCTGATTATGATGTCACCCAAAGAAAACCCCACACCCAAAACAAAAAATTTTTTTTCAGTTTGAACTAGAAGACTTGCTGAATCTGTAGAGGGTTTGAACAGCTCCCTAGCTCAATCGACTGGTGAGTACTAGTGTTGCACAGCTCTGCCAAAACAGTGGCTCTTGCAACCCTTCAGAGGTAAACCACCTGGTACCCGTTGATATTGCCTCATGGAATTCACCTGGTACCGAAAGTGTTAACCGGATAAAAGCTCTGACAATCCCACATTTTAAAATATATACCCATCTCATGAACCATGTAAAAATGGGATATCAAATGAGCAACTTAAAATAGGGTAATATCACTAATACTATGATTATTTCTTAACACTGTGAGAGCTGGCGTACGATATATTCGCACTTCGATTTCGACTTAAAAAACAGCAGTTTTCGGTTGCCTTACCTACGCCCTAGCTCCTCTGCCGATTGTGCTAAAGAGCTGTTCAAGGGCTCAAACGGATCGGCCAGTCTAGTAGATTGCACTCGAAAAAAATTTTTT
>JGI24159J19872_10003737_pt1 | contig 19143 bp, 13 predicted proteins | sample Ectturendosymbi4_FD_19872 | JGI IMG/M metagenome (IMG submission 19872) | reverse complement strand
GGAAATTTGACAGAAACCGGTTCGGTTTTTCCGAAATATTTTGCTTCGGTTGAATTTTTAGTCATTGTGTTTTCGTTTCGGTTGGTTTCAAAGTCATTAATGATAAATCTTGTTAATATATCGTAAAATTGAACATACTTTTCTCAAGAAACGTCATGTTGTTGCAGAGTTTGGAAAGGTTGCTCCTTAAGTTTAACCAATAACGATTGTGGGAGTGCTTCTATTAGTAGCCTAAAACAGGGGTCCTCAAATGATTTTTTGCGCGACCCTATAAAATTGTTCTAAATTCTTGCCAAAAGTTTAAAGTTTCGTTATCATATAATTTTGTGGAAAATAATTACCCTTAAAAAAGACTACCCTATTGACAGTCGCAATTTTCGTGCACAAATTTGTAAAACTTGGCATATGAAATAGTAAATCATTGCGTTTATTCTGTGTAATGAGAATGCCAAATTTATACAGTAATTTTGATATTTCGCGACCCACAGTGAAAGGTCTCGCAAACCAAACTTGGGTCGCGACCCACTATTTGTGGACCCCTGGCCTGAAGTAGTGGTTGTCCACTTCTGGTGATTGCATTTCAAAAACGCTTTGTTCTGTGTGATGTCAGCCGAGAAGATGATTCCAAACCTAGTTGGTTATAATCCATGGCTCGAATCATCACATTTCTGGACAGAAATAATGAGAAAAGTGCAAAATCCCATAATTTGAAAGTTTTTTAAAAATGAGAGAGCAACTTTTGAATTGATTTGACTGATTTGCATATAGCAGACAAGTTTGATTCCACCTTGAAAATATTTATAGAGTTTGGGAATCGAAACATCAATCATTTCTGTTTCTGTAGTGAGTGCATTTAGGTGAATTATGGAACAACAAAGCATTTATTACATAGAAGCAAACCCATCTATTACTAATATGCAAAAAAACACCCGTAATTGGCTATAGATCGTTTTTCAGTTATGGTGAAAAGAATTCTTTAAAAAAGGCTTAATTTCCAAGTTTTTCGTGCTGCACCTCGTGTTTTGATTAATCATTTCAGTCTTAAATTTGCTTGCTGGCTCTGCCCTTGCTTTTGCCTTTGAGCATTTCAGCAATAGCCCTAACTAGTGTAGCAGTCACGCTAGCGCGACCGCTACATGTAAGCAAAGTTGGCCAAAGCAAGAAGGGAAAGACCAAGCAAGCGACACTAAAATGTGACTTCCATGCATATGGAATTGAGAGCACTCTTTGGCCGAAACATCCAGCGTGCTAGCTTCATGACGTCAATGAGTTCCTCCATCGATCAATCCAAGGTTCACTTCCCCTCTGAGGCGGTTCGACAAGATAGCCGGGACGTTCCGCGTCACTAGGCACGGTTTGCAAAGTGAGGATATCTATAGTTGTGTGAAACCAATTTGCTGTTGAAAAAATTTGTGGATGGTTTCGAATAAGACACTATTTTGGAGACTAGTTGCTTGTTAAGGTCTGAATCATTGCAGTGTGATGAAAGCACTGCCCAATAGCCGGCTGAATCATCGAAAGCTTTGAAGAGACCTCAAGGTTTTCATTTCTGTAAAAAACATTTACTCATTGCAGAAATTGAAACAAAAGTTGTTGGAAAATGTATTATTTTACAATGATTAGCATCAATGAATAACTTTGTTGAAGACAAATACGCGTGAGAGAAATTTTTTATAACATGAATGGAAAAATTACAGTTACATGAAGAAAATTTTAATTGAAAATTACAAAACATCTTGATAAATTATTTTAATTCTTCAATATAGTTGTATGCATTATAATGTTAAATTCAACTGTTTAGTGAAGAAGCGCATGCAGTTGCGCGTGTTGTGGTTTTGTTACTTTTGTCAGATATGTTTGCACTGAAACATGCTCGTTGTTGAATTTATAAAATCATTGTGATGAATCAACAATAAATTCCTTGATGAGGAGCACTGGCAACAGGAAGAAGTTTGTCTGGCGGGAAAGGCAGGGACACAAAAAAACAATTTGTAGTGGATTGTGTGCTATATGCATTCACAGTTTGGACAGGGTTGCGTTATCGAATAAAGAATCACAGAAAGAGGGTCAGAAAAGGTTTCGGTGTTGTAATTGTATTTGGACGTGCTTGCTGAATGTGCTATTGACAAACGACAAAAGCGTCGTCTTTTCATCATTATAATGAGGTGAACGTTCTGCTTTGCATCAAAATGCATGCATGTGCTTTGAATGTTTGATTGTTGCTGTCAGAATCATGGTCATCATGAAGTGGCCATCTCGCGTGATATTGCCTTGTCGTTAGCGTGTGATTTCCAGCATTTATAGGTGGTGTAGAAAAGATTTATGCTTAGTAAATTTTGGAAATAAGCAGGTCCTTTGGTTTCTAATTTGGCTTGAAACTTCTGGAAATATCCATTTCATGTAACTGTAAGATGTCTAAACGGTCACAATTGAATGCATTTGATGAGCTTAGTTTTTTTAAGTCAAAAACATTGTGAGATAAATTGATCATTTTTTTTTTGCAAAAGCAATAACTTTCAATAAATGCATTTTGTTTTTAGTGATAACCAGTTTGAAGCTGCTGCCAACCGATTGCAAAGAGCTCAGCAGTCTGAAAAGTTGGATGAAAAGTATGGATATAAAAAATTGAAGCTGCCATGTGAAAAACTTGGCTGGCTGATCAACTTATGTTCTGTAAGTATGTAATGATCTGATGAATTAATTTTAGGGGATCGATTAATTATTGTTTTTATTAGCCAAAACTTGCCAAACACTAATGCTAGAAGATGGCTAGTTTGAGGCTCTAAAGATAGGGATTTTTGCCTAGTTTATTTTAAAACAGGGGTGGGGTGCCTAATCACTATCACACAGGCGGGCTGCATATAAATAGTGGATTATTGCTTGGCGGGTCACAATAACAATTGGTTTAATCCAATCATTCGACCTTTATATAACTATCCCATGAGGGATAAAACATTCTTTTGACATGCTATCTAAGTATCAGCTTGTCACGGAGCTTTATTTTGATGCAATTTTGTATTCTAAATTCAATACTGAAAATTCTGATGTGGGCCATATCAAATGTTCATGCGGGCCACATTTGGCCTGTAGGCTACAGGTTCCCCAATCCTGTTTTAAAAGATAACAAGGAGAAAATTGCCACTTGAACTTTTTTCTCAGTCCCTGAACATAGGTACATGCAGATAGTCATTATGCAATATATGGCAAAGAACACTATGCATTTCATTTGCAAAGTCACAAGGACAAACTTGCACTGCCTGGTTGAAATAACTTCAATGAAATACTACCATCTAGCGCAGTGGTTCTTAACCTGGGTTCAATTGAACCCTTAGGGTTCGATCAAGCCGGTTTAGGATTTCGATGAAGGTCGTCTGAAACATGTAATCCATTTTTACTTTCTGTTATATTGGGCAAAAGTGGGGTTTGACAAAAGCTTGCAAACTACGTAAGGGTCTGGCATGTTAGTAAAGGTTAAGAACCACTGACGTAGCGGTTTGGGCCCAGGGCCAGATGAAGTGGGCCGAAGTGGCCTAAAAGTATTCCACTTATGATGTCACTCACAAAAAATCCGGAACTCAAAACCAAAAATTTTATTGTCATTGCAAACTATAAGGCTTACCAAGTCTTTTTAATGTTTGAACACTTAATGAACAGCTCTCTAGTGGATATGGTGCCAGAGTTAGGCTCTTGCAAAGCCATGTGTGACCAGGCTGTTGTTGCGAACCACTTGATTTAGACTGGCTTCGAAGGTGTTAAATGTCATATGATTAATAACAAATACTTGGGTGTACTTTGCTTAAAATTGTCTGAAGTGCAGCACTGGTTTGCATGGTGTGTTTTCTTGGAGGAAGATCTGTCTTTAGTTGAAAAATTTTAAATGTGTTTCGTTAAAAACTTAGGTTGATCTATTAATTGCTATAAGCCTAAATTTTTAAGAATACCAAAGCCAAAACACTGGTGGTGATAGGCAAGGAAAGTTCATTAAACCCATCAGCAGTCATGATAAGTAAATCTAAATGATTTTTAGTATTTGCAGCAGTTAACCAAGTCTGTTCTTCTTTTTCATTCATTCGTTGGTCATAGACGAAAACGATTTTAAAATGACCAAAAAATATTAAGTCATTTCGGTCAGAATGTTTGAAAATATAGGCTGAAAAACACTGTTATGGCGAGTTTTAATACAACTGTGAGACAAATGATCAAAATATTTCAGTGACCAAAATGTTTCAGTGAAAAGAAAAACCCAGATCCAAGTGTATGAGAACCTATTGTTTTGGTCATTGACTAAATGTTTTTTTGAAATGACCGAAAAAAAATTAAGTCAGCTCAGTGAAAAAATGTGTGAAAACAAAAGACGGCCAATTTTTTCAGCTATTTCAGAAAAATGAACAAAATGTCTTAGGAAAAAAAACAAGAGAACAAATGATCAGACATTGATATTTATGTGGGTAAAATGGTAAGGGCTCCCAACAATGCTGTCATAACTGATATTTTCAAATAAAAATTTATGTACACCTGTTGATATTAAATGCATGTTTGGTAATTTGCAGGCTGATGTCTTGGACGATGATAAAAGGCTGATAAGTGCTCTTGATTGCTACTTTCTTCAGGATGATGGGCAACGGTTTAAAGTTTGTTTTTATTATAACAATGCTTGAAGTTTATTTGTTTGCAAAACATTTGGCTAAATCTTATTGGTATTTTGAGCCACAGGCTTAGTATTGGATGAGCATGCTGTGGGTGTTTAGAACTTTTTCTTTGCATTTGATATATGTGGATGATGTTGACTGCATTTGTGAAAAGCTTTCATTTTTGATATATGTACTTGCAAAACTGTAATTGTAATCAATGCTTTCTGATTTGAATTCATTCAGGTTTCTGTGCCATATCAACCATACTTTTATGTTGCTGTTCAAAGGAATACTGAAAAGGAAGTTTCTATTTATATCCAGAAAAAGTTTCCTAAAATAGCCAAGGTGGACATTGTAAAAAAAGAAGACTTGGACTTGGTATGTTATTGAGCACATTAACATGTTCCATTCCGTGGTACGAGATACTCGTACTTTCTTGCCAACGCTTGTCTACTGGTGTACAAGTATACTAGTACTTCCAATCCCATGCCAGCAGTTGCCTCATGGAGCGCGAACTCTTGCTTGCACAGTGGGGTACCAGAGATTGCCTTCAGCGAACGCGAAATCGCGTTTGGCAGAGCAGGATGCCAGAGGTTGCTCAAAAGCAACCTCAAATCACAAAAATAACTTTCATCATTGGTATTCATAGCCAAAGTGGCCAATAAAAGTAACCTTGGCCAAAAATGTCCATGAAAAACAAACACTCTCCCCACTGTTAACATTGGCCAAAAATGACCAAGACCAACCAACACTTTCACCGTTGGTATCCTTGGCCAAAAAGGCTCAAAAAACAAAAGCATTCACCGTTGGTAACCTTGGCCAAAAATGACCAAGAAAAAACAAAAGCTTTGACCGTTGGTAACCTTGGCCAAAAATGACCAAGAAAAAAGAAAAACTTTCACCATTGGTAACCTTGGCCAAAAAGGCTCAAAAAACAAAAACTTTCACCGTTGGTAACCTTGGCTGAAAAGGCTAAAAAACAAAAACTTTCACCCTTGGTAACCTTGGCCAAAAATAGCCAAGGTGATTGTTTCGAGAATGGGTAAAATTCACATGGGGTCAGTTTTTGTGTGACATACCAACAGCGTTAGCATTCCAGAGTAACTTTTCAAGCAGTGAACATTGCGCGAATGTTTTCATTTGTTTCAGCTTGTTGCTTGTGTGCGCAAGAAATTTATCAACGGAAAAAAAACATCTCGCGAAAAGGCAGCTCCACTGAGATCATTGGTATTTTACTCTCAAAAAACCTTTAGGGACTGCAGAAGCCGATATATTGTCATTGCTGCACGATTTTTGCGATAACTCGCAAACCGCTAAAATTACATCCACCAGTAAGATATTGTAAGAAAAGTTTTTTCACTGTGCATATTTTGAGGTGTTGGTGATAGCTTTGTGACGTCATTGGCGAACTCAAACAGGGAAAATACTGAAAAAGCAGAGTAGTCAAAACAAAAGCAGTGGGTATGTTCTGAAACCTGTAGAAAAATCTACAAACACATTAGAAAAATTCAATCGGCACAGAAAATGTCCGCCAGGACCCAAAGTTTGTAAAAATATTTATAAAAGAATTGTGCAAATTTTTGGAAAGTACAAAAATAAATTTGTTGATTTTTTAGGGGAGTTTTGTTCATTTTTCACATGTAAAATATCATATCTCCGGTTCCAAACACAAAAAATCTAAAAGTTGCAGTGCATTTTCACATCTGTGTCCTGCAACATCCTACCAAATTTGAAGCAGAAGTAATAAGAATAAAAAAGTTATACCATTGATCCAAAAATTTTTTGACAAGTTGCTGAAAATTGAAGAAAAGTTAACAAAAAGTTCAATCAAGCATTTAAAAAGTTTTGACTTTTTGTTTGGTTGATTTTTGCGTTTTTCCAATGCTGCACTCAGAAATCCAATATCGGCAGCAATTTTGGCGTAAAATCTAAAAAATCGCTTTTTTTGAATTGCCTTTTTTGATGCAGCAATGCGTTTCCCCAACCCTAAAACAATGGCAAGTGACTTGGTATAGTCCTTGAAAGCACTCAAGGCCAGATATGGTTTGCAAAAAAGCTAAAACATTGGTGTGAATATTTTTTTGAAAATCATCAAGAACTTTCCCAAAAAGGCAAGAAACAAAGCAAAAAGTGGATTTTCTCAGAAATTTCAAATGCAAACATACCTTTCTGTTAGTTCCATCTGAAAGATCTCACAAACCCTTTTTGGAATGTTTTACCTGTCGACATATCTTTGGTAGTTCGCAAGTTATCGCTGAAAAACCACTGAGCAAGACGATAAATTGGCTTTTGCAGTCCCTGAAGGGTTTGAAAACTTACTGACATTGAACCAATGTCTTTGTTTTTCCAACTTTGTCCTTATTTGCACATGAAATTTGGCAACATTGAAGCGGTTGGTAGGAAATAAATTGGAAAGAAAAAGCATCTCACAAAAAGTCAGCTTTATTTACAACATTGGTAGGTTTGGTTTTTGCAAGGAACAAACTTTTGCAGTAATTACAGCATCAGCCAAGGCATTGGTGGTTTATATCTTTCCAAGCAATAAAGATTGTACCAATGTTTGTAATTTTTCAAATTGTTGCTTGTTTGCGCATGAAATTTGGGTATGTTGAAGTGGTTGATATGCTACAAATTCGAAAGAAAAAATATCGCAAAAAGGCAGCTCCATCGAGAACATTGGTAGGTTTGAATTCCGAAAGGAACAAAAATGCGGTAAACACAGCATAAACCAAGGCATTGATGGGTTGGAAACTTTCCAAGCAAAGAACAATGCTCCAATTACTTTCTGTTTTCAACTTATTGCTTATTTGCACATGAAATCTGGCAGAATTGATGCACTTGGTAGGCCACAAATCGAAAGAAAAAAGCTCACAAAAACACAACACCACTGACACTGTTGTTAGGTTTGGTTTTTGCATGTATCATGAATCGCAATGAATACAGCGTAATTGGAAAGAATGTTATATTTAAACCTTTCATGAATAGTTGAAGCACTGTGGATTGCATGAGTGAAGGGTATAAGCTAATCGGCAAGCCAACATTTGATCTGCGACAAGTGCTAGACTGACTCTTGCGCTCACACGCGGCTCAGGCGACGGTGGTGCGAATTTTTGCGCTTTGGCAACTTTTCAAAGATGTCCTGTGAAGGTGCGAAACTTCTGAGGACAAGTGCCAAAAAAACATACTGGTAGGAACGTTTGACAAACCATTTCACCAACCCGGAATGGAATGTGTTAAACACTGGTATATTATAAAATCCTTTGAGTAGATTGCTGTGTTTGACTTAAGTGGCATTCTTATCTAGTAAAAGAGGTGTTAGGTCTTCAGAAGGATGTTTGAAGTGATATATGCCAGATATTCAAATAACTATCATAAAATCTTGAGTATGAGGTGCTTCGAATAAAAGGTGCAGGAGAAAATTTGGCTAGTTCTTCTGGGAAAATAAATGTACTATGAGGTGTGCATGCAATTTTTCACAAGCTGTGTTCAAGTAAATTGCATGTAACTTGTCAGACTCACAATACACTTGTCATTTTATCACTTCAAGTTAAAATTCTCTTCTGTCTAGTGCTTAATCCAGTGAAATACTTTCTTGAAACAAATCAACAAAAGATGCATATTACCAGTGATCAGTTTCTGCTAGAAAACAAATCAAGTAGCCCTGGGTCCCATAGAGTCTNAAAAAGTATGGAAAAAATTGGTCATTTAATGGAAAGGCTTTTTTTTGGACTGTTACTATGGACAAAGAATAATTTTGCAGACTTAGTCTTTTCACATGCACTTTCATAATATTTTATTCAAGATTGATATAATTTAACCTATATTGTGTTACATATTATAGTGCCTGTATTTAACCTGGGCAGGTAATTTGGAAAGGTTAGGTCTAGAAAAAGTCTGGAAAGAGTCAGGAAAAGAAACCGATACAAATGACATATTGCAAACGTTTCGATAACTCCTCTTATCATCATCAGTGCATTGCAAATAGAACTGCAGTGATCTTGCTGCAGGTTCTTATTGGTCATTCAGGAGAAAAGCGCTGTAAATAATGGAAAACGCAAAAGGCTGTTTTGGTAGTGACATAGTGGCGCAAAGCATATGTAGTCACAAGACTCGGCTGGATACGCGCCAATGGTGATGGCGCGTGACATCGCTACATATGCTTCGTGCCACTACGTCACTACTGAAACAGCCTTTTGCGCTACATTCATTTTTGCAGCGCTTTTCTCCTGAATGAGTCAGGAAAAGGTCTTGGAAAAGTCAGGACATTTATATTCAAAATTGCATAGGAAGTCTGATCAAAGCTCTTCTACAGCGTGCTGCAGTAGTTTGCTCACCCACCTGTCTCACTTTATCACAACACGTGCAGTCAGATAAAAGTTCTGCAACAGTCCAGAGCTTGTTACTACACTCAGTTGCATGTGAAACCAATCCATGGACACAGCTGTTCAGAAATCTAGAATTTAATGACTGAAAGAAACCACAATGAGCAGCAACAGCCGTGTAAGAATACTCTTGTCAAATGGGTGGTTAGTCTGTGGGGGTTCCCCCTGATTGAGATCCTTGCTCTAAATCAGGGATAGGGACCCTGTGGTCCGCGCGAACATTTGATATGGCCCTCATCAGAATTTCCGCTGCCAAGCAAGAATACAAAATCGCGTCAAAACGAAGCTCCATGATAAGCAGGTACTTCAGTAGTAAGCCAAGAGAAGTCACTCTTCCTCATAGTTAGATAAAGGTAGAATTTTTGCGGCCCTCCAGCGATAATGCACAATTCATGCGGCCCGTGATGCACTACTGAAGATCATGCCTTTTCAAATAGCAGGTTTAACAGTGTATTGATACATCACAATCCCTTCTGACAGCCACAAAGAATTGAGCAAAGAGTTGCTCATGCATGCCAGATTTGCAGCAACAGTACTGCGGTGATCACAGAAAGAGAGATTACATTGTCTGTGAGATGGATAGGGTTTTGATATAGCAAAATAATAACAGCATTCTGAAGCTCACATACACACAATATGAGTGTCATGCACCACAAGTACATGGCTGAAAAAGAAGTATTTTTTTCACTTTTGTATAAGGCGTATAATGATGTTTTTAATGAAAAATAAGGGAAAAAAGGTGCATCTCATATTCAAGATTTTGTGGTAACTGTGTGGATCGAATGCTGTTTTTCTTTAATCAGCTTTTACGTTTGCCCAGTAAAACTTGCAACTGCAAACAATACACAGGGTTCATACAGGCATTAACACTTTGAGAGCCGGGGTATGATATATTCGTGCTTTGATTTCGGCCTAAAACCAGCAGTTGTCAGTTGCCTTACTAGCGCCCTAGCTCCTCCCCCGATTGTGCTAGAGAGCTGTTCAAGGGCTCAAGCGGATCGGACAGTCTTCTAGATTGCACTCGAAAAAAATTGTTTTGGTTGGGTGGTGCGGATTTCTTGTGAGTGACATCATAAGTGAAGTACTTTTTGAGCCATTTTGGCTCGTGTTGGTAAGGCAACCGAAAACTGCTGTTTTTTAGGCTGAAATCGAAGTACGAATGTATCGTACGCCGGTTCTCAAAGTGTTAAGAAGAAAGTTATCCTTGGAAGTCTGAATTTAGGCTGCTTTGTTGATAGGTGATTGAATTGAAAAATATTAGAGCTTTGCTTAAGACGCCGACTTAAATAATACAGCAGAATTTGTCAATTCGTTACTTTTTCGTCAATCCCAGCAGGATTCCTATCTTTTGTGTACATTTCTGTTCGTCTAATTCGCCATCGTCTAATCCGTCAATTGCCACCTCTTTCTATCCCTGAGAAGCGTTTTGTTCAGCTAATCCATCATTTGCAGTTTCGGTTTGAAGGTTTGAGCAGTTAACACGTGTGGGAATTCAAACAAATTAAGGATCTTTAACTAAAAATTGTCGCACCTCACAAATGGTTTTTCGAATTTATGCACAAGGTATGAAGCGCGACCCGACTCCCCATTGAGAGAACGTGGAAAGTCTTTAAAGTGTATTAAAGATTTCAAAGATGCTAGATTAGATACAGGAGTCTAGATAGAGTAGAGGGATTAAAGAGTTTAATTTAGTAAACAACCTAACATCATAAACTTGTATTTTGCTGCAAATGAAAGCACTATGTATATGAGTTATTATGATAAAGTATACGAGCTGCTATGATGGAGTTTTCACCTGTTTGCATAATTTGTCACTTCGCCTAAATCATCACTTTTTTCTAATCCCATTGAGGTGACAAATTAGGCAAATTCTACTGTACTTGAGAATCTGTTTCTTTTTTCTGTGTGGGATCAGTATCAGTTTATTTGGGAACAACTATGAACAAACAAAAAATCATGCCACAGAAAACAAACCACATTAGAACAGCGTTTATTTTGTTCCCAGGACATCTGAAACAACCATATGGTTTTATAGTCAGATGCCCGTGGGAATACCAGTATGCAATGTGTTTTTGGCTCACTTGTGGGAGACTATGTGTCTATTTGTTGTCTTTTCCACTTACGTGAGCGATATAGTCTATATGTAATGCATGGCTGGTTGCATAAACAGTTGATTTTGTATGCATTACTGAAGCAGCTAAGGTATTATGACATTAGTTATATACTCGTTTTTTTGGCCATTTCCTGTCATAGACCAAATTATTTTTCAAATTATCAAAAACATTAAGTCAATTTGGTCAGAAATATAGAAACAAATAGTATTACAGTGAGTTTTAATACTACTAAGGTACAAATGACCGAAATATCTCAGTGACCAAAATGTCTCAGCAAAAAAAATGACCAAAATGTCTCAGCAAAAAAACAGGTTGTACATGGTGATTTCAACAGAAATGTCTGACTGAGGGCTTATGAGCAGTGTAGGCTTGCATCCACTAGAAAAACTTATGAAGTTGTACAGTTTAACATTACAGACTGTAGGTACATGTTAGAAGCTTCACTTAATATTTGAAAATTCCGAAAATTGTTGAGTACAAAGATGCAATTCAATTCATAGTACAAATTTTTTGACATCTGTAGTAAACAACAACTTATCCTAATGTATCTGCGTAGATAATGCAGATGTCAACACAAAATTTTCACCTGAATTCTGGCAGCATAAAAGCAACTTAATTCTGGCAGACAGTCGAAGGAAAGCATTTTGTTGTGAATGTGAAGTATGCTGCAAGAAAAAAGAATGAGTGTGCAGACCATCATAGCTCATCAATGGGTTCTTTGCTAGCACATCACAGCCCAAGCAAAAATGCTACTGTAGCTTGCCAAATGTACATATATATTGAGATCTATTAGGCTTATTAGTGATGCTGCTTTCCAATAACATATGATGTAGGCATCGAAAGTAGTAATAGCCACTATTTATTTAATTTATGTCAAAATCTGAGAATGTTAATACATCATGGGCACTGGGTGATGCAGTGTGCCTGTTTCTGTTGGTAAAGTGATTAATTTAGGATCATTTCTTGCATTTACAGTATCTGTAACCAGTAGAGATTGTGAAAGCTGAAAATTACACAACTGTCAGTTTGTGATTGTTCAACTATTCAAATGGACTTAAAAACTGGCCAAAAAACTTATTAAAAACCCTTAAAGTCTGAACCCTGAAAATATTTGCAAATCTCCAACATCAAAGTTTGTTTGAAGTGTGACTTTACCATATAGTTACATGCATGTTTTTGTTTTTTTCAGTGGACCTTTGCATTAACACTTTCAGTACCAGGTGGATCCCATGCAGTGATATCCACTGTTACCAGGTGTTTCACCTTTAAGGACCGCAAGAGCCACTGTTTTGGCAGAGCTTTGCAACATTGTTACTTACCAGCTGATTGAGCTAGGGAGCTGTTCAAACCCTTTGCGGATTCAGCTAATCTACTAGTTTATACTAAAAAATATTTTTTTTTCATTTTGGGTTTGGGGTTTTCTTTGGGTGACGTCATAATGGGGGCATGTTTTCACCTTTGTGGCCAAGTTCACCTGGTGCTGGTCGCCAACCCAATGGGCCATGTTTTGGCTCGATTTTTTTTAAATCTAGACTATCATCCGCGTGTTTAGAGCCCTTGATTGGCTTGCTAGCATATCTGGAGCCAAAATTATCACTCAAAAACCAAAAATTGGTAAAAGTTTTACCCCTACAAATGCTTACCTGGGGTGTATTCCACTCCAGGCCTTAAGTCGCCAGCCGATTGAGCTAGAAAGTTGTTCAAACCCTCTGAAGATGGGGGAAAGTCTTGTAGTTTGCAATGAAAAAAAATATTTTAGATTTGGATGTTGTTGTTTTTTATTGATGTTTACATGATGGGAGTATGTTTAGGCATATTTTATTTACATTAGGATGATGTCATCGGGCCCTGGATGCCAATGCCAAGAGCAATTTTTTGACGTGAGTTTTTATTGGAAAGTAGGCTATAATACGAGTCTTTAGAGGGTTTGATGGACTTTCTGGCATTTCTGGTTCCAAAACTAAGGCCAAAATACTGCAAATTATTTAGGGAAATCCCTGCTTATCCCCTAGGGCATTCTTGAAATATTTGGAATTTTGTGGCCATAACTTTGGACCTAGAAATGCTAGAAAGTCGATCAAGGGCTGTAAAGACTCATATTATAGCCTGGAATCCAACAAAGCTTTGAGCCACGAAATCGACTCATTGGATCAACCGATGACAACATCCAAATAAACGCAAAACCTACCCCCATCATGACATCAACCAAAATCCCCAAACCCAAAACTAAAAAGTTTTTGTAGTTCTAAACTACAAGATGTTCCGAGTCTTTAAAGGGTTTGAACTGCTCTCCAGCTCAATCATCTGGCGAGTTATGGCTTTTAGCCAAAATGACCAAGGTTAGCTTTTGTGGGATTTGAATCTATATCCGAATTTTGGTTTGTGAGCCACAATTTTGGCTCCAGATAAGCTAGAAAGCCGATCTAAAAGGCTCTGATGATAGCCTAGTTTCCAAAAAACACTTGAGCCACAAAAATAGCACATTGTTTTGGATCCCAGGGCCATAAAAACAGGATGTTCGTTCAGAACGTATATATACATGGCCCGGTAACCTGTGCACAATTTTTCTCACGTATATATACGTGGGCCGGTACTGAAAGTGTTAACCTGGATTCTGTGTGTTTTTCAGCATAATCATTTAGTGGGTTTGAAGAAGACATACTTGAAGTTGTTGTTCAAACATGTTGATGACTTAATTAGTGTGAAGCAAACAATTAATCGAGCAGTTAAAAAAAACAAAGAAAGACTAAAAGGGAGCTCTATTTATACTACTATGCTCACAAGGTATGTACCGCATTATCTTGCTATGCATTAAAGATAATAATATCATCTTATATGATGATAATGATAATACTTTTGATACATATCACATCAAATCAATTTGAGTTTCATTCATAAATATTATTTGCCATGAAGTTGTATATATGGCAAAAATCAAGAAATTTAGCCAAAGTTTCTAGGTTTTTTTTATGGTACTTCATTACGTAGGTTTTCACACAAGATAACTTCTGTAGAAAGTATGCTTTTGCATGTAATTATCTTTCTCCCACCATGTAATGTTAACTGACAATGATGGCCAAATGCAATGGTTGCTGTGGTATTTTGCCAGTGCTTGTCACCCTTCTTGCCTGTGCATAAACTGAATTTGCAAATCTTGTCAAGAGTATTTGTTTTATTTTGCAAATCTTGTCAAGCATACTTGCTATTAAACAAAAAACAATGTGACTTTAAGTTTATTTCTATCTGTACATGTTAATCTAATTATTTATCATTAACATCTGTACATTGTGTATGTCATGTTTTGTAATGCACCAAACATTGCATAATGAATGATAGTATAGGTGTTCAAATAAGAAGCCTTTCTTTACTTAGGGTAACCTCAAAGATTGATAAACTCATATACTTCTACTTGCACTGAATAAAAGCAAGTCTTGTAGTTTCACGGTTGTAAATATAAACCTGTTTTACATAAAATTGAAGTGCATTTATGCCCACGCTAGCATTCATTTTAGAAGATTTTAAAAGGCATGATACATCTTCAATCAGGTGTGATTTTTGACTTCATAAGATTATGGATAGTTGTTTTATTTTATGTATTTTTATTTTGACTGATACCGGTTTATGCATGTTTACTATTGCTGATGCTGTGCTCTGTTGATTTGTTAAAGATGCCTTGATATTTCTCATGACATGTAGTAATTGAATGAAAGAGCTAGGATTTCTCTTTCCAGCACGTGCTTCATTTTGCAGAGAAATATTTGATTATTTTCTTCATTAGAACAACCTTATTTTGTTGTGCCAATAGAATCAAGGGTATTTTGTGATAATTTTTTAGTGATACTGGCAGAATTATGTGCAAACAAAATATGAAACTGTAAAAAGTCCATTTTTTTCTGTAAAATTCACATAAAGTGATGCTCACTAATTTTACTCTACTGTGAGGGTTGAAAAAGTCTTGAGGTTGATTAAAGTTTTGAATGATCTTTATTTGTAGTAAAGAGAAATACAATTTTTTTTGACCAACTCATTGCCTTTTTGTTTCAAATTTATGCTCAGTGCTTTAGCTGGAAATGAAATTCACGATGAAGGCAACTTGCAGAAGGTTCAAGATCAAATGGAAAACTTGGTGGATATTCGTGAATATGATGTCCCATATCATGTGCGGGTATCCATTGATCTGCAAATATTTGTTGGTCTCTGGTACAAAGTGCAGTATCGTGGAAGTGGTTTTCCACCTGTTATTACAAGAAGAGATGATTTGCTTGAGAGACCAGTATGTGTTTAATATATACTTAAATTTGCACATCTCATTTTTTATTGTTTGCATTGTTAAGTGGAAACCCATCCAGGTTGTAGTGGCTGTCTTCTTGAGATGAACTATGCTTTTCAGAGGTAGAGTGCAAGTATCCCAAGCTGGTAGATTGGGGTTAGTGCCTAGTTGTGTCTTGCCAAAAAGCTTGAAAAACGAAAAAAATCTCAAGTCCTTTTCAACCTTGTGTAGGCTGATAAATAGATCTAAAGGAAACAATCACTGGCAGTGTTGCCAATGACTCGCCACCGTTGCAACATTTACTACAAAAGTACTCACATTTTGCTGCAATAATAGGGATGAATGTCACTTGTGAATATCATTCATCACACCTGTCTGTGCATACTGTAGATCAAGTTTGTTAAAGCTTATTGCTTTTTCTTTACTACCCAATTGTCTGCACAACATAATTGTGTAAAATATTTGAAAATATCAGTGTGCGACTGTATGGTACTTTAACAAGTACCACATGTTGATGCCCGCTAAATCGGTCACATTTGCTTTTGGTTGTAGCAAACGATTGTGTTATAAAGTTTGTCAACAACACTGATTCCAACCGTTAAGTTTGTTACAATTGTTTAAGTTGTGCTACTTCATTGGGTTAATTGTGTAATGTGGCATTTTGAGTTTGTTTCAGTGTTCAAAGATTCCAAAGTTCATACCAATTGTTCTTCTAATTTTTGAGCACATTCGCAATCAAGTTTATCGCTGTTGAAAAGTGATTTGCTGGCAAATGCTGTGAAACACGCTGACAAAAAATGATTTGATCTAGGATCCTGTGGTGCTGGCATATGACATTGAAACAACAAAACTTCCTTTGAAATTTCCTGATCCTGAAACAGATAATATTATGATGATATCCTATATGATCGACGGGCAAGGATATCTCATATGCAACAGGTGGATTTTATGTTCATTTAATTAGACCGTTATATCTGCTGAATAGCGACTTTTGCTTTGCAGTGTGAAGAACTGCTGTGTCTTTCTGTTTGTTTGACAATTTACCCACATCGCATATATACCGTCATTACTGTGTTCCCTCCGAAAAATTACCACCTTGGTGTGTGCCCAGAACAACTACGCGTTTTCAAGAAAAATTGTTTTGTCATCAAAGGAGTCCTATATTCTTGAGTTACGTATGGATCCATGAACTTCACTCTGCTCCAGATCAAGTCATAGTGGGTTTAGCATATTTTGTGATGTCCTGTGAACGTGTGTACATTGTTAAACATTCGTGTATAAGTGAATAACCATTCACTGCACGCATGTCTTTGCAACATCAACATTCAAGATCAATCCTTGCCACAGTGTAGAGCAGTGGTTCCCAACCTTTTTTGATGCATTCCTCCCTTTGCTCATTTTGGAACTTTTCACTCCTCCCCTATTACATAAATTCAGCAGGGTGGCTGAAAGGGTTAAAACGTCTTGTTTACAATGACTCATATCGCACGTTGTCAGTTGAACCATAATCCTAGTGGCGTTGTTGTGTCCTTTTAATAAGCCGTTATTATGCGTTAATTAGCTCTGGTTGGTCAAACAAACAAACAGCACGTTAACTAGGAAAAAGACAAAGAATCACTCAGAAAACTTGGGATGCACTAAACATCTAACAGAGCAGCGTATCATCAATGATATAATAATTAGGGCAACCAATTTTTTACCTGAAAATTAAAATTTTGGACTTTATACTTTATAGAAATTTTGACTTTATTTTGGCCGATCAGTTTCCTGCGTTTGCAATCGAAACGCGATATATAAGCATATATTAGATATCAAACCGATAGGATAAAAATTTTTTTTCTGTTGAAATGAAACAAATACGAAAAGTGTAAAAGATCCAACGAAATTAGAGGTAACAAACCATACACGAAAGTCAATCCAAACGCGCAAGAAAAATATCCAATGCCAATAAATCTCCTTAAGTCACTGAGAAGGTTCTGTATTGTTGTACTTTAATATGAAGTGGACTACAACGCCTAACGTACTTTCGATTACCCAGCAGCGGGCGAAACAACATCATTACTACATCAGAAGGCGCAAAAAATCAAGTATGGTGTGAGAATTGCAACTAAACTTGCAAAAGCGCATCAATGTCTGTAGTTGTAGCTTTAATAAACATTGATAAAGTGAAACAAACTGTGCTGCAAGCCAGCAAGATATTTTGACCTATGGATAAATTTTGACTTTTTGACCTAACTGGGTTTCGCTCATGGTATTAACGTGAAATTTGGTTCATGGACGTTTCAGAAATTTAAAAAAGGGCAGAAAAATTTGACTTTATTGACTTTTGGTTGCCCTAATCCAATAGATAGCGCCACTGTTAATTACGGGACAGGAGGATAAAAAGAAACAAAAATGCAGTCAAAGCACATTGATATTCACCAGTAAAAAAGTAGCAAATACCAATTTAGTTCAACTTTCAACTCGATCAATGCGAAATTTGTTATTGTTTTTCATCGGAGAGTAGTTGGATATTCGCTAAGGTTTGCAACAGTGCACAACGCAGATCATCCTCAACGTAAAGTATCTTTCTTTGTTTGCTCTTAATTTGGACCAGAGTCGAAAATCCTTTGTCGTTGTTTGGCAAAATTTGTTCTTTGTAGCCAAGCAGAAGTTCTAAGACTTCACTCAATCTGGATCAACTCCCAGACCGCGGAACACTAGTGTGTATTGTCACTTGCGCTCGCAAGCAGCGATGAACCTATGGCTTCCCACTGACATTGAGGGAATGTTTCTCTAACACTAACTTTTTAAGTCGATCAGGGTGTTTCATTCTTTGCCATGTTGATCTTGAAGCATTGGGAGTGCATGCTGTTATCGGGCAGTGAATAGTTTTATGCTGCATTGTTTTGTCTTAGACCTGAGTAAAAATTTTGATATTCTTTATATGATCAAGTTATAATGTAACCAGGGCCAGGAGAAATGCGAAATCTGTGCTGCATCAGTAGATTCGTCCAGCTTAATAACTACAGCCGTGTCCTCGATCCTTCTCTAAACTGGACTATTAGATGATAGACCGCGGCAATTTTTTCTTTTTATTTTCAAGAACAAGTTCAACTGTTTTCAGAGTTTCTATCAAATTTTCATTGATTGCATGTTTTTTTCTGTCTCGTTATTTCCAGAGCAACATAGGACGAAGCTTCAATTGCATGTTTGTTTATTTCATAATATGTCCACTCTGATCTTTTTCGAAGCACTAGCGTGACGTTCGGAAAAGCTGTTTTCAGCCTTGTGTTGTGGATGAACATTCTGCAAATGCTGTTTTAACTTGGTTGGTTTCAAAGAGTCGTTTGACCGAACTTTATTTAATACGCACTGAGGTCTTTCCTCTCCATTGTTGTTGACGCATGTGAATCCGTATGCAATATATGAATCATAACTTCTTTTTTCTGATATTCATTATTCATACTCATGTTGTGCAAAATCGTAATGATTAATTTTAAATGTTACACCCTTGATTAAAAATGAATAGGTGGTTGATGTTCAAGAAAACTGACATTCAAATTTTGAAACTATAGAGGGAAAATAAACGCAAACGTGACCATTACATTCTGCGCGGAGTCCCCAAAACATAATTTTTGTCCGTGCATGTACAAAATTCTCCGTTGTGGGGGTTCCCCCTGATTGAGATCCTTGCTCTAAATCAGGGATAGGGACCCTGTGGTCCGCGCGAACATTTGATATGGCCCTCATCAGAATTTCCGCTG
>JGI24159J19872_10003730_pt1 | contig 19155 bp, 11 predicted proteins | sample Ectturendosymbi4_FD_19872 | JGI IMG/M metagenome (IMG submission 19872) | reverse complement strand
TGAACAAAGTCAAAAAGCAAAATGATCCTGATCTGTGTTGCAAATCTCCAAGAGCTGACTGTGACGACAGCCATCTTGTGCAAACCTGGTGCGGCATACCAGGCCGCGGTGCTGCATTCCGTGCAGATGTGATAGCGGGAATGACGTGAAAGAGCGTGAGAGGTTTCTGAGAGTTCACAACAGGAAGCGTTTATGCGTTCCTGATCGCGCAGTGCAATGCGTAATACGACCAATGGTTGTGTTTGTGCGCCTCTCATTGATGACGAAGTGATTGATGACGAAGTCGGAGCAGCCATAATTATTTACAAAGCTACCGGAACATAAAAGAGCACACTGTATGCCTAACATGAAACTAAAATTTAGAATTACATGTCAACATAATAGCAAGCGCCTTTTTGGATAAACGCAAGGTAATCAACGTAAACAATTTAAACATAAATATAACGAATCATAAAACATTCAGGAGTTAACAACTTTCGCAAATCAACATCATCATTAAAAGTATGCGATTCACGCAACCGGGTGTAGAGACTTTTTGTCGCAATATTGGACAAAAACGTTAAATTTGTGGTTCTCACAAAGCAGTTTCAAACAACTTGTGCAGATCCATAGGTGCTCATCATCAAACACATACAGAAAGTTTGACAAGTTCGTGTTGAGCATTATTATAATTTATGAATGCAACGTTTCTGTATATTCCACCTGTTATCCCTTCCATACATGTTGTTTGACCTCTTTAAATAAACGGAAAAGACTACATGCAGGATAAATGACCATCGTCAGGCCCGCAACCAGCGGGGAAATTACACCCAAAAAATTTTAAAAACATGTTTAGTTGTTAAGTACAACAACAAGTTTCAATCAGTTTGCACCCCCGAAAATATCAGCTGGTTGCGCTCCTGATCATCGTTGCAGCTTTTGAAAAAACAGGTGAGGTTTCACAAATCCTTATGTGAAATAATGAACCAATGCAACAAAATAGAAGGAAAATTGTATTTCTTCCGCAAAAGCTGTAGCAGTAGAGCACTTGGTGTTTGTACGCAGAGCTTCTTAAACATTTTTATTAGACATTTTAATAACATTTTTGTCACGTTCTTCTCCGCTGGTGTTCTCAAAAACAGAGAGAATTTGATAATTGTGATAATAGTTCTCCTTTTCAGAAACTTTAGATGCTATTTCCGTACGAAACTGGGAGCAGTCTGGAGATTTTACAGTGTTTGTGGATAAAAGCACGAACTTATATCTCATGGCGAAGTCAAGCCAATAACAATTGTTGACGGAATACATAGTGAAATCCCACAAAAAAAGACAAAAGAAATTGAATTCCATTAATAAGGCTACCACATCCATAGCCTCCAAGCTAAGCATTTATTAAAATACAGGATCAAAACGTGGATTCAACCAAAGACAACAAAGGTTGCATTTTTTACTCCCGCTGAAGTTGAAACGGCAATGTCACCAAACACTATCTCGAGCATATCAACTGTACCCGCGGTAGCAACACCATTAACCACAATTGATTGGAAGCTGAGAAACGGTATAGAATGAGTGCAGTTTTTGCTGCAGTGACGTGCAAGCGCAAAATGTGACTGTCTATGATTAGACCTCTACTTTGCGGAAATATCTTGATAACCTTAGTCAACGTACAAGTGAAAATAAGTGCACCCAAGTCAGTGCGTATGAGCAAGTTGAATTTACGTTAACTAGAGATAAAAGCATGAGCGGCGATCGCGGTCAAGACGAATTTTACCAATCGCGCATGAGTATGGAACACCAACTAACCAAAGTGCCGCAGTGAAAAAAACCTAACCGATCAAGATAAACAGTGAAGCGTTTCGAGTGTCTTCTAACGTATTATGACACAGATTTACCTTCTGTGTTGCGTTATACTAAGATGAGCCGATATTTGTGTTTTTGTACATTGGTACCTGATGACCACGTTTACAAGCATTACCAAGGCTATGCACTGAAGTAAAGTCCTGTTTCTATTGAAGAAGACGTTGCGTGTTCAACATTTTACGTGAACCTTGAGCTTTTCTGATGCATATACCATGATCTAAACTTTCAATTCATTTCTTGAAGGCAACGATTAGCAGGTTGTGTTCCACATTTTCAGCTCTATGAAGTAATTCCAGATTTTGCTTACGTACTTGCATTTTACACCAAATGATTGAATGTTTCAACATTTGTGGCAGACAATTTTGGGGTGCTGTTTTACTCAGCATAATTTTTACAAGTGCATTGACAAACGTGGCCAAGGGCACATCCACGTGTCTAACCAATTACCTAGGGGTTGATTTACGCAACAGACTAATTCTGGAGTGGACATTTCCTTGATTCAGTCCCTTAACTCAGTTTATTATAGTTACTGTATATCACGGATTTCTCATCAATTCCAAAGTTTTGATTGTTGATAAGGCACAAAATATAGCTTCAATATCATTAACTGAGAATTCACCAGAGGTTTTAACAAGGTCTTTGACAATAAAGAAATGAGCGATATTCAACAGAGTCACAGAAAATTTGGGTAGCATTTCTGTATGACATTTCAAGTCAAAGGTCAATTTGACAGCAAAACGCTGTTTGGCCGCAAGGAATGACAGGGGTCGTTCAATACGTTCCAAGGGAAACAAATAAGAGAGATTGGTATGAAAGTCAGGGGATGCTGAGGAGACTAAGGCAGCCAGATCTACCGCTTTTTATGGCGTTTAATCTTTGGTTCCACGTCACACAGGTGGCACTATGGTATCCTGTTAGTAGTTGATGAGAAACGGAAAGTTCCTTAGTATTCTTTTGCTATGGCTGTGACTTTGGTAAATCTCTAACGAAAGAACATTACGTGCAGGCCCGTAACCAGCTTAGGACACCAGGGGGGCGAAGAGTGTTCTGAGAGTGGACCAAATTTTTAAAACTTTATGTCCAATACTTTTAAACGATATTCAACATCTTTTTCCAGGAGGGGGGTGCGGAAAATTTTCTAGCAGGGGCTTCGACCAACTGCGCGCCCCCTGGTTACGGGCCTGATTACGTGAAAAAAATACATGATCCGTTCTGCAAGGACTTACTGCTGCAGAATTAACATAAAACACTATGATTACACCAGAAAGTGGAAGCAGTGAGTGTATAATATTAACACAGACATATGGTAATAATTCAAAATGTGAGTGTTCAAATTATATGTCTGCCGAATTTGCTTTGTTTGCAAAAACAACTCTTCTTCCATAATTGGAGAGTCGCCTCCTTCCAATCTGACGCCAATTCACTCAAATTTATCGGTGTTTTATTTTTCAGTGTAGTGTCAGAGATGCTTCTAGTCTAATGCGTTTCCTCGAGGTTGTTTCCTTTAAAGATTAACACCGGAATCTAAAGGTACATGACTTTGGGGTACACATCGAGTGGTAATCTATCGGTCTTAAGGAATTGATGTTGCTGTGTTGTTTTCTACTAATAGCTGTGTCAAACGGGCATCGTCTGCAGGGATGTACTAACACGAATTTTAGCATTTGCAGATCGGGACCGATATCCTCATCCTCGATCAGTTCACGCTTCAGAGAAAGTCACGTGACGAGTGAACGCGTCGTTTGAGCATGGTAGGAGGATATTCGGCAGAATATATAAAAGAGAAGGCGGCGTAGGTGCGCTCACCTCAGTCTCTTGCATTGGTCAGGAAGTTACAGTCGCTCGCGAATTGTTTCCTAGACTAAAGGTTGTTTGCTTCTAAACAGTCGTCTCCGTGTGGAAAGCACTGGCATTCAATCGAGAGTATTCATAGAGACTGTTTCATTGCAGGTAGCATTCGATTTAAGCATTCTATTTTGTTTGCAGCGGGTGCTTCGTTGAGAAACGAAGTTGTTACAGTTCGAGTAACTATAAGGCAGGGGCGCATCCAGCCAGTGAGGTTGGGGAGGGCGATTTCAGTAATATTTGGCAGTCAAGTCTGAAACATTCGCTGCTGTAAGAGGGATAAGTATAATTCACAACACGTCTGTAACAAAACAATGGACGACAAAATGGCCTTATATCGTGAATGCTGTTTTTCGAATTGTAAAATATCATGGTGAATAAACTAAGTTATTTTCTTAGGTTTTACGGACGAGATCCCTCCCTGGATCCGCCTCTGCTATCAGGCGACTGCAGTTGAATCTATCAGTAAATTAAAAGTTGCTTACTGGCGTTATTGTTACAGTTTGTCAAAGGCCTACTAGTCACTCACACCACACCCCAGGCTGGTGGGTTGTGGTCGTGGATCTTTGCAAAGCCAATTTTAGGAAGCAGTGAAAGTTGGTAGAACGAACAGCGTCAATTGATACCACAGTTTTATTTAAACAGCCACAGGTCAGGTGGCAGTGACAATTTCGGCAAATCAGAGAAATGTCAACCGAGACCACCGTTTCATTAGCGTTTCAGTTTTCTCCCCGTGTTCCGTCACAGTACTGAACGGCAAAGTCTCGCGACAAATGCTGTTAGAGATTTGTGTTATTGGTAAGATCACAGATCGCAACAACTGTGTTTTTGTTAATCCAAAGAGAAACATTTGGCCAGTTGGATTGGTGAAGCTTTGTTAACTAAGCATTACGCCAACGTTGAGGGCTCTTTACAATTTTTTGAAAAGAAATTGCATGAAAGTACATGGCCCTGAATCTTTCTCTGGGGGTAACAGGAATTTTATCCACTAATTTCAGGTTATGTAGCAAGCTTCGGAGATATTTCATAACACGACGTCCATGCGGAATTGCGTTTGCACAATTGCAAATCAATTAACTGGAAATTAAGCCTGAATGAGCAACCAGGTGTCTTAAAAAGAGGCTGTGTATGAGCACAGTGATATGCAGACGTTACTTCATTCAGAATATTTTTTCTATTATCTACTGTTGAGTCCACAATTAAAAGCTCTACGTTTACAAGCTTTGTAGCAACCAACTGACTGGATGCGGCATTCACGACTTTGCGATGATTCAAACTTGCACGTACTTGTTTTTAAGTGACAAATGTAGTCCCATCATTGGTGATGAAGTCGAATCAAAATCTTACAAGATTTCAGGACTGAGGATGTGTACAGGTACTCTTAAAAATACNCAGGCGATTAGAATTCGTCGCCTTTGCGGAGACTAGCTTCTGTTTAATGGATTTNATATGNTGCTCACCACCCGCTTCAAATGTAATTCACATTTGCTGCAATCATACCGACGTCACACACCAGAGTATCCCACTCTTTCTTTGCTTCTCTCGCTCTTGTCTGTTCTCGAATGATGTCAAAGCGTCCACTGTCAGCGACGGAAAACATAGCGTTGCTGAATTGCACATTTCAGTCTTGACCCCAGACCTCGTTCGAAAGCAGCAATGCAGCTTGTATTTCAGTACTGAACTTACGTTCTTTGAAGAGTTACTGTACTAGGAGCACAGAAAAAAGAAATATCAACTTTTGATTGTGAAAAAAAGTATGAAGGCAGGTCCTGCCAATTCGAGTTGCTGTGCATTAGTCTACCACTTGCCTAAAGCATCAAACGTACGACTTACGCTGTAGGAATTCTGATCAATGGAAGACAATGCGGTGCAGCACCGGTAGAGACTGGAGGGCGGTAGTAAGGCTTACGAACAGCATTACCTGTATCTGAAACCTTTAGCTGACTGAAAAGACATATTACAATGTTTGCTGAAGGTTTGCAAAAATATATCTACATACCGGGTTTTGAAACTGGTAAATGACGTCGTAAGTCTTATCTACGACGATTTGGAGTGCAGCAGGTGTTTCTGTCTGTCAGTGAGGTGGTTCATATATTTTATTATGTTCCTATGCAGGTAAGCACGAATTTATTTTAGTTTCATTGTAACAACAGTCTCATATTTTTCCAACTACAACGCATTTTGCAGTTGCCTTCTTTGCGTTTCTAAATAACGGGATCGTAGTTCGTCAAAAGCTTGGGGGCAGAAGTTTTTTAACTTGTCGATACGGCCGTTCTGCAGCTTTCATTACCCACTTCTGTAGTTTTGCAAACATTTCCTCATGACTTATCACAACAACAAGATTATAGCAATGCAACTTAAAACACCAATCGCGATAATTTTCTGCTGATTTGAAAATGGCGATTCACATCTTCGGAATTGTGATCAACTCTTTGGCGTCTTTGCGTTCGACCTGCTCAACCTTCCATGCAGGCAGTGTGCTTGCGAACAGGAAGTTAGTCGCTATCAGGGCTTTCAGTACATAACAACAGGTCACTAGCTCTGCATGTTTCCGAAAACGAAGCTGCGTGTGCTTAGGAAGCGTTGATATACGTCTGTATCCAACATCAGCATTGTCCAGCAGCCGAAATCCCGCGTCCAACAGGTAAACTTGGCACTTGGCATGATTTAATAGCGTATTTTTTTCTCTAAAGTCTGAATGTACCTGGATGCAGTGTGAAAAGGTGACAGGAACATTCTCGCTTCATACTAATGACTCAGTTTTGATGTTTCCAGCGAACAATGCGAAACAACCCTTGGAAACCTGATGTAAAAACGTCTGCTGTAAACACTCACAATATCTTTCGTCATGAAAGGATACGATGAACGCTTGCAGAGCTATTTGCAAAACGTGGTTAGGCTAAGCTTTCATAATATTTTTAGTTGCCGAACTTGTGTGAAAAAAAACATTCACATGAACTAGATTTGCAGGAGTGTGATGTTTTGAAACTTACTAAATATTTCGATAAATGGTGGTAGGTTTGAAGAAGCATAATAATGTTCTACCAAAGTGCGTGAAGGACGCCTGCTATGTGCGTTCATCAAATGTTGTTAGGTCAGCTTTTTGGCTGGTAGTACATTATATCTTGTGGTTATGTTTCACAACATGCTACAGCAGCTTATCTTCACAAGCATTCATCGCATCCTTTCTTGAAAACATATGTTGCATGTGTTAACAGCAGAACCACGTCGTTATAAAGTTAGTGGTTTGGCATAGTTCGCTGGCTCCTAAAAAACTGAGTCATACGTATGAAAAAGTATAATCCTGTTAACCTTTTCGCTGCAACAATGTCTTCTTTAGACGTTTGTCGTCAAGAATTGACATCGACGCATACTTTAAACGACATTGCTGCAAGGATGAAATCAACAAGTACGATTTAGAACATTTGCAAAAAATTGATGCAAAAGCTTGAAAGTTAGTAAAAACTGAAATGATAAGCATCAAATACAGTACATTCTGAAGAAAATATCCAATCTGTGCATACAATTAATCGTAAAGATCTGATGTCCGATACTCAGTGTTGATCTGTAATCGGGCGATTTTCGCAAAGATATAAATTCGGCTCATAACATTACCCGAACACTCAACAGTTTTGTTTAATCAACAGTGCAATTCTTAACAAGCAAAACAGTCTGTTTTCTAAGTGCGTTTATGGTAAATGATGAAACAAGTATCAAATTTATACTTTGGTCAGTTTTAAAAGCGTTTTCCAAAGTGCATATCGTATAAAACAGCGGTCACCAACCTTTTTGAAACTGCTAGCTACTTCTTGTGTACCGATTAATGCGAAGGGCTACTAGTTTGATACACACTTCTGAAATAAAAATTTTGCTCAGTTTACTTTCAATTAATTTAGTATTGATATTCGTTGATGTCAAGACATTGATCATGTTAATGTTATTTTTAGAAAAGGCCCGCAGGCGAGCTACTTGATCCTTGCGGGCGACCTAGTGCCCGCCGGCGCTACGTTGTTAATCCTGGTATAAAACGATAGAACGGCTTCCTTTGAAAAGACGGCAGTCATGCACTACTGTCTGTCAGAAAAAGGTAAACGAGGGATGTAAGCTAATGACTGATTAAAGCAGGGTCTCCAAACGTCGACCCACGAAGATATTCATTAGGTCGTAAAGGTATTTTGTCAGTAATGACAAAAATACTGTTTTTGCGAAAACCGCGTTAATGTCTTAGTATAGGGGTTCCCAAACTTTCTCTGGCCATGTACCCATCAGCATTTCGATAGATGAGCATGCACCCCCAACATTTTTCATGACAAAAGGGTGAGGAAAATAACAAAGATATGTTTACCTGCAAAGACATAATGATTTTTGAAAATGATATTGGTGTTCAACAGGTGTTCTTTTTGGCCCCCAAAATTATGAACAACCTATTTCATCAAATGGTTTTCTGAAGGGTGTGCGTGTACAATTTTTTGACCAAGTGAAATACCTTGGTGCGTTTCTAAATGCCTCACTGAAGGATGATGATGACATTCAGAGACAAGTGAAATGGCGAAACTGTGCAGCAAGCAAACTCAGAGGCACTTTTGATCAGTGCTCTCCTGCAGTAAAAAAACACTTTATTTCCTACCTATTGCATGCCAATATATGCTTGCCGATTGTGAAGCAAATACACCCAGACTAGTTTGAAGCACTTACGCGCTACATACAATAATACCGACCGAATTATACATTAGATACCAAAAATGTAAGTGTTCGCCCACACCAAGTTAGCCATCGTGTCACGACTTTTGATGCTTATTGAGAAATACTATGTATCGCTTCTTGCAACCTGTGCAACTTCACAGAACCGTCGCCAGAAAATTTTCAATAGGGGGGATTTGCGTTTCTGTGGAGGACTTTGGGTTTATGCAGGGGTGCTTGACATTCTAAAAATGGAAAAAACTCAACTCTATTTATAGTGTTTCATGTTTCAATTTGGGAGGGATCTTCATCTAACTTTTTTATCCGATCCCTTCAAACGTCTGATGCTTTTTACAAATCTTCGTTTTTCCTCAATTATTTAATGCTACTGTATGACAGTGACCAACGGATATAGTTGTCAATGTGTTGTACCATTGTACGCGTCTCATCGCTATTGTTTTTCATAACAACGAAAACTTTCCGTGTACTTCGTGGCGCCCTAGGATTTCTTAATTTACTTGTTCCAATATGCAGACAATGCGTGCAAACCAAGCATACAGAGTAAGACATCCAACTGGTGAAATGTTAATCGCCAAATCCGGCTTTAAAATTCGGGAAATTTAATTGGCTGTCGATCTAACGATATATGCGTAGCAAAGCATTTGAAACCTTGATCGGAACAGTTTGCATGCCTCTGTGCGCTAATGTGCATACTCATCGGACTTATCTTTTACTTTTTTATTGTTATCGGTTAGCTGTTTACATCAAAGTTTTGGTTTTAGAATGCCCTCATTTCTCTCGCACTACTGGATCCATGTATTATGATGGGTGAATGTTGCTACAGTTGGAGCGCTGATGAAGTGTTTTGCTCCTATCGGTGTTGGTCATGTGCGAACACCGATTCTGTAATGCGCTGCTGTATGGCTAAATATTTTTTATGCTCTTGTGTTGTATGATTGCGCCTGTGATATGGACCACAAGTCTGTAATAAATGAATTTATTATTATTATTAATATCTTTGTTTTTCACTCAACTCTTGCGTTGAGGTAGGTGTTTACCTCTGACCTCGGAGTCTTACCCGGACTCTGGGAGATCGAGCACTTTCGTAGGATGTGTGCACTGCCAAGTATTGCTGTCTTTACCAGTTGGGGTATCTTGTTGTTGCCAGGGATCTCCTGGAGATGTTTCTCCAGATTGTTGCTGGTTGCTCCGAGAGCTCCTATTACTATTGGTACTACTCTAGCTTTGATGTTCCACATTTTCTGTATTTCTAACCTCAGGTCCTCATACTTCTATCTTCTCCATTTCCTTCTCTACTGTGTGTGTGTCGTTTGGCATCGCTACATCTATTATGAGTCCTTCTTTCGTCTGCTTGTCTATTACTACTAAGTCTGGTCTACGAGCTTGTATCTGTCTGTCCGTTTTGATCTCGAAGTCCCACAGTACCATGACTTTGTTGTTCTCTGTTACTGCGTTGGGCTTGTGGAGCCAAATGTTATCTGTCGTTTTGATCTCGTAGTGCTGGCATATGCTGTGGTGGATTACTGCTGCTACGTTGTTATGTATTGTCTTGTACAAGCTTCCTGCTATCTTGGAGCACGCACTCACTACGTGGGCTACTGTATTTGGAGATTGAAAACGAAAGAGACATGTGTGGAATACGTGGAGGGGCGATTATGCAACTAGTACTGGTTTGACATCAGCATGTTTTGCCTATTGCATAGACAACATGTAGTGACACGGTTACGCCAAACAATGATTTGAAATGTAAATTTTCTATGGTGCAGCGCAACAACGTATAAGAATTTTTTTCAGAGATTTTATTGTTTAACATTGTTTTGCACACCACGTCCTGTGCAACGCAAGTTTTCTTTAACTGGACGTGACAGTTCTTCTCCGTGGGGTTTGTGATTGCTTTATGAGAGTGTGTACACGAAAGAAATAAATCGCGATCAAAACACCCAACGTTTTCAATTAATGCAATTTTAAAGATTTGTCGTTCATGGTGTTGATGGGCAGTTACATTTTCACCTTAAGGCTGGGAATGCTTGAAAGAAAAACTGTTTAGTTGTCCTTATTTGAGCAAACTTAATAAACCGAAGCAAAATGATAGAAAGATCAGGTTACTTGGACCACGTTAACGAAATGGTTATTTTCTTATGTAATTTCTTTCTTATGTGAAACACACGTGGTGGCAGGGATTTTTAGGGCGTTTTATGGTTTCAAAACGGAACCATAAATTTCTTTTGCGGTTCCATGAAATTGGTGCTTTCACATTAAATCTGGACAACCACGAAAAGTTTAGCTGAATTGAATCGTTACTTCAATTAACGCCCAAAACCGATTCGCCTCACAACAAATACATGCAGTACAGACAATAACCTCCCCTATTCATCACGATCATCTCTGAAATCCCATGCAACGCAACAATTAACAATTTGACAGCTTTCACGAGATAAACCATTACGTTACGCAGTTTTTTTTTAAGGAAAATGTTAGGTACCCAGTATTGACATGTGAAGATCCGATTTCTCTGATTCCAAGGACCCGATTTGTCTGATTCTAGGCACCCGCTGATAATTTTCTCTGATTCTAGGCACCCGCTGATAATTTTCTCTGATTCTAGCGACCCGGTTGTCAATTCTGTGGACTCGAATTGGGTCCCTAAAATACCTTTAAAAAACTGACGTTACGTAATAATTAACGTTTTGAATGTCTCTGAGTCTAACGTTTTCAGCAAGCCAGGTCTTCTTCACGGGGTCAAATGTTTTCAGCAAGCCAAGCCTTTTCCAGATTTTATACATCTACTTTCTTGTGTGGGTATTTTCAGAAGATAATGTGACAGCAAAAACGTGAAGCTAGCCATCCAAGGATAAAACAGCATTTTTATAGTAAGCCTAAACAAAAATTTCTTGCTGTTACCCAGGCAAAAAGTGACCAATATTGGTGCAATGTGCTGTCGATTCCACTTGCCACAACCTGGTCAGAGCAAAGATTTTCAACTCTGTGCAATGGCAAAGCCAAGCAGGCTGCTTGATGTAACTTTGAATGCTCTGAAAAATGTTTCAATGAACGGTCTAGAAAGTCTTCAATAGAAGGGCTTTACGTTTGTGCAGCGGGGCTTGACGTTCTGAAAATTGAAAAAAAACGCCACTTATTTATAGTATTTCGTATTTCAATTTGGGGGCTGGGAGCTTTGTTTGGAGGGCTAACCGCACCAAAGTCCCCCATGGCGACGAGACTGGGTCCAGAGCAGCTCAATGATGAGGTCACACTTGAGATTGCTCATAAGATTTGTGATTGAAATGGATAAAAGTAAATAATAGACGGAGAGTGACAGAGCGAGTACTAAAGACCCTGGAATCTGCAGATGAGGAGTAAGAAACCGATCATTTTACTGATGAACAACAAACTGTTTAATGGAGTTGAAATCGTAAATTTTGTGTTGAAATTTTTGTAAATACAGTAGCACTAATAGTGCACTCCGACTGCCAATACTGTAATAAAAAATACGTTTAGGAATTATTTTGAACATGTTGCTAAAAATAACGGCCTCAAACAATTTCTTGGTGTCCCCTTAAATCAAACCTTAGAAAAACCCTGCGTGGTACCACAACACGGAAATAAATGCAGCGAAGGATGCGATGAAAACAGCGGAAACATGTGATTCCCACAACAAGCACCCAAATTTTTTCTTCCTCTTGTCGCGAAATGAAAACACTTCTATGTAGTTTTTATCCAGTGCGAGATAGCAACATACCAGAAAACTCTTGCAAGTGAAAACACAAACGAGCATTCAACGGAAAATCGAAGCATGATTTGCAAAACATGTTTCACAACTACAACCGAGATGGACTGGACTACGTCTTAACAGACAAGAAATATTACATTTTGCTACACAGTTGCAACTAAAATCTTCAAAGCACTCGATTATTTCGTGTGTTTTGTTATCTCTAACGAGGTGTTTGTTGCAAACGCCTTTGAATAACAGTAAGCTCTGACTTGTAAGCAAAGTGAACAGCCTAAAACAAGATTGCTACCTAGGCAGGAAGATGTTTACTCAATACAGCGAATCCTTGAAAACAGCTTTACGTCTTTTCTAAAGCAGAGGATTTACGAATGCAGCAAAAAATACGTTAGTGAACGAGATTATGCGCCAAATACGTGCTGTCAGTTGCTTCATGTTGTCGTTGGGGTTACACAAATGTGAACCTTGTGTTAGCACACGCATGCAGAGCTAGTGCACTGTTGTTTTGTACTGGCAATCCTGGTGTCGCGAGTAATTTCCTGTTTGCAGACACACTGCTTGCACAGAAGTTTGAGCATGCTGAACGCATAGACGCAAGTGAATTGATCATTAATTTGCTCAGGTGAATCGCAATTTCCAAACAAGCGTGGTACATTTTTGTACAACTTCAAATCTTTAAAAAACGATGATACCATATAGCAGGTTTGTTAACGTCTGCGTCGCAATTATCAAATCAACGGCATGCATTAGACTCTAATGTTTCTTTTAAGGAAACATTAAACTTGAATGTTTCTTTTAAGGAGTTCTTTGTGAAACAAAATAATCGGTTTTATGAGCTTGCATAGAAACTGAAGGTAGGTTAATTTGGTAGTTTGGTTGCAGTTGGTACAATAAAAACAATTTAATATATACACCAAATATATCATATTTAATAAAATGATTCATCAATTGTAGAACTAGCCGTCATTCCTTTAAATTAAGGAAAAGAGTTATGGTTGTTTGTTGATACATTTGCTCCAAAACTGGCATGTGATCACAACACAATTCACGGTTATTTTGGTTTAAATTTTTTTTCAATTTTAATTGTAATATCAAAAATCACAGCAGAACTGTTAGCGCTCACAGGACAGCATGATAGAACGTCTTCTATACTTACCGTAATGAAGCATTCTTTTTTTAGATCAAACATAGGTGGTAGTGTGTCATTTCTGTTGGTTAGTCAGAATTTGCTCTATTATAATTAAGGGTGCAACGCATCAAGCTCGCTCTGTTCAAAGTAAACACGTGGAACCAAAGCTTTGCTCCACATGTCCGATGAAATAACTTGGGATGTATGCTGCGTAAACAATAAATAAACGTTTGCAAACTGTTCAACGACCGGAATATTGCTGTGACAAACGCATTTTTCAAAGTGCTTGATACAGCTGGTCATTTCAAAAATTTTTTGCCACGTTAATATTGATTTTGCTGATTAGTTTTGCTTCAACAAATTAATATTTCCTGCAAAACTGAAATGCCCGGTAAGCAAAAATTGTAGAATTGATCTTGGTTGGAATGGCAGATGTTGCAACTCACATAAGGTCGGACAGCGCACTTCAACCAAGAGAACAACCGCCTGATGGTGAAAATAATTCTAAACGTAATGATGCCCCTGACATAGAATCAACGATCAGACAACAAAACGACAGGTTGAATGCAGTTTTTCTCGAGGTAAGAAATCTTGTTCGGTGTGTTATGAACTTTGCAGTAAAAGTGAAAATAATCATTGACTTGGACTGTGAGGTAATTGTATTGCATATACATAGGACAATCCAAACGTGACAGTCATAACCGGAGATGTTCACGAGCACCATCACCAAACGTGTGAGTATGTTTTGCCAAGTGCCAGCCATAGTGTCATTGAATAGCACATCAGAACCAAAGTAATGTTTGAAATGTTCGTTAATGATACGTTCATGTGATTAGTTTAGATGCGAACCAAGTGCACGTTCATTTTGTCAAGTGTCGCTCAGTTCGCAGGCGCACTTCTTGTTCACTGGAGAGAGCAATCCTGCAATGTTCTTGAAGCAATGAAGTTGTTAATACGATTCTTCAGTAATTAGATAAGCTGGTGTGCTTGATAAAATCACCCGATCGCAATTTAATTGTCCTTCGCAACACTTACGAAAATTGTACATATGTTTATGGCAGGTGGACATCTCTCGGTTGTCACTTTTGCAGCTGCACTAATTGCTGCAATAGTTCTAGCATATGTTTTCTCACCATGGCCAGACAGACTTACAGGTAAGTTTGTCAATTTACACTTCAAATGTTCACCACGACCACTCGTTTGGAAAACTAAGCAGCTTGATGAAATGGTCCTTTCATGTTGTGAAACATTATGCACAAGAAGACTTTGTTTGATTAACCTAAGCGGGACGTTCATCAATCTTTAACCTGTCGCTGCAGAAAATCCTCTCTCCACTGAAAATATTTGTTCACAGAAGGAAAAATCTACTTACACTCAGGCATATTTCTTAGTAATTTTTTATTGCTATTCCACTAAAAGACCCAAACAACTTTTATAAAGCTTCCATGTCGCTTGTTTTGTTTTTCCAAAACTAAAACCTTATCAAAACGCAGAAAAAAATCTTAGGCGAAGTAACAACTGTAAATGCTACGATAATTTTTATCCCATTACTGGAAATGAGATTTTCGTTAATTTCCGGTTTTCTTTGAAAGAAAGTGCATCGAAAGCAGTTTGCTGCGTAGTCACTTTAAAAAGAGAATGGCAAAGTTGATAAATAATATGCGATTTTCTGTTCGATATTCTGAATAAATCGTGGAGGCTAACCCAAATCTTTTTATGACATACATACCATGAACAATTTGCTATATAGAATCATTACTATTATTTGCAATTGCGGTGAAGATATTTTTGAAACAACTTCGTTTCACGAACAAATCACGGACAACTGCTTCCCGAAACAAATAAAAAAAGTACTTGTTGCTAACGCAGTACTCATCCTTTGAACGTCCTTCGATTAAAACGGGATAAAACACTCAAACAAATAATGATCTCTTGCAAACTCCAAGCCAAATGAACTGAATACATCATCAATTTGGCTAATCTATTGCTCTGATGATGACAAAACCTTTTTGTTTGTTGCAATGTGCTTTGATCACTATGGTTTTTTATTTACCCGTTGAAGCTTTTGCCTTGCACAAACGTTGTTTATTAAAGTGGTTGCGAAAGAATGTACAGTACTAAAATACAATTATTTCTCAACGTAGGAGATTTCAAAAAGTTTCTCATTCAGCGTCATCAAGGCTTAATAAACTACCAAATACTGGATCCTGTCCCAGTTCAAGTTGTACGATACGACGGATCAGAGTTGGAGATATTCGGAAAAAGTGTCTTTGGCAATCGGCCACACGAAGCAAAATCTTTAAAGTTTTACGACTATCGCCAGTTGTTTGAATTAGGTGAGGAAGCTGGAAAGGAGTTTTTGGAAGAAAACTCAAAATATATTAGAATTGATGAGTCATCCATATCCAAGTACAAAAACATTATTGGTGTCGTAGGCGCTGCAGGGATTGGAAAAACGACGCTTGCAAAATCAATGCTCAACTACACTCTTGACTTTATGATTGAAGATCAAGCTTATGTTTTTTACCTTCCCCTGAGATCAATCGACTTCGATAAAAAAATGAGTGTGCTTGAATTTCTTGTAAAATATACATTACCAACATGGGAGCACGATCTGAAAAGCGATAGAAAATTACTTGCGCACATTATGCAAACTCAACGCACGTTCATCATAACAGATGGTTTGGACGAAGTGGATGCTGAACTACTGAAATCAAGAGCACCAGACATATCTTTATACGATTACACGTACCCAGATAAAATATTAAAGAACCTTCTTTCTGGTCATCTTCTACCTAATGCTAAAAAGGTTATATCATCTAGACCAGGAGCTTTTCACCAGCTTCACCCAGTTTACAGACCACATTTTGTGGTGCAAGTTACAGGTTTGAACTATTCATCACAAAATCTCCTCATTGAACAACTCTGTTCAAACAATGCTGATCGAGCTCGCGTCAAAAAGCAACTTGAATCTCAACAAAACATTGCTATGTTTTGTGTTAATCCTATGCATTGTATCATGGTGATAAAACATCTTTTGCACAAACAGCATCAGAAAATTGAAGTCGTTTCATTGTCTCAAGTTTTTGTGTCAACTTTTGTTTCTTGCATTAGATCAGATCATTTTAAAGGAAATTTAGAAAACATTGTACAACTAACCTTGCTTGCTTTTGATGGACTGGAGAAGAACCAATTTGTATTTACTTGGGCTGATCTGCGAGGTGGCAAAAATGTGACGGAGGTGTTTTTAAGACTGGGAGTTATCAGCAAAACACAATTTCACATGAAAATTTTGGATGGCGATAAGCGTTTTTTCTTTGCACATTTACAGTGGCAGGAGTTCTTTGCAGCTTTGCATTTAATGTTTGTTGTTTCTGTGGATGAGTTCTCGGAAGCAGCTTCACATTTCCATCAACCACGCTGGACTATCGTCGTTAAATTTATGTTTGGATTTTTTGCCCCGGGGATTGGGGACATGGCTGCAATTGTTTTTCCCAGTCAACCTAAACACGATTTTGAGCACAAAAAACAAATTCTGGAAAACATCATTCCCACTTCCGTGTCCTTCGGAACACTAAGAAAGCAAACAGATTTCTTTAAAGTTTGTGGCTGGGCATTTGAAGCAAACAGCCATTCCATAACTCAGCGCTTCATTGTGTCGTTGCCACAAAGAATACAACTCACTCATCACTTGGATCCAAGCGATCTTGCATCACTTTGCTATGTGCTTCGTCAGGCGGACAAGCCTTATTCGATTACAGTGGATTACGGTATATTTTTGGGCAACTCGTTGGCACAGCTTGTGAACGCTACCGATAATACTATTCACAAGGTGAGAAATGGTCTCTACTATGAGCTGACAACTTCTGTGAGAATCTTTGTGTGCGTGTGTATGGTAATAAACGACGAATTGGACTAGTGCTCTTTTGACTGGTGTAGGTAATTTCTAGTTCAAACGTTGCCATGACTCAGCTGTGACCAATTGGAACTAGCCAGATATTTTGGTAACAAAGGTATCGATGTAGTGGTAAACAAACAATCGAGCATGTGAATAATTTACACGGAAAAAGCAAGTGACTGCTGCCGCTAAAATAGACATTTAGCGTTTCATTTCAGGGGCAGCCCGATCCGTTTGGTGCGCTAGTTGACACGAACATTTGCAAGAAGACCTTGTTGTGCGGAGCTAAAAGCAGATGATTAGCTTTTGACTAAATTACATTATCTTGAAATTTGCGACATACAAACAAACTCTTTTTTAGATTAGGAAAGTAATGAAAACTCTATTTCCGGTAGATAGGATAAGCACCGATGCAAATTTTTTGTTTTTATGTTATGCTTCGCAATTTTTTAATGTTTTGTTTTCCTCAGTATGTGTTTGCACAGGTTACCGAACTTCGACTTTGGTCTTGCTCAATCGATGAAGTTCTTGCCAACACTATTGCGCGACAGATTGATAAAATCCATGTAATAAGATTTCACTATTGCAACTTGACTGACTCTGCAATGTCCGTGATTTCTCAATCCATCAAAACTCGACAAAATCCGGTTGGTTTGTTTTGTATTTGNACAAATGCACAGTTTCGTTTTTACGTTTTTGAATGCATGCTTCCCAGTTTTAAGAAGCAACAACTTTAACGACGACTGCGAAAAACNTTTGTTAAAGTGCCGCAAAAAAATGACAAACANCAGAAATTTTTGTGACGTTTACCGCTTAAAGCAAAATGAATGCCTGAATTTTCCATGTGACTTTGAATATCCTGTATGATACAAGTGCGGAATGGTTTGATAAAACATTTTGTAAAAATACTGTTGGTGCAATATTTCAGATCAACTCTTTTAAATGCTATATTTCCTAAGCAACTATAAACGGCGCAAGGCCTTGCGTGCATAATCGCTAATAATATTACTCATGCGGAAGAGTAAGAATTATGTGAATATATAAAGTAAAAACCGCTCTCTTTGCAAACAGCGTTTATGAAACAAAGTTTTCCGTTGGGTATTGTTGTTCTGACAAGAATTATCTTAAATTCCCATCTTTTAAGATTTTATGCAATGCGTTACGTCTGTAGTCCGGAGCCACATTCCAAGGCGTTTCGTTTGCAATTTATGAGAAACAAATACACTCAGCTGGATTTTCTCGCGTTGAGCCAAAACACTCCGGAAGTTCGAGTTGCAAAATATGTCGCTGGTTTCATCCATAACGTAAAGCAAATGAAACTGAAGCGAAGCAATATCACTCTGCAAGAACTGGAACACCTTGTAAGGAAGATTGAACTTCTTGAAAAACCTGTGAGTACAGTCACAGCCACACGTGTTCCTGTGCAAATTTTCTGTTTGGATAAATTTTTGTATAACAGACTATAGAATAAATGCACGTTTTCTTCCTTTTTTGCAATCAAAGGGAAACGGACAAGACTGAAATTTGTAAGTTATGCGAATTTTGATAAGAAACAACAACGTAAAAAGATATATTTCAACTTTAGATTAAGTCTTGCCTAACCAACAGTTTCCATCTTCCGCACTTTTCGAAAAAAATCGACGAATGAGGACGACAAAAAATATTAGGCCATAAGAAGGGTGCTTTATTTTGTTGCACTGTTCCGTAATTAGGCCAAAAGAAGGGTGCTTTATTTTGTTGCACTGTTTTCTGTCTCACAACTCGTGCTGCTTTATGATATTCGGATCCGGATATTCTTGCCACGACAACCTGGAAGTAATAGTGCAGTGCAATGTTCAAGTGTATCGATGCTATGCAACAGGCTGTTAGATGCTTCCTAAACTGCTTTGCAATTTGCCAACACATTGCCACACTGTTTCTTTTCGGGTCATTTTTGAATTAATTAGGTAGCAAAGGGTCAGGTTGCTTCGACATACGCCTCATCTTCTGTTTAATCGCCTTCTTGCAATTAGATAC
>JGI24159J19872_10003729_pt1 | contig 19155 bp, 11 predicted proteins | sample Ectturendosymbi4_FD_19872 | JGI IMG/M metagenome (IMG submission 19872) | reverse complement strand
CGCTGTGCCATGAGTTGCAATTCATAATTTTGTATTATTTCGAGGCCTTGGTAAGCGCGTACAAGAAGACGTCACCTATCGTCTCTGGTCTTAGCGANATTTTCGAAAAACCAAGAGCCTTGCGGTGTTCTGAGGAGGTACGCACCGAAGCAGAACGGCCCTGTTCACGTTGGAGCGGTGGGTTCATCGATCGCTGGTAATAGCAGGGCAAAAACTAGTCTGGCGATGGTTCTTCAGCTGCTGAGACATGACCATTCGCTACATTTGCTGTTTGCCTCGGTTTCAAAAGTTTTTTTTTCTGGGGAGGATGAACAACATTCGTGTGTGCTGTACCGTTGAAAACATGGTTGGCAAAACTTTCAACAATGCTGAAACTGGCTAGCAGGCTTCGTATTTCTTTTCAGACTGGGTAGAATTTGGACCATACGAAATCGGAATGCCGAAGTATGGCAGCTTCATGTCGACCAAGCACTTCGGAAGCAAGTTTTTCATGGGCGTGCTGGTGAAGCAATTCGATGAAAGTCCCCTTCACTTTTTGATGGTGAGTAGTAGCTTTAATGTAGACTTCTTCTGATTGAATCGAACAGATGCTTTTAGGTTAAAGATATTTGTTTGCCCGTTGTTTCATGCATTAAAAAACTGTTGTCGCAATTGCGTAACATGCTTTTTCCAAGTTTCTTGTGTTTTAGCATTTTACGTGTTCCTTGGTAGAAAATTGACAAAATTTCCAACTGCTAATTGGGAAAGTGACAGTGCTAATGAAAATTACAGTACTTACAAATGCTAACTGGAAAATGGACAGATTTTGTAAGCGAGTTCATGAAAAACTTCGAATATTTCTGTGCAGCGCAGGCCAAGGCAGCATCTAGTTTTTCGAAAGGGTGAATACCATTTGCAACAAAAATTGTCATTTCAGCGTAAAAGTACCGAAAACTAAGAGTTACAACATCTGTTAACGAAACGCTCCGCGGCTAAACTAAATGCGCGTTAGTTTAGCAATATCTTACACCCGGGACTTTGAGTCCGAGGTCGCTTTGAAACGAACGCTAGCTTTGTGCAGTGGAACCAGTTCAATAAAATCTTTTTTGTCGAAAAATTTGTTTTGTCCGAGTATTGTTACTTTAACTGTAGGAAGCATTAGCAATTCCTGATTGATCTACCCACAAAATCTGAGTTATATTACAAAGGAAGCATTGCAGTTGATTAATCTATACCTACAATCCACAAACGCTAAGGAAAGAACGAGTAATTCAGCTTGCCACTGCAACGTAAGCCGGCCAGAAAGACGGTTTGCGTAACAATGGCGTTAAAGTTTAAAACTTTAAAACATCCGGCGAAAGAGAACGATGTTGCGACGTATAAAAATCGAAACGCCTGGCGTTACTTTACTGAAATAGAATAAGTAGACCTAAAATGTCTAAAATACGAAGGAATATATGTATGCTGTTGGGCAAATTCACTTTGGCTGATGGTAGCGTAACAGGAACCAACGGTTCACAAACTAAATCCGAAACCTTACTGGAATTCCTTGTGCAACCGATCTTGAGCTGGAAAGCTTGGTGCTGGTGACCACCGAACATGTGGCAACGACATAGCTTGCTGCAAATCGTCACATCAAAAAGCAAAACAAAAAACGAAACATTGTGAGCAAAAGTTGTGTTTGTTTTGTAGGTCGTTACTGTTCAGTTAATTTGAACCAAGAAACAAAAAATTTCTCTAAAATTTCAACGTGCAAACAAAAACTTTGTTTCTGCGTTGTGTTGCATAATCATTTGCTTGAGATTTTCCAGAGTTTGAAATCACAATCAGTTTTACTGTTATGGGAAGAAAATGAATGAAGTGCTCTTGCGTGCAAAATAACACCTAATACCAGAGTATTTGGCACTTTAGCCTGATTGTTTAAGATAAAGCCGAAAGACTGTTAACGCAATTTGTGAAAATCTACTGAAATGTTAACTTTTACTTTGTAAGGGCATTTAGAGCTCCCGCTGTTTGAAATAGAAATATCAAGCTTAATATTTTCCTTATTTTTTTAAACTCAACAGATATGTTACGAGCAGTTTTCTTTTGTTCCAGGGGATTTGGGGCAGTGCGTTCTCGATCTTGTTCAACCGTCTTGTTGAAAAAAGCAAAGGCATCGCAGAGACAGATACTCAAAATGAAGACATTCGACAGGAACTGGAGAAAGAACTTGGTGAGANATGTAGAAAGTGCAACAGTACTGCTGCAGCATAACTATTCTACGCGTTGTACGATGTCTATTGTTGTCGCAGTGCAAGTTTGTGGTCAGACTTACTCGGGTGGGCGAAATTGTCGTAGAAACACCGTTATATTAATACTATANAAATCTTCGTGAAACTATTCATTTTTTATGCTACTTCGTGTATNAAANAGGACTAGATTTAAAAAAAGTTTCGTAGCGTTGATGAAGCTTACCTGCTTCTGAGTTTTATGGTTGAATACCACTTTGCAATTAATGTTTCTTTATTGGCGACAGCGAATATGGCGCTTTTTCGCTTGAGCAAGCACTTTCGTTGTTTGGTTGCCACGCAACGCCATTTCGTAAAGACACGCAAGCCGATCGCTTCCCATCTACCTGAGCAGACGAGAAAGCTCATTCTGTAGACAGAAAAAAACTATTATAAGCCGTCTTCTTGAATCGTTTCGAAACCAATGTTCTATTGATGTAATGTATACTTACTGCAGATAAATTTAGTAGGATGGCCTTCTAATAATACATGAAAACACTGTTACATAACAATGCTTCAAGGTTGGAAGCACGATTGTATTACTCGGAAAGTTGTATGCGGGTGGATTAAGGCAAGGGTAGGTTTTTTTTTAAGCTTTGACCTTGATGGCCGCAAAGAGAGAGTCCGCATCTATTCCATCTGAATACCGAGATAGTCGTAAAGAAGGTTTTAGTGTGTTTTGATGGTGGTAGTAAAGCGAGTTTCTTCTGTACTTTGAGAGACAGTTGGAAAAATTAGAGAGACCGTTTCGATCTCTCAAAACACCTTACAAAAACACTTGATAAGGATATTTTGTCTTGTCGTTGCTTGCGAATTGCAAGTGACAGCTGTTAATCACAGTGAAAAGTGCAATATTCTGATGTAAAATTGTGGAAGTTGCAAGATACCGCAATCAGTGACAAGACGCTGAATCTGCGCATCTGTCGCGTTTATGTGGTCAGGGAAATTGCAATCAATCAGCACTGTTAAACATTTAGCAGCCAAAATGCTTAAATAACTACAAACAAAGTGCTTAGTACTTTTTGTACGATCTACCTCTTTGCTTTCACCTGTAGACATCTGAGGCGGCGGCCGGCCCTTGAATTTATAGATACAGGCGCGATTGTGGAGAGCAATCTTAGGAGAAAACTCGGCCATCCTTTATAATGCTGAATGCAATTCGTTACGGAGTAGTTTCTGAAATGGAACTCAAACTCGTGTTGGTGTTCCGAGTATTTACTCAAGCGAGAACACTAAAAGTAAACCATTGGTACCGTTGCTTCTGCCTAAGGCAAGACTGGAACAATTCCCTTTGATAAACATTCTGATTCCCTGGTTTAAAACAGTTTCAATGGTAAACATGACAATTTCAGTAAATTGCCGTAATGATTTCAGGTACTAGTTCTTTTGCAGAAAATTGACACGCCACTAACATATTTACATTTTAATGATTCTCTTGTGTAAATTCACCCACAGGAGTGTAGTGCTACTTAAATAAGCGCGCGAATTTCAGGGTATTTTGTTCACTCAAGCAATTGGCAGAAACCGACGCAGAAATCCCAGCTTCCTATGAAAAAATGTTACTTTTTGAATGCTGGCAAAATTTTCTCCTACCAAAGAAATACTATATATAGACCCATTTTTCCTCCCATATCAATGAGTGTTTTTGTACGCTTCTGTAACTCCCTAGTTCAAAATCAAGGAAATTATAAACAAATATCTTGAAAAATGTTTACTAAGCGAAGCAAACTTAAAGACGAAACACTGCTTCTTGATTGAATAAAGTGTTTGAATGAAGCAGTGACATGTTGTCATGCACGCAGACCACACGCTTCAAGCAGACAACAAGAAATCGGGCGATGATGAAGACAGCGACGAAGAGGTCAGCGACGACGACGAAAGTAGCAATGGCGATGATGACGATGAAGACGAACAATTCTTGGATGCGCAAAGTGATCAACTACAACCGACCAGCGAGTACGTGTAGTTTTTGCTTCATCTGCTGTTTTCCCAGTTCGGACGCATAAGAACCTCACGACAGGTTGCAAAAAAACACCGCAGTCAATGTGAGTCGCTTTACGCATGTATGCTCGATGGTTGCAATCAGACGAAGATGTCGATATGCAGAACCATTGTCTTCCAGGTGAAACATTCAACCATTTCAAAATAGGGCAAAATTTCTGGAATTTACGGGGAAAAAAAACTAGACATTTCGTGTGAAGTACAGAGTTTTGGCAACTTAATGAAAAGCAACCTTACGGTGCGTGCTTCTCTTTCCCCGCGTGTTCGGGAAAAATAGCCAACAATCAACTTGCGTAAACTCAAACCTAAGGCTATCATGCGTTTAGAGGCAATGGAATGTTAATTGGTACGAATTTCAGAAATTACAAGATTACGGGCGTGCGCAGAAGCGTTTCTCTTGAATAGCAATAAGGACACGGTGGTGGAACCTGACCCAAGCTCGAAATAGTTCCCCACTGAGGGTAAAAATAGCTCATAAGAAAATGTTTCGTTTTGTGCTAAAACTGTATTGAATGTTCAGCAGAAAAACACTTGTGCTGTTCAATATCGAAAACGGGATAATTTCGCAGAAAATACTGATTGACCTGCAAACGAATCTATTATCAAAACTACTCGGGTATAACGGGGCCTGTGGTAGGCCTATTGCAACACCGAAGAGCATGGCTATCTTTGATTGTACCTATATGCCACAACTGTGAAATACAAGGATGTTTTTAAGTTGCACCCCGATTGCAAACCACTGTTAACGGTTGTTGATTTTAGCCTGTGCTCCGATAAACCCCATTGTTTCAGGTATCAGGCAACCAGTGATGTTTAAACGCAGCTGGAGGTTGATTTGCATGTCATTGTAATCTGGGTGTATTTGTGTATCCGGTAGTTGTCCATCAAATTGTCCTTGGCCGCATGCGCTTTGCGATTGACCATTAGTTTATAGCTGGTTGCTTTTTCCTGTGACTGGTTTCAGGTAAACTTTCGCATGTGTTAGAATGTAACTACAATCTCTCCTGTTGAAAATAGCCCTTGATTTTTTGATTTAGTCATTAGCATGTTAATGTTACTTGTTGATTTTAGCAGGTACAGAATTGATTAATGCCAAACCACGGTGTTTGGTTTGCAGCTGGTCGCGTGCTGCCTAGCCTGGATGCTGATGTCTTCGTTGTACTCGTATTGTAGCATGTTCATTCGTCCTGTAGCCGTATACACCGTACTTGGTGTCTGCGAGCTGAAATTGGTTATTGATAGTGATGAAAACTGCGTTTTACAAAACAGGCCTTTCTCGGGATAAGGGATAAGTTCAGCATATACAGGTACTGTACTGCGAACTAAGCTAACCACGAACTTGGTTTGCGGTCGTTCAAATCTCCAAATCGCACAGGGTAACGACAGTGATTACATCATCATCATCTACCGTAAATTTCAAAAGGCGATGAAGTCATCAGCAGTTGCGTGACCGCCTTCTGTGTTTGATCGACCGGCTCTACAGTACACGAAACGTCCTTGTGTAGCTGCAGAAAGGCGATTCTTTGCGTGTCCAAGATATGGTCGACGGAAAAAAAACGCAAAACTAATTGCGCTCTTTATTGGTTTGGTTTGAAATAGACGACGCAGGAATACGTGGTTTGCTCAAACGACCCACAGCGAACTGGATGATGCTTCGAGGTATTCAAGGCTGCACTAAACATTGTTGGTGGCGCACGCTGTCTGGTGTAACATGGCGGGCGTCTAATACGGCAGGAACGCATGTTGGTCGGGCGAATGCACGTGGTGTGGCTAACATTGGCCATGATTTTGTCCGTTTTTTTACCTTCTACGTTCTGCTGCATGCACCCATTTTGTGTATGTCTTTTTCAATTGCTTAACCAGTGCTATTCCACCTTTTTGCCGTTGTGTGCCCACGAACCCTGTGTATGCATCACCAATTACTATCCACGTTTCTCTGTCTCTTTTGTACCGATCCCCACCAAAATATTGCCACGCACCACCCGTGCCGGGTGCGTCCACGTTTCGAACCACTGACCTATAGAGTGAAGCACAAAGAGTCAAAAATCCGCAAGGTCTGCAAGGTGGTCAGGTTTTTCTGACGCCACGTGTAGCATACCCTTGGCACACGATTTCGCAGTGCTATACCCTGGTGAGTGTAATGGCACGCACATGGGTGTACTGTAAACCCGGTTGAATACCACTTGATGGCCACCTTCCACTTCAGGTTTTGGAATTTCTTGTTGCTGCGCAGTGTTCTGATCCCCTCTTCATCCTGCATTGCCTAAAAAATACACTATTTTCCAATCTATAGTTGCCCCAATAATTCCAAGCGAAATATCGTTAAAAACGTATGCTTGCTTAGCAAAATAGGCATTGCCATGTAAGGCTTCTACAGGAAACATTGACTGCTTTTTGTGTTTCCCCCCAGTTAAAGCAATACTATAAATGGCGGTGCGGAGTTCAACACAGGCAACGAGGACTATGGATGTCAAAGTCTAATATTTTGCTTGAGCACACAGCTTGATGGCTGCATTGCAACACATCTTTTCGATTTTGAAACCTTTTCAAAGTCGTAATGAGTGTCGAGCGTTTTCTGTGTCGCGGTCCCCTCTATTTCATTTACTACGCCACGTTGATCAGTGTTGCGTTAGAACATGGATCGACAAATTAAAAAAACTAAAAGCCTTTTGCTTCTCTTCCCACATGACAGAAACATCGGGAGCCACAAAAACTGTTTGGCAACAAAAATGTAGATATTGTTGCCTGTACGTTTTTCACCGTCATGTTGAATGCAAGAGATCTGTAGCAAATTGCAATCATAAAATAACAGAGATCTTGCACAGCCAATGAAATTTTAGAATTGCATTTAAACGCCAATGGGCTGAGATACAAATAAAAAGTCTAAAGTCATAACTCAGTATATTTTTGTTGACTCGCAGGGAGCAGAAGTAATGCGATAATCTAGTTGCATGCGACTCTAGAACCACAGATTACCAATCCTTGTGCAAGAACTTTATGTTACATAGAAGCTTCCGGCCATCAAAGAATCATTGGTGGATTCGTCTAAGGAAAACCATTGCGTTTTCAACCTAGATTTCTTATACTGCAAATTGCGTGTGAGTTTATTCACTTCGGTTCATTTTATTTCCGTGGTCAACGAAAGGACCCGGAGGGCGTCGAATCAGCTGGTCATGGTCCAGTTGCTTCGTTTGTTCACTTGCCACAGTATTGAAGGACAAAGAACAGTGTTAGAATCAGAGAAATCGTAAAGCACACGAAATTAATAAAGTAATAATGATAAGCTAAACGTTTCAGCAAAAAGCAAGCAGCAAAAGAAAGAACAAAGAGAACACAGCATCCACCGCACACTCAGGCCATGTAACAAATGCGGATCGCATTTACTCAACTTGAGAAAGAAGTTTGTTCTGACTTGGCTGCGAAAACTCCCCCGACCCGGAAGCTTAAGAGGCAGATCAAAGGCCATCCATGTTTTCCCTCAATATTTCATTTTTAACTGAAATTTGGAACGTTTTCTAGTGTCATAGCTATGCGTTTTTGGTAAGCATTTAAATAGGTTGTCAAAAATTATACGTAAGCTTTCGTGATGAAGAGTAAGTAATTGCAACTAAACTCCATTTTATAATGTGACGCAGTGCAAATATTTGACGTGATTTGTAAAAAAACATGGTACTTGAGTCATCTTAGAACTGCAGGCCGTCAGTCAAACGATTTTGTTCTGCAAAGTTGCAATCTGTTTCAGTGAAGTTTGAGGCATTACTCCATCAGACTAGACCGTACGAAAATGTGAATGAACCAGAATATAGTAGACGGTTTTAAGAGTTGAGATGAATGAGAAGTCCCGCAACTTAAATAGAGCGTAGGCTGCACTTACGGTTTTTCACACACATGATTTATTTACTGATGCCTTTGCAAATGGTTAAAAATACGGACTCCAAGGTATTTTAACTTGACTCACTTCTTCGGTTGTTACTGTGGCAACAATACTCGTAACTATTTTACAATTTCTGAGCCTGGTTTAGCACTATGAACTTGGTTTTATTGCAATTTAAGGTACGTTTAATTGATAGTAACCAGTCACAAGCATGTTTCACATTGCCATTCACAGAAGCGTGAACTTCTTCGTTTGAGCGAGTTCTTGTCCACTGCTAGGCCGCGCTAGATGTTGAGGCTGGTTTTGAGCAGCCATTCGGTTGTCTCATCATCCAGAACCATCAGGCCATGCGCTCCATGAGGATGCCGATTGATTGGACAGCGAACATACCGAATGTTTGATGCATACTCATACCATGGTTGGAAAGTTTAACTCGTAGGATGTCATATACTTCATTGCTGAATTGATCATAGTCAATTTTATTCAAACGCCTCTGAGATTTATGCGATGCCTGTGAATATAGAGGAACGTGTCAACGCAGAGGAGAGAAAATGATCACTTCCATGGTTTTCTCGTATTCCACTCGTATGGACAACGTTGTAAGGCAAAAGCCAGTGTCACTCTTTAAATTAAATTCAGCTGCTTAAAGGNTGTAATAGCAACAGTTCCATTCAGTAACCAGCGTGTAGACCAAATCTTGAAAAATTCTTGCAAAACTGAATTAANNTTGTGATACTTAGTGCACTTTTATTGGTTGAAGGTGCTACAGACCTTCTCAGGAGCCGCTGAGCAGGGAAATTATATTCGAAAAAGTATGTGAGTCATAACTTAGGACAGCATTTTCCAGACAAATTATTTGGGCCGGGAGCTTCAAGCAACCGTCTGTATTGAAATAAAACCTGCAGTGCATTTATCCATGATACATTCTCAACCAGCTGGTCCGCTCGTGACCTGTTGAATTAAAAAATATTCTCGCAAAAGACGGTTTTTAAGCTTCAAATAGGGGTAGGAAATCTGCGACACCCAGTCCAAATGTGGCCCAACATCGCGTGAATACGAAAATACATGATGAATAGATATTAGGCAGTAAATCCAGGAGTCTCCATCGTTCCTTGCCATAGTTTTCTCGTGTTATTTTCCGTGAAAAGGCAGGCAGAATTTAAAGATAAAGTTCATTGTTTTTGCGACCCTTCCGGCGATATTCAAAAACCTATGCGGCCCATGATGGCAAATAGGCCCCCCCCACCCTGGTGTGAAACCTCACTGAGATGGGCACAGTTGTACTGTGCCTAGTGTTCGTCTCAGTAAAACAAGTTTGGCGATGATGGCCTTAGTAGGCACACTCCTGACTTTGATTGCATGATGCTTCACGTTTCTGTGCATGTCAACGCGTTTCCTTCTGCTTCCATTTGTTCACAGTCGCGGCATTTTTGTTTCGCGCCCTCCAATACACGCATGGTTATCATAACCGTATCTTCCTTGATTCCTTAGAAACGAGAAGCGGCGGCCAAGCATGTTGGCTTCGCTGTTTGGATATGGAGGCAGCTCAAGTACTGAATCGCCCAGTCCCGGTCAAGCCGAAGCAAAACCCAAGGCGAAAAAGGGCTTTTTCAGCTCTATCGTCTCCAACATGTTCGGCTCACATTTTATGCAGGTACTGGAACGCCTTTGTCTACCGGCTGTTATCTAATGGAATGATATGTTATGTCTTAGCTATTTTGAGCGTTGTGTGAGGTCTTTTTTATCGGAAATTGAGCAGCCTGAAGGTTTACGAAGATTCAGTTGCATTTCTTCACTTAACCCGGGAAAACATTGCCACTGCATTTTGTCCAAAGGTCTTGCAATGTTTGAACTAGCGTGTGGCCGATAATTTGCTCGCAACCGTTCAAAGTTATGTTTTTGTCCCACCACTGCTTCAATTTCCCAGTCTCGCTTACTGCGTCACTACGAACTTGCCTTGTTTTCTGCAGTCACGTGACAACCGCGCTGGCAAAATCCTGAACTACATGAGAGGCTTGTCGCTGAATCGGACTTACCCTCTTTCACCTTTCACGCCATCAAATAACGGGCCGATTATAGCTGAAAGTAAGTTGGTCTTGTGATTAGATACATTGCTTGTTTCAATTGGGGCTAATATGGCAGCAAGTAATGATAGGCTTTCATCAGACCGGAGCTACAAGTGCAAAATGCGTGTTGTGCTAGTTGGATACTCAAAATTCTAATACGACATAATGTTGGACTGACAGGTGTAAGAGCTGATGGTGCCGGGGGTGCAAACGCACCCCCAAAGGTTTTGATTTGTCAAAACGTTGGGCAAAATCTCAAATAATTTGGGCAAAGAATCTTCGCTATTTTTTAACATTATTGATGAAATTACACTTTGTTATTGAGTCTATAAACAAAAGTTAGTTGTGTCGGAGAAAACACCTTAAATATACATGAAATCAACAAACTATTTCTGTGAGAGTTGACGAGTAACCCACCTTTGAAAGTTTGGACAAAAGAAGGGATTTCAATTATGTTCTTTACAAATACTACACTGAGGAAATCGAGTATACTGCAGGGCACATACTTCATATTAGTAGAGTACATGCCAGGCAAGTACAGAAAACCTTTTGTTTTAGCTACAGTGTTTGTATGAACACCTTTTTCCGTACAGTTTGTTGCATCTTACCTACATGTGTAGTTAAACAGGCAATCTTGTGAGACTCGTGGCATGGTCATAGTATAAATAATACAATATACGAGATTATGTCACCTATCCTATATCACACACAAGTTTTCAGAGGAGGAAGCGGCTACAGGCCTACATCAGTTAGGTGTGAAGTTCATTGGTGACAGCAACAGCTAAAATGTGAATGGAACGCCAAGCCTCAGAACTGTGAGGCAGATGCTCAAGAGTACTGAGCCAGCTGGCTTCTGACAATGTTCTTGCACAGCCTAGCGTATTTTTTTTCAGTTGATTTATTACGAACCAAACTTCAAGTACCAAATTTTCTATTTTCAAGACTATAGCAACATGGCAAAGGAAAATAAAATATACCAACAGCTACAAAAATTGTAGGGAGAAAGTTGCATAAACGTTTATCGGGCAAATGTGGGCAAAATACCCTTTGAAATCCCCAAACATTGCCTGCTCCTACACCTATGCTGACAGGAATTACCTTGGCGGCATAGAGTTACTCCTAAGCATCTGTGAAAAAAGCACATGTTCACTTAAAGTCAGGCTTTTTTAAGGCGTTTTAGGGACCCGATTCGGGTCCCTAGAATTCCAAATCGTGTCCCTAGAATCAGAGAAAATTACCATCGAGTCCCTAGAATCAGAGAAAATCGGGTCCCTAGAATGAAGGAAATCGGGTCCCTACACGTCCGTACCGGGTACCGAACATTTTCCTTAAAAAAAACAGCTTGAAGTACCTGCGATTGTATAAGTTGTTTTCTGCAAGAGGTGGGATCATTTGGATGTCAACTAGCTTAAAATGTATGCGGGAATAATATTGAATTTAAATGAGTCAGTTCGCCACCTTCGTGTATCTTTCGCGTGAGATACGAAGTTTGAATGAAGAGAGGTCGCAAGATCTTGTTATTTGTTCGTCCACTCGAGTCCGAATGTTTTTCAACTGACAGGCGGAGAATTCGTGGAGATCGACCAACCGATGGAAGTCCGGCGGAAAAAAGTGCACTTGGTCGATGCGGGCCTGACGTTCAACTCCCCCTATCCGGCCGTCCTTCGGCCGCAGAGAGCGATTGACTTGATCATTTCTTTCGACTTCAGTGGGAGGCCGAAAGACGACCATCAGCCATTCAAGGTACTCTTCAAGTTTTGCAGTTTTGCTGAATCCGCGAAATCTCGTTTCGAATCGAGGGTTCCACGGTGGTGCCGGAATGACACAGGAACACGTGAAGCGAGCTTCAACTGCTTTAAAATTGTCGGGCGAGTTTCAAGTTTTGTATTTGGGTTGCTTTTTGTTGCAACAGCGTGTGCAGTACGTCGAATCCCCTCGCGGGACGTTTCTATTCGGTTAATAAAAGATTCCGTTGCTGCCCGAGATATCGGCCGCCTGCTATCGGAGCCGTAGATATATTCTTTTTGTTTTTTTTGTTGTTGTTGTTGTGAGAACCCAACTGTCGGGTTCAAACGTCGCCCGTTGCTTTCGCAGGAGATCCTGCTGGCGGAGAAGTGGGCCCGCATGCATCGCCTCAACTTCCCGAAAATCGACCGGACAGTTTACGATCGGGAAGGACTCAAAGAGTGCTACGTGTTCAGGGACAATGACAACGAAAACGCGCCAATCATCATTCACTTCGTTCTGTGCAACGTGCTGTTCAGAAAATACTCAGCCCCAGGTAATGTGTGACCACCGACCAGCAGTAAAACTGAAGTGAACTGAGTTTAGGCGAAGTAGTTACCATGCAAGTCTTCTCGACTTCAGGGGTCAACGGGATGTAGTGCAAGCAGGACGAATACGAGGCCTTGGAAATTGAAAAAAAGAGAGGCTGCTTATGGCCTTTTATTTGTTGATCAAAGAGCGATTTTTGATTAACTACCCCGCGCTTGTTAAACGGACACTTGATGCTCTGGAACGTATCTTTTCTTCGTGATTATAAAATTTAAGTAACCACCGTATCAACTCACACTTTTCCAACTTTCTATTTCCTTACAGTTGTTTTTGAAAAATCGGAAATACTCGTATATTTGCTAGCTCACTTGTACCGCCGCATTTTTCCGGCGTCGATGTATTTCAGCGTTTTCCCTCTTTTCCATTTTGTTTCCTTAAAATCCAGTGTGTGTGTGTGTGTGTGTGGCAGAACCTCTACGAGAGTGGACTATCGCTTTCAACTCCAATCCAATCACTGGACACTGGTTCCAGTGTAGCGTCTTGCCTTAAACAAATACTGCAATATTTACCGCGAGGTCAAGCTATCTGTAGTATTTGTCTAGTAGACAAGCAAGAAAAAGCACTCTCCTCGTAGAGAAAATAGTCGAAGCGTTTTTGGTCGGTTTTACGACACGATCAGTGGAAACAGCTTGAACATGCGCCTTTTAAGGTTGCTGTGTGCTCCGAATCGCTTGACCGAGTTGGCGACGTCGTAACATTGACAGTGCTTGCTGTTGGTTTCAAGCTGACTCAAATTTTCAGGCGTTGAAAGAGAGCCAGACGACGCGAGAGGAGACTTCAGCATATTCGACCAACCCAAAACGCCCTACTCGACCTTCAACTTCCAGTACTCAAACGAAGCGTTCGACCGCCTGAACCAACTGGTGGAGTTCAACACTCGGCTGCACAAGGAGGTCAGTTCGTGTCCGGGCTGGTGCAAGTGTTGACACGACGGGCTCGCTTTTGGGCTGGTATCAGCGAATTATATGTTTACCTGAGCAGTAACTACGTGGGGATCGACGAGGAACCGACTCTTTAAAATTTTTGTTTGTCCATTTTTTGTTCAAAGTTAGTGGTGGTCTTTAAGGCTTCGGATTTTGAACAAAATCGAACGGCGTTATGCAGCAAACGTCGTACTGCTTTTTCAAAAAGGGCTTTGGCCGAGCTGCTTCACGGTTAATTGTCTTGATACTCTACTGATTTTGCGAAATTCCGTAAATAAGATATGTCTTTTCATGGGTGATGCAATTAATCATCTGCATGCATTTGAACTTAAACTATATCTGCTTGAGATACTTAATTCGTTTTTTTTTCTGGCGCACTAGCCCCAAAAATAATTGTCAGATTTGGGAGAGCAAATGAAAATGGCCAGTCATCGTGCTCAGGCAATGGCATTTGTTCTCCAAACTACACAAAGAAAAGATTGTAGGGTTGAAATCTTAAAGGTCTTGTACATTTTAAAGAGGGGTCACCAGCCTTTTTGAAACTGTGAGCTACTTCTTGTGCACCGATTAATGCGGAGGGCTACTACAGTAGTTTGATGCACACTTCTGAAATAAAAATTTTGCTCAGTTTACTTTCCATTGTTTTAATGTTGATATTCNTTAATGTGAAGACATTGATGATGCTAATGTTATTTTTAGAACAAGCCCGCGGGCGACCTACATGGTCCTTGCGGGCGACCTGTCTCGGGCACCACGTTGGTGGCCCCTGCTTTAAAGGAACCGCCTCACAGATGCAAAATAAAAGGATGTTAAACGTGAGNGCATCGCCCATGNGTAGCACTCTCCTCTGTCAGGCATTCAAAGCTTTGCTTGAAACCCTATCAAAACATTTTACGTGATCCCTGAAATTGCTTGGCAATTGAGAATTGACTGCAATCATTCCCCTCCCTCGAAAATATCAGCTGACTGTGCCCTCTGCTCGAATTGGTTCCCAGCTGATTGTGTGCAGCAGACCCGTAACCAGGTTGGGACACTAAAGGGGGCGAAGAGTTTTCTGAGAGGGGCCCAAATTTTTAATTTATGTCCAATAGTTTTTCCTATGTCCAAAACATTTTTCCAGGGGGGCTGGTGTGCATACAAAAAAAGTAGTATGCTTAGTGTTGCTGCTCTGTTCAGTTGTTCCGTGCTTGGCTTACGAAACCAACTCATGCTTATGCTTACATGTTCCGCAGACGATCATCGAGCAGATCAAGCACTGCGTCATGCTTCGGCGCCATTCCCGTTCGCATTGTTCGATTACGTTGAGCGACGTCAGAAACTCGCTGCATTTATCTGAAAACAACAAGGAAAGACTGGAGAAAATCATCAAGATTGGTGGCGCAGGAAGCATTCATCTCGATTAAGTGCGCCGGCTGAGGAAGACTGCAATCATGCGCACCTACAGGCACTGGTAACCTGGCAACGCGCCATTACTGCTGACGGCTGACTGACAGCCGTAGGCTTTGGTTTGTGTATTTGCCTTTGGACGTGAGCTTCCTCACTGACGCTTCACCCAAGCTCAGTTTCTTCTACATCACATGCACCCAGCAGCAAAAGTGGCCAACAGTTGTAGCGGTGGCAACCAACAAAAAAGCGACTTTTAGAACAAACGGAAAATCTGTGTCCACGAGAAAAAATATTTCCGAAGCTAATTGCAATACTGTACAATTTCGCTTCATCTTGAACGAGCTTGTGAATTTCGGGAGTGACTGCTGGATCCAACTAACGCAGTGAAGGCCGCATTGTGCGCTGATCTGTAAGAAATACCAGGATACGCAGCTTTCATTCGTGTTCAACAGATGTGCTCTTCGCTGTCGCGTCCAGGTGGAACGCGGGATCACTTACCGAATCCCCAGTTTTTTATGTATTACGGCCGTTGCCAGGTTAACCACGCAGTGTTAAAAAGGTTGTGGGTCTGTATTTATATTTATTTTGTACGCGGGTCAACCTGAAACAAGTGAGAAAGTGTCTTTGAAACGGTTGTGGCATTTCTAGGAAAAGCACCTTCGAGGAGTAAACGAGCTCGCTTATCACAAACATAGGTGGTGTCTTGAAAAACGACGCAAGATATTCGCTTGGATGCGATGCGACCCAAGCTGCCAAGAGTTGTAGCTCGAGATTTTCTCAGTCTGGTTTAAACAGCAAAAAGTGAGCACGACCTCATGAAGAAAGCAAAAAACATTTTTGTATTGTGGAGGGACACAACCGGTGCAAAAGCTGCGAAATACGATGTGTTCGATTTGTAACTGCCGCTGTTTTCGCAGAGATGTGGGCAGGAGCAGGCCCGTAGCGACGGGGGAGCATTCAGGACAATGCCTGCCCATTTTTTGTTGTGCCCAAAAAAAATTGCTTTAAAACGTAATAAAAACAAAAATCTTGCCACCCTAAAAATACACTTTCCCCACAAAAATTTTAAAACCTGGTTTCAGGCCTGGGCAGGAGTTGCGCCGAAGTGTTCGGTGGAAAACTAGTGTTTTGGCGCAACACTGAAAGGGATTTTTCTGAAGCAATGCAGCAACTGATACTTTTGAAGCCTTGAGTGAGAATTTCCTGGCATCGCTGCGTTCACGCTGCATTCGAATGCACTGGTGTAAAGGACTGCATTTGTGACTTAGCAGCACGTGATTGCTCACATGCAAGCATTGCGTTGAAACCTGCTCAAGTACGATTGGCCCAAAACCTTTCCCGATATCACTAACAGGTCATGTATATTTCTGTCATATAAAAGCTAGCCTAACCATGGGCCAAATACCCCCCTGCTCCACAAGCACAAAACCTATGCAGATTTCGACAGGACTGCTGGACAAAGCGTATAAAAGAGATCAGCTGCTGAAAGTACCAGCTTTGACTGTCAACTGTAATTCTTTCGAAAATTAAATCGCGTTTGGTCAAACTGGCCTAGCGTCCCTGAGCAGGGTAAGACTCGCAATATATTTACGACCACTGTGTGTGTTGCAGGGATTGCGCCAGAGAATCAAGTTCAGATAATGATTCCAATTTGAAAAGAATGTGAAGTGAAAACTGAAAAAAAATTGCAATACCCTCAGACTCCAAACAGCTGGGCCTCAGGTTTAAAAGCAATTTTTACAAAAAACACTCCTGGTTAAAACTTTTGTCTACACAAAATGAAAGCTGTAAACGTGTTGCACTTGCGAACACGACAGTCGTCTTCAGCGATTATGTTCTGCCACTAGAGTTGTAATGATCGTTAAGCTGCACCTGCATTGTGATCGTCAGTGACACGAATCGATTTGCATAACAGGCTTGGCATAAAATCCATCACTGCTTGTCGCTGTTTGTCTTTCTTGTTTATTTTAAACCAGCGGTTCTCAATTGGGGGTGCTCGCACCTCCAGGGGATGCGAGAAGGGATTTCTTGGGGTGCGAACGTCTCTGCCAAACTGTGGAAAAAACAAGTAAATAAACTTCTTTGTACTTGATTGATTGTGTTTTGTGTAACTTCACACATACGTTTTGTTTGTTTTCATTCTTTAAAATTCTTTGTTTAATTTCTTGTTTTGGGGACTTTTGCGACTGTTGATGTCAGTGATGATAACACAAAAAACAATACATCAAATGGTACAAGGGGTGCAAAATGATTTTTCTTTTCGGGCGGGGTGTGGATTTCAAAATGAATTGAGAACCGCTGTTTTAAACGGTTACTTCACTTGCGAATTTCACGGAAAAAGTTACGCGGGACAACTTATCTTATACACATTTCTGTTCTTGTCGCTGCCCAAGTTTTGTGCATATGTGCTGATGGCTGTGGCTCCATTGCTAAAAGTCGGCGAACTCGCAAGTACGAAATTGTCGTCGTTGTTTTCCCAGACTAGCGGTCAGTGCAAGAAACTGACGCTGCAAAGCGTCTGTGAGAGAACCACAAAACAAACGCGTTGTTATTTTCTTGGTGTTTTGATTCCATGCACCACCACCAGCAAATGCAATGTAATTTGCGTCATCGCCAGTTGAGCCCGAGGTCACCCCATTTGCAATTGGTTGTCTCTTGCTAAAAAGGGCGATCGCTTTTGTTTAGTCTTTTTGTGATGACGGTCCTCCCATTTTTGTTGCCCGTATCGCCACAACCTGACCGCATAAAATTTAGTGGAAAAGTTGTGATCAAAGTTGCTGTTTCAGTTTTAACTGAAAGACCTCCATTCATGGTCGCTTAAGTTAGAAAAAACATGTAAAGAGAAGGTCTGCAACAACGCGTACCAAACCTTAAGTAGCTAAACGGCACTTACTTGTATGTAAAGCAGCGCTTAAAACACTTTTTGTAGGTGGCTGGTCCAATAGAAAGCAACACTACTTTGTATCATGCAAGAACAGTATGATAAGGAATATAGGGCTTCGATGTTGTGTGAACTATTCGTAACGTATATGTGGCCTTGGACAATGATAGAGAAGCATCGACACAGAGAAACTCGCCTGAGAGTTGCAGTTATACACTGTGATACAGCATTTGAAGTCGTGGTAGTAGCCAGACATGAAGCACACGGTTCCAAAAAAATTTGGGGTGCAGTGTGTGAGATGCTTTACAGCAAAACTTTAATATTGCTGCTAGTAAACAATTAAAGACAATGTAAATTACCGAGACAAAGTGGACAAAGCTTTTCTTTTCAACAATTCGTAAACCAAACCTTCAGGGTAATTTTATCCGTAAATTTCATTTGAGTAATAGCTGATGTTGCCTACGCAGTAGGCGAAATATAAACTCTGATAATATCAGTGTCCTGATTCCTGGCTGTGAAATGATTCCTTTCGATGGACAGTGTTTTATCTGCAGTGGTTGAATTTGTACGTCGTCTCGTGCTACAATAGATCAAAGGTCAAATGTATATGCATTTCATCATTTGTCGCTGTTAGCGCCTGTGAGTACTGCAAAAGGCAATTTGCTGCAGGCAGGGGCGCACGCATGGGGGGCTGAGGGGGCTAGAGCCCCCCATTAACGGAAATCGCCTAAACACAAATTTGTTGCTGACATTTGTCAAAACGCAAAACAATTCCGCACATGCATACATAGCTATATAAAGATTTCGATTATAACTAGTGGTGTAGTGGTCTGTTACCTTGTTACGTTACGAGTGTTACACTTCAATTGCAATAAGCAAATCATGTTAAGACTGCAGGAAACCCTCGCTGAATGTCGCTTTTCGATAAATACGTTGCGATTCATGAGTCATAATGGCATTGAGAGAAACCGCTTCATACATGCTAATAGCATGTATAGCATGATGCTATGACATAGAAACTCTGCACGTGTTGCGCAATGCGTTACGCTTGGAGTTGTTCCTCCTGTAGTTCGAATTTCGGGTACCGTGATAAAAGAGTGCGAGGAAAAATAGATAAGTTTGTAGTTGTACAACGCAAGCGGAAAAGGAGTTCGTCAAGAAAAAGAGACTTTTGCAAAAGAGATAGAAATGACACTAGCTCGTGCTCAGAGTCTGCCAGTGAAGTATTCAGTAGTGAAAATGATACAGTAAACCTCGGTTAATCCGGATCTTCGCCAAAACCGGATAAAACTGGTGGTACGAATGATTTCTTACATTATAAAAATCTTCGGTTTATCCGGATTTTTTAATCCGGATCTTCGCCAATACCGGATGAAATCTGCTCTTTTCACATCTCGTAATCCGGATTTTTCAGTGAAGTAAGTGCACTGACTGATCTCTA
>JGI24159J19872_10003728_pt1 | contig 19156 bp, 14 predicted proteins | sample Ectturendosymbi4_FD_19872 | JGI IMG/M metagenome (IMG submission 19872) | reverse complement strand
TCTTGTTGTTTGTATTGAAAGATAAATGTCGCAGTGCTTAACGTTGTATTAATAAAACCATGAGTGAATACACTTTCGTCTGATAACAAAACTGAGCTTGAAGTCGAACGAAAACGGGCGGGTCTAAGTTTCGTAATTGTTAACTTGGGCGTGCCTTGGNNACTCCGGCCAAATTCACCAGTGCTCTCGCGGAGTTGTCCTAAACNTGTTNTGTTCTTCTTCTTTAGAAGGGAACTGCCACATACGTTAAATTATTGGTCACCGGATGGACAGCTGGAGCGGTTAAACAAGGCGAAGGAAGCGTCGTCGCTGCGCGCAGTAACACCGGTTTCACATATTGTTGTATACCAGGGTTGTGCAATCTTTATTACTGAAGGGCCAAACGCAGTTAAACAGATTAGGCCGCGGGCCCCGCCTTCGTTTCACACAAGCTGTCTGGTACTAGTGGCCGGCATAAAAATCCACTTTGTTGTATTGCATTTGGCCCATGGCCCGCAGGTTGCACACCCCTGTCGTATACTATAGTTGATGCAAGTATGGCAACTACATCAGACAGGTAGATTACATCATAAATAATTTCCCATCACATCACAAGGAGACATATTTGCTTCGCTTTATTGATGATAACAACTAACAAGTGATAAAATTATTTTTCACTTGCTTTGCATTGGCAGTTCATTGAAGTTATTTTCTCCTCAGTTGTACATTATTATTTTAACTTGGTTAGGTTTTGAAATAGCTCTGCTCAGGGGGATAATTTGCAACTGGATCGAAAAAGCACGCATCTGCCTAAATGCTTGCTGAAAAGGGCCCCATCTGAATTTTTTGGGGCGGCCCCAACAGCCTTTCACACGGCTCTGCTGTAAGACCATGAACGAACTACGATTTTCCTCGAAAACGTCTTCCTATACAATTCAGCTGAGAAAATGAGACGACACTGTATCAGTTGGGAAGTTTCCAAACAACGTTATTTCTCAACTTCCAACATCTGATGATCATCTTCATCGAAAACATCAATATCATCGTTATTTGATCTATCAAGATGATAATGAAATGCATCTATACATGCCGAAATAAGGAGATTACACACATAACGAACGACCAAGAAGACGTTCAATTTCGAATACTAACGTCCTAACATCAACAGACTGACAATTGAACAATATTTCAGAAAAGGAACTTGAAGCCTTTGTAGCATAGATTGTCTAAACTCTAAAGAAAAAACTATTTTGGTATTTATCAGTGGTGGATTGTACAAGTGAAATCGTCATTAAGTTCACCTATGTCAAAGAGCAAGAAACAAAACGATAATACGGAAGAAAACAGATGAAATTCCAAGCCAAAATGCACCCGGGAGGAATGTTGGACGCTTCTTACTCCAACATCTGTCAACATATGAAGATTGAAGACAATGAAATACTTCAACAAACTGAAGTAGCTCCGAACCGGACCAGAGGCAAACGAAAATTATTTTGTTTCTATATGCGAAGGACCATAGACGGGCCTTACCCGGTGTCAAGCGAAATTTCTGACCTATCACACTTTCTCAGTTATATTGCTTCTCAGAGCAATGGAATAAAGTTTGGTGATAACTTTTTTGATGTGTATTGTGTAAATTAAAACTTTTTGGTTAGATGTCAGATACCCACAACAACCTTCAGTACGGGAATAATGTCACCACTGAAAAATATTGGACTGTGTTAGACCTCAATTATTTTCCTTTTTCTAACCCTAAGCAAACCTTAACCCGACACACTTACCTAAACACTAAACCCTGAGCCTAATCATCAAGTTTCTGTGGGAATTTCGTTTGTAGAATATTACTCTGTGCATGCACACATGGCGTGAAGTCAGAAATTTTCGCTTGACACCGGAACTGGTTATATTAGGCTGGGAAATGGTACTGAACTCTCAATCCGATTAGACCTCGCTTGGTACCGAGAAGGACTTTCCTAGAAAAGACCTTAGGATAGAATTTACTTTCTCTGAAATGTAAATGTGAAACTGTCTAAATAAATTATGAATTTTGTACACTGCTTAACCTTTGAATGATACAATGATATGTGTAAAGCTATTATTGTAGTCTGTACATGTGAATGATGATATGCGACATAGGGCAGTTACGTTTTCACAGTTGGATGTGCACAAGATGATACAATTGTCCTTGGAGTAGCTGTCACCCTTGACCGCAATATAAGGCAGTGTTCCTAAAAATGGTAAGGCTATCAGGCTAGGTAGACAAATAATTAACAGTCAAATGGGATAACAAACCTGGAAATGTCGCAAGATTTAAATCCAAATCCAAGAACATGTTCATCTCTGGTCCTTTTCACATATTGGGCATGTGAAAGACAAGGAAGTATATTTCCTATGTTGTGATCAAAAGCTCGAGCGGCAAGTGCACAAACCTTTACATTGTGGCAGTAGTCAACAATACAGATCACCCAATGAGATCACCATATTATTGCTTGTTCAAGAGGCATCTTTTGTGTGTTGCTGTTTGCGCACACCCCGTATGCAGTGAATCACACTTTCAAAGCAACGCCAACTAAGAGGTTGCAACATCTCCTTTTTGCAATGAACCGAACCTATCGCACGTTCTTTTTGTGAAGGTTCACCTGGCACCACGTTCACATCCTGGTCAAAGCACCGCTTTCTTGTGATTGGAAAGGTTGAGCAGCAAGTGCGTAAAGCTTCACACTTCAGCAGCAAGCAACAGTAGAGATCACACGTCGTGCTCATTCTATTTCTGCTTGTTCGCGCCACATATAGGTGGATGTTGTTCTTCACGCTCATCACGCACGTGGTGAATCGCATATTCAACACAACGCTAGCTGAAAGATTGCAACAGTTGCAGCAAGGTTGGGCAAGAATTTTTTAGATGACTGACAGTGAAGGAGAGAAGTAACATGCAAACTGAGAAAACTAAATATAAATAATTACTTGCAATGAAACTTGTTAAAACAACATTGGGCACCATTTTCTGACTTATCAGGCCCATTTTATAGCATTGGGTGCTATTTCATAGCATAAAAATGTCATAGAAAAAATGTGAAATTTCATGTGACTCGACATTGACTCGAGCTTGCAAACCAATGACTCGAAGTGACTCGACAGTTCTTGTGACTCGCTCTGACTCGACCAAGTAATGACTTGCCTCTGACTCAACAAAATGACTCGGGCACATCACTGGTTCATGTATGAAAAACTCTGATTAAGCATTTGACTGCAGTGGTCAACGCAGTTTGGATATCCATATCTGATCCGGTAGAGTGTTTTCGACATCCAGTCCAGCCCGGATCTGGTTCTAAATAGCAACATCTGGTTGAATCACGATCCGGATACCAGTTCATGTTCAACACTGGATTCCAGAGGTGGACAAAAAGTGGATTTGCGGACTCTGCTTCGCGGATCTGCATGTTCTTTGCGGAGGCAGAGTCTAAGAACCCTGTTTCTTGGCTGAGGAGTACCGGAGGAGGATATCAATCTTTTCCTAATTTTCTTTACAAAGTTCAAACTCATTATTGTTTTCAATTTCCTTGGAACTTTTTGTGGAGTTACTTCAAGTATGTTGCAAGAACAAACCGTCGACCATGTTGTCTTTCAATGTCCAACCCACCGACCTACTCATGGATTGCACAGCCTTGTGGTTCTGGATGATGAGACAATCGAATGGCTGCTCAACACCTGCTCCGAGATCTAGTGATCTAGGACGAGATCTAGGACGAATATAAACATTTTGACTACATCAAAGTGCACAATCATATATTGTTAGACTTTCTGCATCATTCCAGAAACAGGTGGGGGAAGGTGGGGGCACAGTCGACACTTTATGCATTTTCAACCACTGCTCAAGTCCAAACAAGCTCAAAATTTATCATACAATAAAGCAACTATATATACACAATATCATGCCAAAATATGAAAACAATGCTTTTCAGAAAGTATTTTACAACCAATTTAAAAAGGGTACTTTTTCTGTCGAGTGTGCCCCATGCATCGGACACACTCGACATGAGCATGGGGTGCGCTCGACTGGTCAATAAAAAGTTGGGATGCATGCATTTCATAATGTCCACGTGATATCCAATGTAAAATAGGCACTTGCTGACTGCCTTTGCACTGCTTTCACATTCTAATTACCCGCTATCACTGCATGCGGAAATACATTTGTATGATTACCAAACATTAGCCTAAATGTAACCAATGCAGTATGCTGAAATTCATGCTTTACCATACAAACATAATGTGCCTCTACGCACATAATACACCTAAAAAAAGAAAATGTTGATTAATGTGGGCAAAACCCAAATCTAAATGCGGTTTTGTAAATTACATTTGAGCAGCAAAAACATAACTTGCCCTGTAACTCGTAAAAACGGCTGCCTATCAAGGAGAAATTCACTTTGGTACCACGGCTGGTATGAGACTAAATCATCATGGAAGTTTTAAAGTTCAAAATGTTCAACTTTTTGAATAAATCAAATAAGAGGATTGTGCTCCTAGGTCTACTGTGCCCCACTACACTTCACATACACATTTTTTCACAATTAGGCCTCCAAGACTGGTACGAATGTTACATTGAACGGCTTAATAACGGGCCTTATTTTGACGTCCGAACCTGGCGCGAACGCGGTATCAAAAGCCCGACATTTTTGAAGCCTGATTTGGCCCGAAAGCCAAATTAACCGTGTGAGTCAAGATGTGCGCAACTGCGGGATATTGGTGGCGCAGAAAAATATATGCTACTAGGCTACATAATTCACAATTTAAGTTTTTGTAATCATCACGCGAGATGACTTTTTGTCTGAGCAATTCATTACCAACTTCAACAATCGCGTTTCGAACACCAGTGTGTCCTGCGTGTTTTGAACCAAACAAAAGTTCGAGTCATTCACACAATGCGTTCGAGTCGCTTGGTGAGATGATACCTTTACCTTTTTTCTGTTGATGCTTTGATTTTTGTTTTGTTTTTTTTCACATGCTCGCTCCAAATTGGTTTCATGACTGTTTGCCATCTATAGCCTATGTTTGCAAATGGTTTATCTGGATGATTTGGATGTCTCATTGCTCCAGAATTTACCATGATTTCTTCATAGTTTTTCTTGTCTTCTTCTGTAGCGAAACCAACCTCAGGATTTTTCATGATAATGAAATCGCAAAGACCTTGTGTTCCACTATATCGTTTATCATCAATAATTAAATCATTTCTATCAATGTCGACTTTTGATTTGCCACGATAATATTGTCCATCTTTGTCTATGACATCAAAAGTTCTGACTGCTTTGTTAGTTGTTAACAAACGAAGATATCTTTGAGCAATTGTTCCATTTTCAGTGGGTAGAGGAGCTCTTATGGCAATCAGTGGCGTACGCAGAAAATTTCCGAGGGGGTGGCCAAGTTTCGTCACAACCACGTGACGTCACAATCGTGTGACGTAATAAAACAATTTTAGGGAAAGTGCCGAAGACACGACCATTCTAGGGGGTTCCGTGGGCATGTCCCCGGGAAAATTTTGCAAAATTACACCTAAAAATACGCATTTTCGTGCATTCTGCATGCAAGTTTTAGACAATACTGTTTTCACATTTTTTTATTTTTAGGGTCTGAGGGGGTGGCCATGGCACCGTGGCCTCCCCCTTCCGTACGCTAGTGATGGCAATGCTGGAACATTTGGTGCGTTTAAAACGTCGGGTGTATTTTCAATTGCTGTTTGAAGTGGTGCAAATTTACAAACAATTTTCAACGGCAGCGGTGATTGTTGACAAATCCGTTCTGAGCGAAAATCGTTTGAATTTTGTTTTTGTTTTTGAGAAATTCAGCGACAAGCGTCTCTTTTTGATGGGTCTTTGATTTTTAGAAATAACATTTATTGCATGTTCAAATTTTTGAATGGGATTCCAAAGATATGAGCAACCGCATGGGAGCATGCGTGAGCGGTTTGGATAGGGTCCAAATTCATTTCAAACGGATAACCACATATTTTCTCAAGAAGATTTTGACTTCTGGGAAACATTGCAAAAATAATTCGGTAAATGCATCTTTTTGTGCTTGTGAGAGACTTTCATCACCCAGAAACGCTCGCACAGTTGAGAGTTTTTCTTTATATTTTTATCGAATTATTTTGAGTTCCTTAGTTCTTCTTGCAACTCTTCAAGTTGTGCTGATGTGAGTTTTTCTCCTTTCACAAACGACCCGCTTGCTTCGCTCGCTTGCACAGTTGAGCTTTTTACTCCGTGTCTTACAAGAATTTCTATAGTATCTATTTATATTATAGCTTAATTGAAATTTAATGAGTTCTTTGTTATCAACCCATGAGTTGAAAGAATCAGGATAGCCTTTCCACTTCACCACCGATCTAGTTTTGCCTTTCTTCACAACCTTTTCGATTCTGAAAACCTCTTGGCTTGATTTCTGAAGCTCTTGTTCATAAAACGTACCTTGAATTGCTTCGTTGTTGTAATCAGTTATTTTGCGAAATATTGGGTTGGTTCGTTGTATTTTTGATACAGTGAAAACCTCAGTCCAATTTGGGGTGTAGCCTTTCTCAATGAGCCCATTTTTTTGGGAATTCTTACCTTGTCACCAATTTGAAATTTTGCTGTTGGACGTCTTTCAAAGTCTAGATAGAGATTTCTGAAAACTGTGACTTCGTTTTCTTTTTTACTTGCTTGAACTGGCGTCATTTTTACTGATGAATGCCTTGAGGTGTTATACTTTCGAACAAAGTTGTCCAGGATGTCAATATATTTCTGTGTGTTGTTTGCTGTGAATTGCTTGTACAGTCGCTCTTTCACTGTGCGATTTCAATGTTCAGCAACTGAGGACTTCTCTTCGTTTTCAGTAAAGTTCATCACCCAGCTCCTTTACATGTTTATTATAAAATTCTTTCCCCTTGTCTGTCCAAAGTTTCTCTGGCATTCTCTGTGACGTTTTAAAAGTCTCTTTGAGCGCATCTGAAACAGATTTACCAGTTTTATCTTTGAGTGGAAGCATCCAACCATATGTTGAAAATACATCTATTACAGTCGGAAGATGCCTGATCCCACGGTTGAATTGTTTCATTTCAATCAAGTCTACTGTTCAGATTTTATCAATGCTGTTCAAAAACACTTTTCTTTTTGGAAATTTTGTGACAGCTGGTTTATGAAGTTCGTCAGCGAGTTGATTTGTCCAGGAAATTTTCACGTTCGGTTCACTTGCTTTCGCGTTTTTTTATTCCCATCTCGAAGCGCTCGTTTGTTCCAATAATTTTAGAAACAACTCCTCGTTCCATTCTTTCTCTGAGTGTTGGATTGCAAATTCCGTCAAGCTCTTCAAGCATCTCTCTGTCACATTATTCGTTGCGTGTTTTAGTGTCTGGATTATCTCGATAACATAAGTGGTGGTAGTATGCACTCAGGTCCACTCGGTTAACAGGCTTTGACCATTTTTTCCAGGAGCCATCAGAATTCAATCTTTTGTTCAGCTTTGCTCCTGGACCAGTAAATGAGTGACCAGGCAAATGCATCTCAAATGGAAGACTGTTGATTGCGTTGTTGATAAAACTACCACCACTTGCTTTAGAACTTGCTTTCACAAACTTAGACTTTTTCGTTCCACAAACAACACAAATACCTTGAAGCATTTGACGATTATTTTTGGTTGTTTTTTCACGACCTTCGTTTCTGTAAATTTTCGACATTTAACCCAATAAAGTTTGTCAGTATAAATTTTATCCATTTATTAATTGGAGATAAAAAACGTTTCATGGAATGAAAACACAACCAAAAATAATNACCCTCTTCTNCCAAAGAGCCTGCGGGGGTTTGATTATTGGAAAGTCAGGTTGTGNAAAGACTACTCTTTTGCTGAACTTACTTCTTCAGCCAAACTGGTTAGACCAGGGGTCACCAACCTTTGTGGAACAGAGAGCTACTTCTTTAGCCTATTTACACGGCGCATTTCATTGTGGCCTAATTGTGGCTTTTGGTCGATTGTGGCTTTTTATTTGCTGAGTGACGCTTAAGAAAGCCACACTCTTAAACGTGACTCGGAAAATAAAAGCCACAATCGACCAAAAGCCACAATTTGGCCACAATGAAATGCGCCATGTAAACAGGCTACTTGAGTATCGATTAACGCTAAGGGCTACTAGTTTGATACACATTTCTGACATAAAAATTTAGTTCAATTTACCTATTACGTTATCATTAATGATGTTAATCTATTTGACGATACTCATTATCTTAATGCTATTTTCAAATCAGGCCCGCGGGAGACCAGCGTGGTCCTCAAGGGCGACATGGTGCCCACGGGCGCCATGTTGGTGACCACTGGGTTAGACTATTCAAAGTTGTCGGTTTTTGGCAAGTTTTTGTTTCAACCAGAGTATAAAATTTTACGAAAGGTTTTGAAGAACAACTTCCGAAAGGATTAATCATGAGTTCGTTTGAAAATCGTGATGAAATACAGCGAGACGTTTTGATTGAAGAATTGGCAAGGTCGANGGTTAAGCGAAGCACATGAAGCGAACGTTNTGTGAGNAGGAGCGGAGGCGTCGCCAGGCGAGCTGGCAAAGCCGACGCGGTCGGCGCAAAACCGATTATATGCAATTTTTATGAATCGGCAGACGACGTTTTACGCCCCAAGGAGTTGTCTTCAGAACATAAAAATCTCGTGATATTCGATGATCTCTTGCTTCAGAAGCAAAATAAATGTGAAATATATTACGTCCATGGAAGGCATTCAAATTGTGATTGCCTGAACTTATCACAAAATTACTTCAAACTTCCTCGTCAAACAATTAGGAAAACGCAAACTTCTTTTGTCTGTTTCCACTAGACCAAAAGAATATTGACCATATTTGTAATGACTATGTGTCTCAAGATACGACCAAAGACCCATTCAAGAAGTTGTGCAAAACAACGTGGTCAAAACCTCATAACTTTGTGGTGATTGACTTACCCTCATCAAAAGACAATGCCAAATACAGAATCAAATTTGATAATTCTTTATTGTAGAATAAATGAACAAATCAGAACTTCTTGAAAAATCGTTCAAAACACTGAACCAAAATCTTTTCAGACAATTCAACAAAAACTCAAATTGTTGTTTCAGACAATTCAACAAAAATGAAGACGACTTTTAACCCCCCAATCGAGTTGAACAAAACCTGAAAGTATGAAATGGCTTTGGTGAACTTAGAAACGTATTGTAGTTTTCCCAACCTCGATGAAAGCAATAATGTTTTTCGGTATTCTCCTGGTTATATAGAAGTAAACACGAGCAAGCGAGGAGATGATGACTCATCGTTGCGACAAAGACAATGGTTTGAAATACACATTCCAGAAGGCCGTTATGATTTGATTGACATCTCAGTAACAATTAAAAATGCAATGAAAAACAATGAACATGACGACGAAGCTGTGAAAAATTCAGCAAACACAAACACGTTGAAAAGCGTATTGGAAATCCGAGATAGCTATCTAGTCGACGTTAGGGGTGAAAATTCACTTGCCAGTATTCTTGGTTTTGAAAACCGANTGTGTGACCGAGGCTTTCACGAGTCAGAAAATGTTGTCAATATTTAATCAATAAATTCAATTCTTCTGAATGTAGACGTAATTNCTGGATCTTATGTAAACGGTCGAACGCAAAACACAATTTCTAGTTTCTTTCTGAACGTTAGCCCATGGAATAAGATAGTTGAAAACCCGAGGAACCTTGTGTATTTGCCAGTTGTTTTGGATAATTAAATTAAATTTATTTGTTTGTGACCAGACACGAAGTCCATATAATATAAACACACACACTCTGCAGAATGCAGGTCGGTACAAAACAGACAAAACAGATCGTTTTACAAGGCATTGGAGCTGGCGGAATCACACGGTTGCAGACACTTTTTGCAAGTGCGTTGAAGGTAGAACCAGTGGTGTGTTTAAGGGGAGGCGAGCGAGGGAAAATGCGATTGCATTGTGACATGACATGCCATCAATCAAACAGCCCCTGCAAAGTTAGCTCACTCATTCACAGAGTAAACGGCGATCGTTGTGTTCAAAGAATAGGGATGATTACGAACAATCTGATTGCATCAAAGCACGTAACCATATGTTGCTGGATTTTCTGGTACGTGTTTTTTCGTAACAGAGCCTCAAAGGCAGGAATGTTACATTGAAGCTGGTGGCTACTAACACTCGCTCTCCAGGGCAGGTTGTATAGAGCTCTGCATCCAAAATAAGGCCACACACAATATCTGCATGCATGGCTTCCTGAAATTACATCATAATTGTGATGCATAGCATATGGGCCTACATGGGCGTACAAAAGGAACGAAAAAGAACATTTTTAACTGCATTTGAACATCGAGAAAAAAAGGCTCGCAGCTTGTTTGCTGCACAACATTGATATCGCAGTTGTCTCTGAATGTCTTTGTCATCTGAGTGCATATATCCAAAAAATCCCCAGATATTTGTATTGGTTAACATATTTTTTTCGTTTTGACCAACCAATGTCAATAATTGGGTGACTGTGCTTTATTTACTCTTAGTCTTAAACGTCATACAAACAGTTTTGTTGCAGTTGAAAATAATCCCATGCGATTCAGCATAAGCCTAGCACACATCAAGGATGCTTTGCAACCAACGTACACTTGGACAGAACACACAAATATCATCAGCAAACATCAAGTGATTTACTACAACTTCACCAATATAACACCCTGCTTTAATGTTGTTTAGTTCGTTGGATAAATCATCTAAACCAGGGTCGGGAACCTATGGTTCGCGAGCCAGATATGGCTCTTTTGATGACGGCATCTGGCTTTCTTGATATTTTCTTAACACGATTGTTGCAAATGAAACTTTTTCTGTAATTCACCCTCTCCCAGGCTACCAAGCCATCAGCAACACCATGCAGCACCAGAAGACGCATTAACAGTAAGAAGCATTTTATTAAAGAGAAAACTCAGACATTNACCACTGTTTAAAATTGTTGGTTTACTTATAACTTAGTGGGATTAANTGTTGAAAAATATTGTATGGCTCTCACGGAAATACAATTAAAAATATGTAGGTTTCATGGCTCCCTTAGCCAAAAAGGTTCCCGACCCCTGATCTAAACAAACAGCAAACAAGTATGGACTCAGTACTCCCCTTGTCTAACCCCATTAGACACATGAAACGGTTCAGAAAAATGCTTGTCCCATTTTATTTGCATCGCTTGCTCCTTGTACCAATGTTTCAGTAGGCGCACTAAACACATTGGCGCCTTTCTTTGAATTAGTTTCTAAAATAATTTCATGTGTAGTATTCGATCGAATGCTTTCGAGGCATGTAAAAACACAGCATGCACTGATGAACCATGGGTTAAAAAGTAGAAAGCAGTTTGCTTCAACAAAAATGCACATTGGTCAATACCATGTCCAGCTTTAAGCACAAATTGATTGTCTGTGGTTCTGAGGAAAAGAGAGATGCTAGACAAGATGAAGTATTCAAGTCGTTTTGACACCACTGTGGTCTGTGGCAACTGCCACAGGTCTGTAATTTAATGTGTAGGACATATTCCCATTCTTATTTGTGCATATGGGAACTATTGTTGTGCTTAAACATGAACTAGGTACAAAGCGTGAACAATACACATGTCAAAAAGTACACTGAGAAAAAAGCAAAGAGATTCACCTGCATACAGCACGTGTTCTGCAAAAATACAATCAGGCCCTTTTGTGCCTTGTTCAAGAGCAGCTTTTGAAGAGGTGATGTCAGTGAAACAACAGAACACATGGCCATTTCAGGGCCGTAGTACCACTAAAATGAAACGTCTAGACCAGGGATTTCCAACCTTTCTCTGACCACGTGACCCTTCAGCATTTTGACGGCATAAGCATTTAGGCTAACCCTAAAAGATTTTATGACAAAAAGGCTGAGTAAAATGACAAAAATCCACTCAATTTTTAAAAGAACTTTTAGATTTTTAGTAATGTAAAAGTGGAGTCCGTTTTATGTCTCAAAGTTACATGTATAAATATTAGGAAATAAATAATATTGTAAATATATTTTCGCTTCTTTTACTAAACTCAAATGAAACCCTTCGAATAGGCAAATGTTCCCCTACAGGCACATGTATCTCGAGTTGGGGACCCTTGATCTAGGCAGGGGGCTAATAAATGAACCTGAAGCCATCTTTCATTCTACAGCCATTTCAACCTACGCAGCTTTGCAGCACACTGAAAACTTCCGGGTGGAATGACTTGCATTGTTCGTCGTGACGTAGCTGACTTGCAGACCATAGCTAAAGCAATGAAAAACATAGTCTAAGATAAAACGATTCACGAATAGCAGTTCGTAGTTTTTGGCTTCAGCGAACAGTTTCACACGTCCAATCTATTTTTCCTTCAGTACCGAAAGTCATAACCTGAGAGGTCGTTTTCTGTCGCAAAGCTTTTCAAAATAGTCACTGCAATGTACTCTTTACTGCCAGGGTCTAGAAGTTACTTGCCGTCAACAACCGGCAGCTGAAGCAGATGAAGCCCAAGAATTTGACTGCAACGTCATTTTCCAGGCCAAAGATGAGGTTGGATAGGTGATTAGGTATCGCATCCAGATTATCAATATAATTGAGCTGCGTGTTGTCACTATAGTTTCAACAGCGTATTTACAGTAGGTGTGATAAACTGGAACGAAATAGCATCAGAACATAAGTTTTAACAGCGTTAGTTTAATGGTTTTGTTGGATTCGGTGATCCCATAATCAGAAATGTAGTGCTAAACTTGAAACTTGGGGAACATTTTCACAAAAAAGGATATGTCACATCGTGCTAATCAGGTTAGTGAAAAAATGTTTCTATAGGAAATTTTTTTAAAATGGCAGCCAGTGGCCACGATTTTTCTGCAGTACTAAAGAATATAAGGAAACAACATTTCTTTCAAAAGAAGGGGGATTGTGGTCCCTTCGATATCCATACGACGACAAACTTTCATAATTTTCATTGAATAAAGTAAAGAGCAAAAAACAGTCATCAACTGTGTTACGAACCCAAGTTTCACCTTGTAACACTGTGGCATTTATGAAAAAGGTTTTTTATTATTCTTGTCTTCGAAACAGGTTCTCCCGCTAGTCACTCTTGGTAAGCATTCCGGTATAACCAACGAAAGTTTGACAAAAGCCTTTGCTCTGAATTTGCCAAATCGAATATATTTGAGTAGGCTACTTGTTTACATGCGCGAAATGTGTGAATAGGAAATTCTGTTCATTGATGATTCTCTCTTCAGTCCAATTTGTATCTCAAAATTCTAAATACGGATTGTTGCAGACAGCAACATGCGGTGTCCCACGTGACCCAAAGCTTTGTCGTCATTATGCCAGCTATTAACTTTATCATATTTCCAAAAGATCTCAAATTTTAACAGCATGCGCGGAAACAACTAGAAAGTTCATGTCTTTTGTTTCATGCGTTCATTTTTTCAGATATAGAAACAGTTGTCATTTCAATAGAGGTGTTTATGTTGGAATATGCTCAAACAGTCGAACAAGACTGTACAGCGTGCGATAGTAAAACCCGTAGCTGCAGTCAGTTTTGTTTGAGGTTTAACCTTGGTGCCCGCTAAGACATTTTTATGAGACCACAACTGTTTTATCTCTCAATACCAAGATGGTCATGAGGCAAGGTTTTATGGTGTATTTTGGTGGTGGTCGTAAAACGAGGTTCTACTGTATTTTAAGATACCGTTGGAAAATTTTTGAGGGACCGTTTCGGTCTTTCAAAACACCTTGAAACACTGGCTGCAGTACAGATTTGGAAATGGCACAAAATTTTCAAAGAAAATGGTTGCTTGGTAGGGCCCATAGAATCTGGAAGAAGGCAGATATCTTGTGAAATCGTTTAAAAAATCCATATACATTCGAAGACTTTGAAAAAGCACGCGAACTACAGGTAGGAAATGCTGGCTAAAACAGTTGGACTTACAAAGCTTGTTTCATCTTAATGCGATGCGTTGACCAGCACTTCGTAGTTGTGCAGGCCAAGAGCGGTCGAATAATGCTTCTGTGACTCGTTCAAATAGGTTGCTGAAACCAGTCGTCCGATACCTGGCGTTAGTTTAGTTTCGGTGATAACAGCATCATGGTCATAGCGTGTGTTTGAAACTACAGTTCGCGTACTTTCTCCAAATCGTGGTTTAGTCTTTCATTGTTTCATCCGTAAGTGTTTGCTTGCAATTTACAGGACTGAAGATGCGTAAATGACGCGAAATTGATTTCCTTATAGTAAAACACTTTGCGTTCGCTCTTGCGGAGAATTGTCACTGAAACGTGGACAGGTGCAGCGGAATCATCGCAAAGTTATGAAAGCAGAGAGCATGGCAGGCACATTCCTCGAAGGATCAACATCAATTCTCGACTCGGTCCTTTCAACATAATTGGTTGCATTTGTTAAAAAGGTTATTGATGTCATGTGCGGACATCGCGATCCGACCCTATTAAATGTTTAGCAAAAAAGGTTGTTTTCTTAGTTTCGAGTGAGTAAAATCCTGTATTTAGCAAGCTTTTAAAAGTACCATCAATTTTGTTCACACAAATTTCTGAACTTGAAAAGTTCGGATCACCTTCAACACGGACGGACCACAGTGAAGAAATCCGAAAAAATAAAATTTATAGTAATCAATAACTTATCACTGGCAAGTAATCACTGGCGCAAAAATATTCATTTGTGTCGTTTAAAAGAGCAGAAGTCATGGAAACGTTTTCTTCACGAAGTCTTCTTTATTCGGAAACAAAATACACTCGATTACGTGCTTGCTTTTTACCGAAAGAATTTCCATCTAGGCAGGGATGCAGTGCAAACAAAAAAGGTGTGAGAAATCATCAAAAAAAATAGCCATTTTGAAACAGATTCCAACTCATTTTAAAGCAAAACGTGAAAAAGGTGTGGGAACGCCGTTCCCACGCATCCCCCCACTACAACCCTGCACAGGGCGAAAGCAGTTCGAACTCCGTCCAACATCATAGGCAAGGCAAGCGCAGGTTTCGTCACTTTCCAGGGTACAGGAGCCACTAGTCGGCAGTTTGCTATTTATGTTTTGGAATCATTGAACCAAGTCACATCGGGCAGGTTCATCAATTGGTTGGTTTTTATTTGAAATGGTCAAGTTTCCAAACAATGGTTAAATTGTGATATTTCATTCAAGATATCAGACGCAAAGAACACATTGCGGCCCCTTGAGACGAAGAGCGAAAACTTGGCTTTTCGAGACGGAGAGCTTTCAGGTTACAACTGAAGTTGAGATTGGGAAGTGGTATAGTCGGGCGGAGCAAAAAAACGCACTCTTGCAACATTTTTAAAAAAACAGAGGACTGTTCTGTTACGTTTTCATGTTTTGCGAAATACTTAAGAGAAAACCACCCTGCTATTTTTAGTGTTCTCCACTTAGTTTTTGGCCCCGCAACACTGACCTCGAGGCCAAGACACCATTTTAAGACTCCAACCAATCGTTAGCGGAAGCTTGTTTTGTAGCGTGTACCTTGCTATATGTTTTTTATAACTAACCATTCTGCTGTTATTCGAGTACTCTTGTGATATGGATCATGAGGTCTGACACAAAATAAATTTGAATCCGCAAATAGGAAAATGCTGAGAACGGCTCTTCTTGCCGACGGAATTTCGGAGTTATTCATACATGGTTTCAAAACAAATCTTTGCTTAGTTTTCAGTTACATTAACCGCAGCGACGTACTAGTAATAAAGATTTTCAGTCGGAATTGGTTACATATCCTTGCCACGTGGTATTTGCTACTGTGAGTATAACTACGCCTATTCGTGAGACAGACAGCACTTTTTGGTAGAGTTTCAGTAGCATTGATCTGCTTTGAGTTGTGACAACTTTGTATGAAATTCCTTGTGTTATGTTGCAATGTTTGAAAGATACGTTGGACTCCAAACTGCATAAAATTTTCATTGACGAAGGTCTGTTTTCTACAAAAGCTCTTCTTATGTAATAAGAGCCAGCGACTGAGGAGTGATGTCAGAAGTGAACAAAAATTAATCGAGCACCCGTGGGAAAGTTCTTCCGTCCTTTTCTTTCGAACAAAGATGCAAGTGTTCCATAAACTGAATGAGAATCACATTTAAAATCGAAGTTGAGATTTATTGGAAAGCTAAAAACAACGTCATCAATTATTTTGCGCTTTCGTACTCAACTTGTCAGTTAAAATTTTTTGTCTGAACATGTTCAAAACTAGAAAACGCCTTCCATTAATCAGGTTCAGTTTTTTCTGGCTTCGTTTAGGTTGTTTTGAGTAGTTCAATTCGAGGTCATGCAAATGTTTATCGCAGTGTCGGAGGTAAAATGTCCGACTCCAACTCCGACCTTTCCAAAATTTCCACCACCGACTCTGATCTTTCCAAAATTTCCGACTTCTTATCATAACGTGAATGAAGTTTGGCTGTCAACTATTTTGTAGCAACTAACAATCAATGGAAATCGTGGTACACAGCAAGAATTCTCTGTTTCAATAAATGTTTAAAAAAAATTGTGCCATTTCAACAGGTACGAGTTCGGATTCCGCGATGTAAAAAATGGTTCAACTGGATTTCCGGAGTCGTCGGATAAAATAATCCGACTCCTACCCCTACTAGTGCTCTTAGGAATCCGACTCCAACTCCAGCTAAAAACCTCCAACTCCATGAGACACCGACTTCGCATCCCGGATGTTAGTCACTCTGTGTTAGTGATGCCTGATACACGCTTACGTGTTATGTACTGTGCTTGATTGTGATTTGTGACCAACCTCGCAATGTTTTTCTGAGTCTGAAGAGTTGCATAGCGCTGGCCAAGGGATGTGCAGGGGGGGCCTTGTTCCCCTGGATTGTGAAATTTGATATTTTCCTATTAAATGTTTAGCAAAAAAGGTTTTTCTTGAGCTTCGAGTTGGTAAAATTGAAATTTCACGACTGTTGGGCCAGCCTGGAAAAATCCACTATTGGCCATCCCTTGGAAAAATCCTTCCAAAGCCCATAGCGCTGGCCTTAATCTCAATACGTTTAGTAACACAAATCTGTGGGTGACTGAATTTAATGAGAATCGTGAAAGGTTGAACCTATTTTTGTATAATCAATTTAAAAAAATAACCACTTGACTATTTAAGTGTTATATTCCTTTTGGCTAACTTTCTTGATTAAGAACAAGAGGCTGTGAGTCACAAAATTAATAATCGCCATAATCCATTTGCAACTTCACCGACAATTTCCAGTCTTTGGTCTAAATTTTGCTTCCTGCTGTGGCAAACGGAAGTAATTCTTTTACTGATCAGGACGTCTTTAAGTTCGCAAGGCGAGCTAAATCAGTCCTTATTTGGTTTGTTCAGCTGTAGTAGGTTGAGGTCAGATACTGAATCAGGATCTCCGAATGTAAAGCGTGTCTCGTTCAGTTTGCGTGCCTGCAATAGTCTAGTGTTGCAACCTCTCCGGTGGCGTTGCGTTAAATATGTGATTCACCACGAACGGGATGTGCGTGAAGAAAAACATGATATATATGTGGCCTGAACAAGCAATAATAGAGTGAACTCGTTGGGTGATCTCTATTGTTGCTTGCTGCCACGGTGCGAAGCTTTGCGCACATGCCGCTCGCTCGGGATATCCGATCACAACACCAGATCCGCCGAAAAGTGATCAACTCAGCCGAAGCCAGCACCGTCATGTTGTGCGTCGCATATGGTGGTTTACTGGTTTTGTTTACATAGAACGCCTTGTGGCGTCAAGATGCAACTGTGGGCAAAGAATGCAATGGTATAGGCACGTGGTTCTGGGAGTGAAAATGGGCAGTTGAATACACTATTGATGGTCTACTTTAGATACTTCTCACTTCATCGATTAATGAGTCTAAGCTCTAAAAACCACAAGTAATTCAAATATTTTTATTTTTTTGGACATCGTCTCAATTTTCGATGCTTTTCTCCGATTGTTCTGTAGAAGAAAACTTGCCGTCCCTGATTCGTGCGTCTTTCTGTTTAAAATTCTGAAACGAGTGCATTGTTTAACAGTTGCAGAAATTTCAGTTTAGAAACAAATTAGGTTTTATTTCGGTTTAGTGTAGGTTAAGTGCTGGTTTTGATTTTTCATGCATCTGTAGGATATTCGCCTCCCGCCCAGCGCAACGCAAATGCGTAGTGTAGGCTGCTGGGTAGACTCAAACAATGATGTGCAACACGGAAGTGGATTCTTTTCCACATAATAGTCAGAGTGGCAGTTCGTTCTCGGCCTGTCTCTGTCAGCAGTGAAAGTTTGGCGCTTCGTAGTAGATGTTGCGTGCTTCGTAGCAAGTATTAGGACCAACGTTACATTAGTCAATGGGGTTTTTATTAACATGTATAGTCAACGAAAGAGGGCAGAGAGTAAAAGAAAACAACGTGTAGAGGTTTTCTGGTCACGGAATACTGCCAGTGTCGAATGGCAATAACGTCAAGTATCCCTCTTTTAAGGCATCTTCACACAGAGTCCAGTTACGGCCTACGGGCGGCTTATTGCCAACNGTGGTGTACACACATGCGCCGTTAGCACTATCCGGAATGATTTTCTCGGTTTCTCACGACTCGTTCAGTTATGAGAGTGTTCACTTTATTGNACAAACAGCACACTTGGTGGTTNAACACTCTGTTTTTTTCTACAAAGTTTTANAACAGAAAACTGTGCAGTGAGAGATTGTCAACAGAAGTTTAGTATACACAACAAAACTAGTTACACAAGGCAAGCCTTTCCCGTGAAGACACCCGGTTCCTGTGTGGCAATATTTTGTAACACGTAAGCGTTTCTCATAACTTACCGTTAACCGTAAACTTTCGGAAACGTAAACCAAATTCTGTGTGAAGACACTTTGAATGTCTAAACTGTTACGCTTATGGATAACTTCATGCATTGTTTAGAAAGTTTTAACATTTCTTCAATATTGTCAACTTCATAAAAATAATTGACATCCTTTCAAACCTTATTCTATCAGAAAGAAAGGAAACAATAGCGACTAAACAACAACGCAAGGCATCAAGAACCCAGTAGTTCTGTAAGTGACGCTTAATGATCTTATTTGGGGATAGTATATCTGGGGATAGTATTGGATACTGAGCTCTCAGATGACAAAGACATTCAGAGACAACTGAGATATCAATATTGTGCAGCAAACAAGCTGCGAGC
>JGI24159J19872_10003727_pt1 | contig 19156 bp, 14 predicted proteins | sample Ectturendosymbi4_FD_19872 | JGI IMG/M metagenome (IMG submission 19872) | reverse complement strand
AAAAGAAGTCGTAACGAAGTGTTATCGCTGACGTAAAAAGGTAGACAAATTTTGTTAAAAACGCTGCTCTGCAAAAATGATACGGTTATATTAATTTTGTTTCAGAGCGGGGTGAAACTGACCAACTGTAAAGTGTTTCGTGCTTTCCGTTAAAGCAACCGTAATAAGTAATCTCCTGTTTGAAATTGTTAAAACACGATAAACGTTCAAAGGCGAGTGCTACGCAAAGAAGACTGATGAAGTTAGCAGGTTGTCGATGAGAGATTTGCTTTGATACTAACATCCACATGGTTATGGAATGATGTTCAAGTGAAGTGATCTTGGTCGGATGCCTGAATATTTGCTTATCGGATTAAAATGTGGCATGCCCTGGCACGCCTCGGTCTTCGACAATCAATGACAGGTTAGAGCGTGAAGTGGCCGGCTTAGACAAAACCTCCAACAATTATCTCGAAAATATGAAATTAAAAATTGAAAAATTAACGTGAAAATAAGAAAAATATTATAACGCAAAAAATATGAAAATAATTCAAAAATATTGAAAATATAGCTCGTGGGGCAGGGAGGTTAGTCGGGGTAGGGGAAGACCCCAGACTCGCTACCTGAACCTGAACACCTGAACCTGCTCCAAACTCCGTACAATACCTACCCTGACCCCCTTCCTTTACTGCTGTTCCAACAACAGCATGCATCGTGTCACTTGTCTGGAATAACTGAACCTTGTTGTACATTGAAAGAAGCATGTACCTGTATGTAATTCCACACCATCCATTGTAATCAGTCGTTGCTTAAAGCTCAACAACACAAAGGTTACGTGGTTTAAGCAAGCATAGATCAACCGTCCGGCTGGTCAAATCAGGTACCCGTGCGATCGGGCAACAAACTCTGAAGTTTGGAATGTAGTTTGTTTCTTATGTTTTGCAAAGAAAATTTGTTTTTAAAAGTAAACCAACCAGGTTACAACTTGAGAAGGCCTGCTCCCCGGCCACCAACGCCAGGCCAGCAATTTTTCTTCCCAGCTCAACAAAAACTGAAAGCAAAACCAACGCTTTCATTTCAAAGAGGAAGCCGAAAAGCATCGCAGCAAACGAAATTTTCACCAGACACTGTGGCTACGCTTGTGCGTGAAATATCTTTGCAGATTGTGCGAAGCGAGTTGGTCTTGTTTGCATTAACGTCGACACAAATCAGCTTGAACTTTGGACATTAGGCGGAACGTCGTAGGTGACGGTGCTCGGTTTGAATTGGAAATTTGTGGAGAAAGGGAGAATCACAGAAAATTACCCAAATTTTTTTCCTGTAGCCTACACGAGCGCCTGCACTGTGAAAACGGCAATGATCTGGTTGAGGACTCGCACGTCGCACCCGTGTCCTATTTTTTGCACATATTTTGGTTACAAAAAAGCGTCCTGAGCTTAAACAACCTGTTGGTTTGCCACTCAAACAATGGTTATCCGTACAGACTGCCTATTGCAGCGTTGCTAAGGTACGGTCTGCTTGCCAATGTCTCTCAAGTGTCCACCAACCTTTGATTCGAAGATACGACCGATCACCTTGACACGCTCAGGGCAGCCAATGCGAGATAAACAAAATGCAATAAATGGACAGCCAACAGTTTGTAAGTGGACACGACGGAGCAGTTACATCTGAACATGCGTTTTCAGCAACAGCACTTAAAAATTGCTGAACTGTGGTAAAATCTCCGAGCAGGACTGTATGAGGAGAGAATGTGTGACAGTGACTTAGGAGTGGTTAGCATTATTTGTTTTACCGTCGTAGTAGTGCCTACAAAGGTATCGATAACACTGCCGACCATTGAACGCACTACATGTAATTCCTGGTCTTTGTATCGTTCAGGAGTGGTCAGTGGTTGAGCGTCTGCAATCAATCTTCTCTCAGGGTTGCTGTCATGTAAAACAAGATAGGCGGGCGTCCCTATATCTTCTACAAAAGAAATCATGTATTGTCCCACGGTGTTTAATTCCTCGATAACTCGACGAAGGATATAGTCAACACCAGGTTAATGAAACAGAAAAACATCTAGCTTGTAACATTATTGTACCATAGATGAACAGAGGGATCATTCCTTTGATCAATTTCTGTTTGTATGGAAGTGCAGTTTGGTTCAACAGAAGTATTACTTCGTTCACGTGCAATCTGATATCAATACACGTGCGTCGTCTGCACAGAGGACATGTTGTTTCCGTAAGGGACACATTCCATAAATAAATTGGTAAGGGACACATTCCAGTAATAAATTCCTCCTATTTTTTATACCTTACCAGATTACAAAAACACGTTGGTGGCGTAACATCACGGGTAACATGTTGTTGTTGTAGATTTAAGAACCGCACACGTTTTTGTTCATAGGCCTTTTGTATGGGTTGTTGCCTATTGCAACTTATGCGGGCTGGAGACAATTTATTTGTTGGACCAATTGCTGAGTCGGCAAACACTTCGGTCAATAGTCACACGTGACAATTGTGTCGGCATTTATCATGTGTTAAGTTAGTTTGATTAACACATTCATGCACAGGTATTCCCGGTTCTGTCCGTTGCATTTGCCACAAAATATTTTTCACTACAGGTGTGAACCAGGCAAATGCTGTTGCTTACATTTGACAGTGTTGATCCAACAGCGAACAATTAGCCATATGGCAATTTTACATATTGTAAATGCTTGTTGATCCTGTATCCGTCCCCGTTTTTCCACAGTGTTTCAATTTCATCTCGTAATAGGTTTCCAACAAGAATTTAACGCAGGATTGTAGAGGAAACATCGTTGAAGGAAACTGACTAGTTATTTGATGCGTTTGTTGGCTATTGAACCGTACGGTAAATGAACTGTTTGATCATTCAATACATCGTGGTGATTGGGTTTACCGAAAAATGTTGTGCGTAGACATGTCGTACTACTCAACGCACGATCGCTCCTCTGTGCATAAGGGTGCACCTTTGTGACAATCGTCCGAGTCGTTGTTTACAGGTAAAAACGATGAACGTTTCTAGGGACGTATCTGCACAGTGCACATGCACATAACATCACGCAAAGCATGTATGAAATATACAGCATAGTAAAACCCAGGGATTTTTGAGGTGTTTTAGGGACCCGATATTGAAAATCGGGTCCCTAGAATCAGAGAAATTATCATCAGGTCCCTATAATCAGAGAAAATCGGCTCCCTAGAATCAGAGAAATCGGGTCCCTACAGGTCCATACCGGGTACTTAACATCTTCCTTAAAAAAAACTGGTAAAGTCTATAGAGCCTGTGGAGCAAAAGTTTCTCCGCTTCAACATAGGGCCGCTTGGAAGGGGATCGTATTGTTTATGGGCATACCACTACCGTTCTGTTACATAAATCGCACATATCCAGTTGCAGGTTCGTAATAGTACATTTGCAAGTCAGCAAACAGCACAGTTCATATCTCGTATCTAGGGTTGGATTATCCGGATACCGGTTGCCGGTTCATCAAGGCATTTTCAGCTATCCGATATCCGGATAACTTTTTGGCTTAAGCGGATATTAAAGGAGTAACATTATTACTACTTTTTTATATTTGTATGACGTTAAGCAACTTGGAATTGCCTTGTTCTCAGCTACGGGCGGCCTATCACCCCGCAGTTATCTTGCAGTGATAAATGACTTCTCGCTGACCTTAAAACCTTTTCCGTCACAGTTACGGACAGGGAAATAAAGATCCTCAATCATCTGGTTGAGGTCCTTGAGCCTGTCAAACACGCAGTAGATCGGCTTTGCAGGAGAAATGGAACACTGCTAACAACTGAACGGATTCACGATTTTGTGATTAAAACTCCCCCTAATGCTGATTCTGCGTTCTCGGCATCGCTCAAATCTTGCCTTCAGATCAGAATCAAAGAAAGTTGGGAAACATATCTTACTCACCTACTTGAATTCTTGTACGATCTCAGATTTCTGTTGGAGAAGAAACTTGACACTATTACTAACGAAGGAAATAGAAGCAAGGTGAACACACTCGCAGCAACCCTATTGCAACGGTTGCTTGGAGTAACAGAGCATGAACTAGAAGATGAAAGCCAATTGGTATCAATAACTTCTACTTCTGTAAGAGAATAAGCAGCGGGTACACCATTGAAGGAACAACTAGGGCAAGTCATCAGGTCAGCATCTATGCCAGCTACTCAATCTTCCAATACTGCAGATCTTAGCACAAGAACAGTCCGAAAAGAATACGAAGTCTTTGAAGCATCAGGGAAAGGGCCAACCAACCTTCAAACTCCTTACGAAGCACTGCTTACCATCAAGCCCACTTCTGTGGAAGCAGAAAGACCATTCAGTGCATGCGGACTCTTAAAAATCTCCGGTCCCGCTTTAAGGATTCAACAATCAATGCGTTGCGCTTCATAAGAAATGCGTTGCAGGAAAAATAAACATTACAAATGTGTGTTTTTTTGTTGTACTGTATAACGTTAGCTTAAGTACAAGAGTAACAGGTCTTTGTATTTTGTCTGTTAAATAGATTATATGGCTCTGAGTCAATACTTTAATCATCATTACAAATTTACAATGGGGTTATTTCGTCTTTTGAATATCCGGCTAACCGCATAGCACAAAGACCAAATATCTGGATACATCCTTTATCCGGATAGCAAATTTTTACAACTATCCGTCTAACCCTACTCGTATCTCTTGCTCCATTCCATCAATATTTCCTGATACGCTAATTTCATGTTCACACTTTGGGGATCCGTTTTCCTCCACCCTCTTGTGCATTTATAATGCCTTTCAACAACTCCACTTCCAGCACTTTTCAAGGTAGTTCACTTTGAAGCTCGTAGGTTGTCATGAAAATGAAACGGGTTATCGTAGCTATCCGTGATTCCTTGGAGGTGGTCCACATTATATCCTCTGATGTTTTGACATCAAAGAGAGATTTTAGTGTGAAGTTATATGGATGTGGTAGCTAGAGTGTCTTCAGTTGTCGCGTCATAGTTGATGATGTCAGATCGCGAAGAACACTCTAATTTTTAAATATTTTATTTTTAAGCATTATTTCTTTTGAACTATACCTACAACAAAATTGCAGGGTAAATATCATGAACAGATTCACATACAGAGCACTATGTGTGCACTAATTCTAAATATCGCCCAAATAGTTTTCTGGTGGAGCACGTAATCTGAATGCTTTTCGCACAATTACACAAGTTATCAGCATGTGTCCAATGTGAAACCACATGCTAACCACTAACAGTGGCAAACGTGCAAATGGTGCCTTCATAAGCGTCTGAAGGTGTGTCGGTTTTCTTCCACAGCTTCGTGGTCGAAGTGAAATTGACTTATTGTATGTATATTTCATGACACATGCTATCATATTTATGAAACCATTCACTTTTTGTGCTTTTAATATTTGCATGATGTTGGGTTCCTTTGTGCTAAGAAGTCTTATTCTCCTAGACAAGGATGTCATAGTCGCCCTGTGTGTGCTTCCAGTTCAGTGAGGATTCCTGTAACTTCCCATGAGTTATGATATAAAACAAGTACAAAGTTACCAAGCTCATGCCAAATATTTCTATTATTAACGTATTTTACAATGTGTTGCGCGTGCCTATATCCTGCATGTATAGTGTACGTGGAGATATTCAGCAATATTCAAGAGCGCAACATATATTAATGGATTGAGAACCACGCGGACGTGTACGGTCACGTCATTACACGTTGTTTCCAAAATTTGTCATGAAAAATATCATCTTGTGGTTGTATAGTATTTCGTTTCTCATCATTCTTTTCAGGCAACTAAAGCGCTTCATTTGTCTTGTCGGTTAGTGTTGGTTGTTCCCTTTGCTTCACATGCGGTTTTTCATGGCTGGTATATTTTACCGGGTTATTTTTTTCCGGTATATTTCCCTGTTGAAGGTGGTCAATCTCCGTTGGGAGGAATATTTTTTCTAATTCGTTTACCTAACTCGTAGGAAGGAAAAGTGTAGGATTTATGGGACGAACGAAAGATAAAATCTACACCACTCCCTTTGCAAAAAANAGAAAGGTGTGTCACAAGACAGAAAAACCAGAAAGGACCGGATCGTGCATTTAAAAGTGGGTACACAAGATAAAACTCAAAAACATTATAAAAGCCAAACACCACGATTGTTTTCGATTTTTGTTGCATTGATGTGCAGGAACCTGTAGTTAGCAAAATATGCACAAATGTTTGTGCAAACTACTGGGTGACACAAATAACAGTCTTGTGGCACTAACAAATAGAATGCGTTGCCTTCACTTGGTTCGATTTTAGCCTGCTTGGATTTTAACACGCCTGACGTTGTTGCGAAGAGGTAGGCATTATTACCGTTCTTAAATATGATCGTCAACAAAAAAGCCATATATTTCCTGCAACAGATTTCACTGATCATATACAAATACATTGTTTTGCAGCTTGCTTGACATCAAAGAATGAAGCGCACTAGTGAAGGCAAACACATTTAACTAAGTAATTTCCGTCTTTCCGGTGGCTTGCAAATGTGATCAACTAGAGTTTAAGTCACAGGTTTTTCAACGATAAATCATTGCCACAACCTATTCCGTTGACAATTATAATCACCAATTATGAAGAACCTCATTCACACGCTAGACTCGATTCATGTCAACTTACAGCGTTTTCACGCCCTTGAATGCTTGCCAGTTTGTTGTCAAATCATAGGTTCAGAGGCATATTTTTCGATTGGAAATCAAAACTAAAAAATTTATTTGCATTATGTCTGTTTCCATAATCAACACCAAAACTTAGTGTGAAGACAAAGACCGTGTAGTTTCGGTTTCACCATAAATAGTGTGAACGTGGACCAAATTCAGCAAGTAATGATGTGAGCAGTTTTCTTGCATGTGTAACTTTACTCTTGTTTTCGAAACTTGAAGCCTCCTGCAAGCTATGCAATAACGTGCATTGCTATTTCACGCATTTGCAATAGGTTCGCAGTGTGCGGATCACGTTTTGCTTTCAGTTTTAAGAAATAGCACTGTGTTCGAAACTGAATTTGCACACAACGTCGTCACGATTGTTAGCAAGCTTTTTCGTTTCGATTATTAAAAAACTACATTTTACAAAGGTTACAGAATTTCGCTAACGGTTACATGTTAAAGCAAGACCGCATAGAATTGAGTTTTGTAATTACATGGCGCTGCACTTTTTGAGTGGTAAACAATCTTATGTTAGTTTTTTTGACCAAAATTGTGTTTTTTTGGCCAAAACTTGCCGTATCACAAACGCTAAATTGCCAATCAAGGGCTCTAAAAACTTATATCATAGCCTAGTTTTCACTAAAAACTCCTGTCAAAAAATTGGCTCTTGGTGTTCGCGCCCAGGGCTCGATGACCTCGGCCAAAAATCCGTAAACTTAACCCAATTATGACGTCACCGACAAAAAAACAAAATCCAAACTTTCTAATTATTTTTTTAATCTAAACTAGAGGCTTTCCGCCTGTTTAGAGGGTTTGGACAGCTCTCTAGCTCAAATGGCTGACGAGTTATGTTGGTGCAAAATGACGCAAAAAAGTGGCGCAAGCGGGCCTTAAAAAAACAAATCTAATTTACCGCTTTGCATCCAGTGCTTCAACAGAAGCATATTGTTGATGGAAGCAATCAATGTAATTTAAAATTTTGAACGTTTCAGACTTTTTGACTTTAAATGTTTTTTTGTTGTTTGCCTCGCTAAACAATGTTCCTAAATGTTCGACATAAAACCAAATATCCGCTTCCAACATTGTGACGTCACAAACGACGACGACAGGACCTCGGGAAAAGCGTCAATGGGAAAGAAAGCGTTTTTGTACTGCAAAAGAAATGCTGCAGAGCTTTACTTCATTACCCAGGCGCCTTGAATTGGACCTTATCCCGTTTGCAACAGATAGTCATTGGTACAAACCAGACATTGAGCTTACAAGCACGCAGAAAGGTGTTTCTGGCCAAAGCAGAAGCAAATGACATAGCAATTCAGCTCACTGCTCTCTGGCACACCTTGGTCCCCACACTGGCACGCGGGCCTCATGCGAACCGCGGACAGTTTTTGTGCGGCCCGCGAACGCTTTCTCTATGCCTTATATTACACAAAGTCATAAATACATTGTATTAGCCACACAGTCCTTGCAAGCCACACATCATTGAAAGGCAGGTGAATATGTTACTACTAGGTGGTAAAATATCTTTTTACAATTTATGACTTTACAATAGCTAACCTCCAGTCTAGGCTACCGCTGTAGGACGCTTTGACCAACAGGCATGCGCTTCTTTTTTATCTTTGTTGCAAGCCTAGACTCTGTAATTAGTTTTCGAGTTAGATCAGGAAATGTGCACTGTGGAAGTGATGAGTTAATGTTTAGTCAAGTATAGGCAGAGAAAAACAGAAAGTTCAATTCTAATTGGGAGCAAACCACAGTGTCTTGTGAGATTGCAAGTAATATCCGTTCCGAAAGAGTTTTTCTTTAAAGAGGCATTACAGCACCAAGGACGACGAAACATAGGGAAAATACCACGGAAATTCTAGGGAAGCTTATAATTGAAGGGTCACCAGGACCGCAACGAAGGGAGGCAACCGGACAATTGCCCCCGCTAGAGACTTTGCACTGAAGATGTGCTGCACGTTCGTAATTTGCGAAAGTGCTTCTTCAACTATGACGCGATAGAAAAACGACACACGAAATAGAATGACTGATGAAACCTACATGCCTGCTTACGTCTGGCGACTACGGAAATTCAAGCGGACATTGACTTTATAACTAAACCCAAGAAATAAAAAATGTTTTGTTATTTCGTTGGGGTTTTGAGTATCTTTATTCTATCAGAAAATATCTCTTGTGAGCTACAAACAAACAACAGAAACTTAAAAATTACCCTAGAATCAAAAATTGCGTTAGTCGTGCAGAAAAAATTAGGTCTATTAGCATAGCAAACCAGTCTTTCAATTCCAATGGAGTTCCTCTCTTTGCGGCCCGCTGATTATTCCTCAAACCGTATTGTGGCCCTTCATGCTCGCAGTCTTGGACCACCCTGCTCTACCATGTCTGTGATAGAGACCGCTGGATTTATACACATATCGTCATTATAATTTCCACATGTTGATAGCATAAAACATTTCTTGTGTTTTTCCGAGGCCAAAACAAATTTCTGACATTAAAATCCCACTATTTCTACAGCTAAGAGATAGCAACCTAAAGATTATAATCTACACGAACAAGTTTAATCGATTGTCACATTCAGTTTTTTATAGATTTACCTTGCTGACCACAAAGAAATTTGATAGACCGTAATTATTTTATCTGAGTACCAAGATTTTCGTAAAGCAAGGTTTCAGTGTATTTTGATGGTGGTAATAAAGCGCGTTTCAACTGTATTTTGAGAGAACTTTGGAAAAAGTTGAGAGACCGTTTCGGTCTCTCAATACGCCGTAAAAACACTGGTCACATCAATCAATCGCTGAGTATCACAAGGAAAAGAATCACAAATATTACGGCATTGTTCAGGTTGCAAGTATTTATTATCAACCAATTGCCAAAAAGGAGAAAAGTTGCAAATTTCCTGGCCTTCCAAACATTTAGTATTTGCTTCAGATATTCTAATCTTCAGCGTGTCACTATCATCTTTCACCGAGATAAAAGTTACTTGCATCAAGGCAATGAAAATGTATAGAACCTGATGAAGATTGTAATCTCTTGCTCAAGTGAGCGCTGGCAGTAAGCTATTAATCTTATTGCATTTTGTTTTCCTTGCAAAAACCAGCCATCCGTTTATCGCAACAGTTGAGGAGTGTGTTTATTAGAGATATACAACGATTTTGCTTCATGAGCACCGACCAGTACTAAACCGCAAATCAGGGCATACATTGCATCAAACTAGTTGTAAACTCAGTTTGAACCGCAGTGAGTGGACTATTGTCTCTGCATAAAACGTACAATGCCGCATAAAAGTACATAGAGGTTAAGTGCACTCGCATTTTAAGTTGGAGCAGTTGCAACCGGTGCGGAATCTCACGATATCCCGGGAAAATATATTTTGAAGTACAAAGGTAGTCTTGTTGTTAAGTCACCTTATGGCTTCGTTCAGCGCGAAGGATAGCATGACCAAAACTCTAAAACAGTTTGAAATGGAGCAAGAAACATTCTGACAAGTAGAAAAGAACTAAATCAATCGAGCACAAATCAATATGAAAATGAAATTCTGCAATTATCCTAAGTAAAAAATAACTGGTTTAACAACCACGAATAGTCAGACAAAAAAACTTAAAATCTTGAAAATCCGAAGCAGAACCGATGAAAAGGTGTTGCTTGTTTATTTTTGTTCGCTTCCTTCATATTTGATTCAAAGTGAAGATTGACAAAACAACTGGCATCAAAAGAGAATGAAATCTGAAATTTCAAAGAAAGGATGCGATTAAATATTTCGTCTACTTGTAAAGATGACGTGAACTAAACACCACTGGATGATAACAACTGGCATTCTTCGGAGAAGCACAAACCTTAAAATTTTATTACCATTGTGCAGCAAAATTGAAAGATTGGAAACGTTCAACCAGTTCTAATGAGATTCTTGCAGTCGCAGGCAAAGCGTATTTATCACGTAGAATATGAGATGTAACAGGTAATGATTTTTGAAACACAAGTTTTTGGAGCAGAGAGAACACTTTGAATTATACTATCTGAGCCTCATGGGCGTGCCTAAGGGGAAAGCACCGGTCGGGCATTGAAACAGAGGGATCCAAAGAGAAAAATAAAAAATTATTTTGGTTCAAAATGCTGTAACTAGATGATTCTTCGTATTGTAGGGCTACTAACACATGCTGCATGGATCTGATGGGAACTTGCCTGAGGGGCATGCATATCTATTCACTCTCTAGTTATTCCAGAGAGATAACAATCTTAAGGCCTTACACCCTATCCCTCTCTCTACGTTTACAGGTTGGCCGATTTCTGCTAGCCTATTTTTACTCTGCCACTTGTAGCCGTCAAAATATCTTTCCACTCTCTCCATAGCTTCGGTTCTCAAACAGGGATGCGAGACCCTGATAAACTATGCTTTAAGCAGAACTAAAAAAATCCTTCTGTCCGCTGTTAAAGTTGGCAATGAAAATATATTTCGACAGGGGAGCACATTTGAGAAAGAAGCATTGATAGCTGCAAGTGTGTTACCGATTGTTCATATGTGCTAGTACTTGAACTAAATGAGTCACTCCTCCACTTGTGTTTACTAAGCAATATCCTTAGGAATTTGTTTATTCTTCAGGCAAACGCCAAGGGAACCAATGAATCAAACTGCATTTTTGTACAATTTCAGATACTACAGTATTTATAATAAAAAACAGATAACCCTATCTGCTATCATTCGTCACAAGCGTTATCTGTTTTTTGGTGGGCGTATCTGATATGTATGCTGCTTTTCTGTCAATTTTGGTGACGGCAATTGTCTGCAGTCCGAAGCCTAAATTTTGCTTCTTGCCGAGGCAGCTGAGTTGAACGCTCTTGCCCAAGTACCGCTACGGTGATTCACTCAGTGATTGAGTGAATTGCCGCAGCGCTTCTGATTGAGAGGCGGACACTTTACCACTAAGCTATTGCCGCACGCAATGTGTGCCTATGCTTAAACGCACTATCTAGTTCTTGAATGCATGCCCATTACTAGAAGAATTTTGCTCACAAACATAGGTCTCATGCAGGCACAGAGAAAATAGCAATTTATTAAAAACTAACACATTACAAAACAAAAAGCACTCTTCGAAATATTATCAATTTGATGCTTCGAAACTTGTTCTGTCGTAAACATTAGTTTTTTCGCCTTTGTCAATTGTGTTTCATTCCCCACTACTAGAATTTTGAGATGGGCATACAACCACGCAGTTGCCCCAGGCATCGCCAGACCGCTGCACGCCTTCGCTAAAACGAACAATATATTTTAACGATTCATTTTAATCTTTGAGTATCTTTCAATGCTCCACCTAACGATCACATTGCAATACCTCGCAATATTATTTAGCTTTGAGCCANTGTTGAACGGAAATGGATTGGCTACGTCGCATGCTCCAGGATATGCATCACCTGATGGTACTGTAACACCGTCTGTCAAACTTGCACCTGCAAAGAAAATACAAGAAAACTTTGACAATATTTTCAATCGAATTGAGGTAAGCAACATCGGCGTTCGGTCAATCATTCTGTAGAGTCATGCAATGTAATGACTATTTTAATTTTTCCTCCTTGGAACGTATGCGTTGGTGCAGATTCACAGAAGGTAATGAATATTGTTTGAAATAAATTAATGAAAATTTTGAATGACATTAGCTTTCAATAAATCGTAGGGTAAGTGAATTAAAACACATCAAGAGTGTTTGACAAAAGTGTTCCCTCATAGCGTTTGGATTTTTCCGTTTGCAGCCAATGCAAAACATTGATGATTACTAAAAAATATCTTTGCTGTTGAAGAAGGTTTTGAAGGTTTTGTGTTACACAACTGCGTTTACTCGACCAGTGTTTGACCGTATCCGTAAATGATAATAAACAGGAAAGGCTAAAATACAAGAATACAGTGACAAGCTCTGCAAGCTTCGAAGACTATACTACGCCTGAAATCTGGTTATTTACTCTGCGCTTCTAAATTGCGCTGGGTTGGTGTCACTGGGACTCTCTCTTATATATGCTATACAGCAATACGTAAGAGATAGGTTGACTTTTTCAGTTCTTGGAGGCTTTCATTCCCATCTATTGAACACTAATTTAAGCGTGCATCTGGGTTATTCCATTATTTATTTTTGTGTACGTTAATGGCATTGCCACAATCATCCAGCCTTACATTTACTTATTTAAGGACGATTAATGCTTGTACGTCTTTTAAACGTCCAGACATATTTTATACAGTAATATGGCATCTGAAGTTTGGACTCATTAGCAACATTTTGCTAATGCCCACAAAGTGTTCCCAAAATTGATAGGATGCAATTTAAGTTAGTTAGGGACTAGTTCAGCGGACTTACCCCGAAGCTTTGAATTCAATGTAGTGACATCAGTGAGGATGAATGGATCTAAAAGCCACTCGTAGTATCCTAGCTTTGTATGGTAATCCACACGATTTAAAACTACAAAATGTCTTTGATTTCAGGCAACATCTCCATAAATCTGTTAAAAAATTTACATGGCCTACTCAGCATGGAGAAGACTTCTCTCCAAACTCCTCGCCCGAACTAAACACAATCTTCATCGCAATTATCCATCACTTCTTTCATATTTTAAATGTGTCCGCACAATGCTTGCTGGTGAACTATGCAATGATAATTCAGTTCCCCCCAGTTGGGCAGGCGCCCCATCAGTTTCGATCGAGATCAGCTTCTAGAGTGGAAGTCTCGCGTCGATAACAAATACCGTGAAAGCATTAGATATAACTTCAACTCTTGTATGTCCGTTTAATGGCAAAATGATAAGTAGCTCTTCCATGGCGATCATATCTTCAAAAACCACCCCGATGAAAACACACATTGTGCTACATCCATTGTATCAATCGAATCGTCAAATTGGAGGGAAGAGCACTCACACACGTCAATATCTTTTCTCAGTTGCTCCACATCCACAACCGTTCCCTCACATCGCCTTGTAGTAGTATTGCGGGAGAGCCGCACTTCTTTCATGGCCTTCACAATCTTTGTTTCATTTTTGATGTCATCAAAATGGCTATCTGCTGCCTCGACAAAAGGCTACTTTCGCAATATCGCCATCTTGGAATGGCTTCTTATGTTGACTGACCCGATAGGAATAAATAACTACGGCCTTGCTTGCTTTACCTGGAACACACGCAGTTCTGAAAGGTGATCGTCTTAATGCTCACTGACTTAACACGTAACATAACACTAATACTAAATTAACATCTGTGTTTAGTCTTAGGAACCAGCACGTCACTTTATCCCGCTATCACGGCACGTGGCCAGCAACCGCATGAGACCTCCACTGTTATTGAAACACCACAATGCCAATGACTGGGCCACGTAGCCTCACGGAAGAAATCTTTGTAATCACTGTAAAGGAAATGGACGATTAAATAAAAGCCACAGTACAATATTTTTTTCATTTTTTCTAACAGCCCTCGCGGTGGACTTAGGAACAGCAGGCGGTCTACCAGTAGACCGCGATCGACTGGTTGGGCACCACTGGGCTAGTTGATTCCCTAGGTCAGTGGTGGCGAACCTATGGCACGCGTGCGAGAGATGGCACTCATAGACCTCTCTATGGGCACGCGCACCGTCGATCCAGTGCAGAGTTCATTAGCAGAAAGGTAGAGGGACGCGGTGCCAGGTTGCTCCCAAGGTCGGGACAGCCACCTGAAATGACACTGCTAAGGCGCTGAGAACAAGATCATCTACCAGTGGTCAACCAGGAACACTCACTTATCCAGCATGTAACTTCAGAGATTATCCCCTGTGATAACATCACCGCTAGTTATAACACTAACTTAGGCAACGCTATTTTGGTTTTGGACGTGAGATTATTATAGGCCTTCTTTTTTTAAGAACGTAGAGTAGAGCCAGAACACTAGCAAGCAATTATATTAAACGTTTCGCTTTGTACTTAAAGCATTTTCAATGGCAAAGCCTACTACATGCATCAAGCCAAATTAAACCGTTGAAGAGTAAAGCAAGGACAACATTTTCACATTTTTACATCACAGTAACAATTAAACCAAGTCAGGGACCGAATTTGAGGGGGACGAGGGAGGACACAGTATTTTCTGACTGCCCCAACATTTTGTGATAAAAAGTAATGTAGTTGTAAAAAATGCATGGTTACATCGAAACAGGTCTTTTCGGTCTGGTCGAAACTCATAATTACAATTCAGATTTAATCGCAATCATGACTCTTCAAAAGGGAGTTTGTGTAACACCAGCTAGCGTGACATTTCGCCTGCCTGTATAATCATTTCAATATGCAGAGGTAATCAGTTGTTTATTTTCAGAAATGTCGTGACCGAAATGTCCGCGCACCGAAACGTAGAGGCCAAAATGTCCCGTGACTGAAACGGCTCAGCTCGACATTGCTCAGACCGAAACGGCCAGACCGAAAAGTCGCGTATCCTGGTTATATTACTGTTGGGAACCCCCAGCATGAAGCCAGGGAATAAATAAGCAAAATGAACATTATCACTGGATTATCTGTTATCCCTGTATACAGATTTACTATGTAAACAAATTTAGCATGATTGTTGATAATTGTGTTGGTTAATTTGAACTAACAGAATCGGTGTGCACATAAACTTTACTCAATCACGAAATGCTGCGCTGGTCTATAGCCTGCAATCAGAATACGGTTGCCACTGCTAGTATTTACCAAAATATTTTGTGGTTTATTTTTGATTTAATCTATGAGGTTTGGTGGTTCTAATGAGAATCTTGGGGTTATTAGTAGCAGTACATTTTATTTCCAAACTGACCAAATTTGAATTGATTATCATAACTTGTAAGCATAATTATGTCTATTTAAGCCCAACTCTCAGAATTAATGTGTTTTCAAAATTAGACGCAGTCCTAGATATAGCACCATTGTACAGTACCAGTTGTTATACCAGCACCATGGGCGTAGCCAGGGGCCATGGTCTCCAAAATATATCATTTCCATAGTTTTCCCCATTTTCCCAACTTTACAAAAACGTCGTACTACAGTTGAGCGAACATGGTGCTGTCATCGAAACGCAGCAATAGAGGTTTGTTGCCCCCAAAGTGTTTTGCAAGCTCGGTCCCTGGACTAGGGTCTCCAACCATTTTTGCCGGAGGGCCACATAAGCCATAACACAACAGTTCGAGGGCCGGACATCTTACGTAATGCAATTGTTTCAAGATATGTTACAATGTTACATTTTACGAAAAACAACAAATTTTTCGTATATAAATTGATTTTTCCATATTGACGAAATTCCTTTGCGGCCGGATGAAATGGCTTCGCGGACCGTAGTTTGGAGACCCCTGAATCAAGCAAAGATGGAGTTTACGAACAGTAGCGTTGGAGAGAATAGCAACATTAGAGTTCTGTGTTGCTGATGAGTGAAACTTGAAGTAGACACGTAAGAATATATCTCTTTAGATCTGCTGATTAAACAAAACTATTTTTAAATTCATGTGATGATTCCGCGTACAATCGCCAGGTTTCTACAGACTGTCCAGTGTGTACACAGTGAGCACAATTTTCCAGCATGTAATTATACCTGTAGAACTCCTCGGAACAGGATAAGGTGGTGGAATCTAGCCTAGATACCTAAGAGGGGATTGGACAAATTTTTGAGAATCACTGCAGTAGATTGTTCTTTAGCGGTATATCTATTTTTAGTGTTAGCTATTTTTGCATAGGAATAGCTTTAAACCCCAGATATTTTTTTAGTCGACCTGGGTGTCTAGGTTTAATTATGAAAAATAGCGTTAAATCTGTGTTTTATGAAGTGGCAAATTCATCAGTAACTTCAATGTGTTCAATAATATAAAGATAACTTTACATTACAGTGTTTACATGCGCATATCAGGTGAGAAAGTAGGCATATGGATGAAGCAGAACGTGTCCAATCGGTTTCACAATATTCTCATACAAGATCATTGTCAAGGTTATATACAGTGGTGTGTTTAAGGGAAGGCATGCGAGGCACTTGCCTTGGGCCTCCCTTTTTGTGGCCCCCCTCAAGGTAGTTCCTGCGTAAATATTCCTCATTTATGGTGAAAAATTTATTATCTGCTCATATAATATTTTCCGAACCACATCATATACTCGTAATTCAGTACTCTGCCTTCAAAAGGGCTCCCAAGAGCAACTGGAATGTGTAAGCCGCCACTCTGCTTTCAAAGGGGCCCCCAACAATAACTGTAATGTGTAGGTACTCTGTTTCACAACGGCCCCCAACAGCAGCTGCTTTGTGTAAATGCTCTGCGTTCAAAGGAACCACAATAGCAACTGCAATATGTAAGTCCTACCCTTCCAAAGAGACCCACAATAGCAAATGCAATGTGTAAGTAGGCTCACTGCGCTTTCAAAGGGGCCACCAATAACAACTGTAATGTGTAAAGTACCTTGCTTTCAAAGGGGCCCAACAGCAACTGTAATATATAATTAGGCTACCTTGCTTTCAAAGGGGTCCACAGCAGCAGATGTAATGTATAAATACCTTGCTTTTGAAGGGGCCCAAAGTGCCTGTAATGCATAAGATATTTTCTTTCAAAAGCCTCCCAACTTCACTGATTTCCAGTGCTTCATATTTCAATTTGGAGGTCGAATCTTTCTTTGGGGGGCTAAGCTGGTGACGGGACTGAATTTTGGAACCCTGTGACAGTGTGGGCCCCCCAATTGGGGGGTATGGCGTGCGGTTGATACGGCTCTGGACAGAGGGCCCTTAACCAGCTGATATTTTCGTGGGGGCAAAATGAATGTAACTTGTTGTTTTATCTAATAATTAAAAAAATTTGGGGGCTTTTTAAAAATGTTTTTGAAAATTTTTGGGGAGTGGCAATTGCCTGATTGCCCTACCTGCTTGCGGGCCTAAATAGACAAAAGAAAGCAACAAAAGCGATTGAATTTCGGGGACTAGGATCATGCGGCTCGTGACGTCATTACGATTGTTCAATCCAAGTCAATTCGGTTCGTCGCTGTGCGCTTCTAATACCAGCATTCGCACAACGCAGAAGTACGATTTTTTAAGCAAAGCAAGCAGCGGCACGCCCACACGCGCAGTTCAGGAACAGTTCATCCAAACCACTCCCAGCAAGCAACTACACGCCCACAAACAGTTCAGGAACAGTTCATCCAAAGCAGTACTAGCAAGTTAGTTACCAGCTCACTGCGTGGCATGCTTCTGCAGGTTGCAGGAGAAAGTCGGCAATAGCTCATGACAATAGAGGCAAGCCATTGCTTTCCTGCAAAAGAAAAACAGTTAATTTTCTGCAGCTTGGCTGTTTCTTCAATAAATAAGTCCATTTTTACAGCCAAACCCCAAAGGTCGACACAAGGCACAATCAACTTTGGATTGAACATTGAATGAACAGCATGCGTTAAACGTATGTCGCTGTTGTCAAGAAGCACACTTGCGATCGGTCACTTGAAGATGCCATTCTTGATACGGAGAGAAATTGTTCGGACCAGGGTTGCATTATCCGGATAACGGTTAACCGGATAACCGAGAGTTTTTTTGCTATGCGACATCCGGATACATTTCTGTCGGTTAACCAGATAAAAACGTAACGTTATTAATGAGTTTTACACTTTTTAATGCCCTGCAAATCTTCAAACTCACTATGAAGCTCACTATCCAGCCCGCTTCTGTGGATGCAGAAAGGGTATTCAGTGGATGTGGACTCATTGTTACAAACCCAGGTCACGTTTACACGACTCCACAATCGATGCGTTATGCTTCATAAGAAATGCGTTGCCGAAGAAGTAAAATTTTAAAAATGCATGATTTCCGTCATATAAGCAGTATATATATGCTTTGACTCGATTTGACCAGTTGCTTCTAATAGGGCCCCACGATATGTCTACGAACCTACGCAAACTTGTTGCTTGTGTAGTGCCGGCGTGCGGGTACAAAGTGCGTGGGATCCGTTGCCAACGAAAATCAAAGTGAACTGCGCCGTTTTTAACATCCCCATCATAATTCGTTTTTGTAATGTAATTGTTACAATGCTCATCATTTTTCTGTAATGTGTAGCCTTTTTTTTAACAGCACCTAGTTAATGTAGAGAGGGTTCAAGTTCTGAAGCTGTTTTCTTTTTTGTTTATAAAAGCGTTTTGTATTTGGCAGATCAAGTGTGAACTACGGATCGATACTTGTTTTCGTTTCAGTAGTCACTTCTGAAGGTTAAGCTTAGTTCGTAATTGCAAATGTGGGCAGCTTAGTCAGTCTTATTCAATTTCTCTTCAGAGATCTGACGAGGCAACCTGAGATTGGCAAAAACCTTTGAAAAAAACTAGTATGCCAGCAGAATCACTATAATACGGGTGTGCAAAAATAACGGTTCCTTAAAAAGTAACATAAATGGATACAAACAGTTAAACCATTTACAAAGTAACAGAAATGACAGTTTGATTCAGGTGAAGTAAGCTTCATGATGCTCTTAGTTCTTGTGTTGAAAGTTTCATCATGAAATACTACCGAGAAAAGGATCATGGCATCAATCTCACA
>JGI24159J19872_10003726_pt1 | contig 19158 bp, 11 predicted proteins | sample Ectturendosymbi4_FD_19872 | JGI IMG/M metagenome (IMG submission 19872) | reverse complement strand
AACTTCAGCGAAATACTACCACCTGACGGTTGGCACCCAGGGCCAGGCAAAGTGGGCCAAGGTGGCCTAAAAGTCCTCCACTTATGACGTCACTCACAAAAAACCCGCACCTCCCAAGCAAAAATTTTTTTTTCGAGTGCAGACTAGAAGACTTGCCGCATCTTTTGAGACTTTTACCAGGTCTGTAGAGCATACTATACCGGAGAAATTCCCGCACAAAGCCATGTGCGTTTAGGCAGTTTTTTTTCCGAAAATCCCCGAAACCACCCGGGTGCCAAAGTGTTAAAATAATTTAGACATGAATACATATAATAAGCATTTGTCCAAACTCATTTCAGGATCTATGGTGGCCATTTTCTAGGTTCAATGGCACCCTAGTGCTAGCAACAAGTAAACCTTGATCATGCCCTGAATCATGTGACCATGGTTGGCAATGTAACAGCTTGGCTCAGCTTGCACAGATGGTGACCTGGCCTTTTATGTAGTTTTAAAATTGCTGTTAGTACAAAATAAGAGCATGAATGACATTTATCATTAAGAAATTAAGTTGCTACCGATTTCACTTGCTGTTTTGTGTATAAAGGAAAGAGCAACTAGAAAAAACGCATTAAGAAAATAATTAGGAGTGAGTATAGATTGGATGATCCCAGCAGATATGAGCATTAAGTTCCTCAATATTCTCCTGCATTGGTTTTATTACAGTGTGATGAAGCATTAGACTACACATCAAGTAAATTTTTTAAAGTAAACACTTGACTCATCGTTAGTGCAAGCCAATGCCATTGAAAAAATTGAAATGTTAACCGTATGACACTTCACAATTTTCCTGTTGTCTCTTTCTTAAATGCCAACCCTGCTTAAATTGTTATGGCTTGTTGAGTCGTTCATTTTGACAAAGCAATGTTGGCTTGTAACAGCTTGGCTCTGAATGTGAAAGGCAACCTGTCTCCAAAGAAGAAAGTTCAATAAGGCAGTTATACTTCTTAACTACCCTAATCTATTATCAGCTAAGGATCTGAAGCTTTTTTGAAAATATGGGTGTGAATTATCTAAATGAAGAAGAAATCAGACTATTGGTGCAAATGTGAATTATTATCTTTGAGGACGATGCTCTTGCAAACTTGCTAAAATGAAGAATATCTTTCTATTTTCTCCCATGTAATTGCATATGACTTGAAGCTCAAAATTTTGAAGAAAGTGTTTATGTTTATTAAGCTGCTATATATGTTAATGAGACTCCATCAGTATTTGGTTATTGCAAATTCAAAAAAATTATTGTTTCATAAACATGTTGCAATTACAGGCTGTAGAGTTTGTTAGGTTTTAAAGAAGTGCCAGTGAGTGTTGCAGAGCCTTGATTAAGAATGCAGCCTTAGATTCTACAAAAACTTTTGATGGTCATTGGTCATATGCTTATGGAAGGGTTTTCAAAAATTCAACAAACTTGTGGATGTGAAAAAATATATATGTAAACAATTTTATACATACTAATAAACAGCCATCAACGCCTAAAGTTTTTTGTTTGATGTTGGAAAACCGAAAATCCATACTTTTTATTGTGATCTACATTTATGCATCCGTTGCTGGCTTGGTCTTTAGTTAAATAAATGACACGATACTGCATAGAAAGTTCTTTATTTTGTTTCTTTAACATACTCATACTTTTTTCTTTTTCAATACATTTGCAAAACCTGGGTGTAGTTCATCCTTTTTGCTGCTGTAAAAACTTTTGTGCCATGCTACCATTCTAAGCATTTATTCTGGGCAGTGTTCTGGTGTTTCGACATTCAGGGGTTGAGATGGGACTTACGTAGACTACCACATAATTTTAGTTTTTCAATGTAAAATCTTTTTTTCAGTTCAACCTTTTAGGAATGGTTTAATTGAATTGTTCATAATTGCTTGAATGAAATTATGTGGCAGTTCAAACGTCCATGTCTCTTTGAACAATCGGCAGTACCAGTGTTTTTAATTGACATCATAAGACCACAGCTCTATTTTCAGACAAACATATATGCATTTATAGAAGTCTTATTTTTTTGTAATTAGTTTTCTCACCATAAAGCATTGAAATTTGCACATGAGAAAGCTTGAAAAAACATTTTTTGAACTGCATATACGAGGTTGATAATATGCTTACAAAGCCTTTTGTGTAAATTATCAAAAGGGATTAAAGTATTGGCAAATGACTTACCAAATATGGCTCAACGTCATGTTTTGTTGTAGATGACTGAGAAAATCTTGGTTTTTATGAAGTATATGAAATATGGTATGTAGTATTTATGCATAGTTTGAGGTCAATCCCCCTACTTAGTTTTTTTGTTGTACTTATGTGAATTCTGCAAAATAATGGGTGGAGTAGTTGATGAACAGATATGCTTATTTGTTTTAAAATTTGCTTGTGTTGATTGCTGCTTTGAATATTCTTTCAGTAGCCACTATGGCTGATAGCAATATAACTGAAGTCAACTGTGATGAGATACTTTCGGTGGAATACAATGCAGTTTTGGCAGGATTGTGTGCTGTACTTTGCATGTTTGGCCTGGTGTACGTCTTTTTTGGTAAGTTGCTTGTCAGATATATAGCAATTGAAATAACAAAACCCCTTTTACTTAGCCTTATCATAGAGCCCAGTTGCTGTCCTGTATTGTTGTTATTGTAGTTTTATTGATTTGTTTTACGAGTGCATAAACCAAAAAAATTTAGAATACATTCAAGGTTTTTATGCAGCCTGAATTATGAACCTGTTTACATTAGCTTCCTTTTTTATTTCCCACTTTTGTCACATCTAGTTCTATGTTGTATATATACCTAAATACTAATAAGCAAGTGACTAAACACAAAGTACTACCTTGCCTGTGCTGTTTTTGTCCTCTTCTCCAGCTTGCAGTTTTCATGAAAAGAATGGTTGTTTTATTATTATGCATTCATATGCTAAAACCGGCAGCAACAACAAACATTTGTGTACCTAAAACTTGAGGTTACCAAAAGTCAGGAAATAGGTCTACAAATATCAGGAAATATTTGCCATGATGTCTATGTTCCTGCTATAACCTCTGTTTCTGGAAATTCACATGATCATAAGAAGGTTGGACATCAATAGATAAACAGAATGTATAGTGCAAAACTGTTTTGATTAAATTTCACCAATGGACCAGTGAATGTTCAATAATTTGTTCTTTCGTAGATGGCCAAAAAATTCTCATTTCTATAGAAAAATTAATATATTTGGAGTTCATAAATCAAATGAGAATAACTGATGAAAGTCTTCGTATATATCAAGTTATTGCCTTTCTAATTTTTATTGTTGCCGTTGCAAAGTAGATGTTTCTGCAGGATTTTATATGAAGTGCATAAAATTTTAGAAATTGTATTATAACCACCAAAAAAGGAACTAATTGAAGATCTAGCAGGACCGCCTTGTCAAAAGATAACTTAGATTTATAGAAAAGTTAGTGTCTTCCAAGCATACAGACAAAAAATCTCAAATGTTTTATTTTTTCACATGTGTTTGTTAGTTGCCATAAGAAAAGTGTGTACAGACATTTGAAGACATGGAAGAATTGTGTATCTTTTTGTTGGAATGATGTTGTTTCTGTTTAAATGGTATCCCTATTCTTAGTGGATTTTGTACCATTACGAGACATGCATTTAAAACAATTTTTTGGTCGATTGCATGCAATGCGACATAATTATATTTATTGAGAATTGGTGGCAGGCCAAAGCCTGGATGATGCCTCTTGTCAGAGTGGTTGAGGTGAATGCTCTGAATGCTCTTCCCCAAGGAATGCTATGGCGATACACTCTGTGGCCGTGGGTTGAACACCCAAACCTTCCAATTAAGAGGTGGACATTCTACCACTAGGCTATTGCTGCCCCACATAAAACACAATTGTTGGGATTGTAACTGGAAACCCTCTGTGGCAGCACAGTATAATTTGGTTTGCCAACAAAGAGAGAAATTTTGTTTGCTGTTGTACTATTCTGCATAATTTTTTGACTTAATCTTATTTTGTGCACTTCAGGTTACAGATGTTTCACAGCTGTTATGTTCTTGAGCGGTCTTATTTTTGGTGGAACCACTGTTTTTTTGATATGCAGAGAAGAGCGCATCTTTCAGCAGCAGTTTTCAGTGGAGATTGCTGCAGGTGAAGAATAACTTCTTTCTTGTATTTCTTTAATTTTTTTGTTCTTAGCAGAGCATTAGAGAAAATATGCAATGAAGAGTGCTTCCTCTAAACCAGTGGTTCCCAAACTGTGGTACGCAAAGGCCTTCAAGGTGGCACACGAGACCATTCTGTTCTTCTACACAAAAAGCATACATTTTGTTTTCACTTATCACTTTCTGTTAATAAATTCCTGCGTTTCTGTGTACTTCCCTTATTAGTTTCAAAAATGGCCATTATAATTTCTCACAGACATGTTGTTCATGCCGCATTTACGTCAAGTCTGGTTTGCCAAACTTTTAATCCAATGATGTGGGGGAAATTGAGTTTTCCTGGGACTAAGTGTTTTCAAGGTGGTACGTGGTGAAAATACAGGGCCACAAATGCTACGCGATCAGAAAAAGTTTGGGAACCGCTGCTCTAAGCAGTATCATGCAAAAATGCACACTTATTTTTGGAATAATTTTGTCAGTGTTGAAAAATGGTATTACAATATCCTCTCAAGTAGTTGTGTAACTATATTTGTGTGATTAAGCTGCAAAATACCTAAATTTTGAGGAATGGCAACTATATATGTGTGCAAATAATTGCTAACTGTAAGTGCAACCAAGACTCACATGCTGTACCAACAAAATGAAGCTTCCCTCAGTTTTATGACAGCTCTTTATGTCAGGTTATGTTAAAGTACGTTTGATCTGCTACTGTTCTAATTTATTTCTCACTTCACACCCAGCAGTAGTTGAGGCTAATGTAATGCATGTGATTAACGGTTTTTTTCTGGATCTTCCTGTTTTTCACAACTTTTGTTTTTTTCAAAATATAATAAAGTATGATTGTGCTTGAAATGTTGGTGTGTGTTAATATTGTTAAAGTATCAACAGTAGCGTAGCAAAATCATGTGAATGTCTAACTAATGCATTGAAATTCTATGCAGATAATGATTTAACCTTGAATTATTAATGTGTCTGCAGGCATTGCAGCTGGCATCGGTATATTGTGTGGCTTCATCACAATGCTTGTGCGATATGTTGGGCTCTTTCTTCAAGGTTTCTTTCTCGGGCTTCTTGTTGCAGTTGCAGGTAAAATCTTTGTTTTTGTGAGTGATCCAGATAAGGCACAAAATCACCGAAGTGTCTGTCATCTCAGCAAGTCATTTCTCTTTGTTTATTCGCGTTTCTTAGCGGCGTTTGGAAAGCCACCTTAGTGCCACTAGAATTTGTATGAATGTTTCGGCAAAGGTCTCCTTTGCCTGACAAAAGATATTTATATGACCTGTATCCATGCCTTTTGTCAATGCCATGTTTCATATATATATTACTTGAGTAAATGGAAACGTACAGGCTGACTTGTATTTCTTTTAAAAAGAACACGTTGCAATCAAGGCATTATTGCCATCAATCAAGGCATTATTATAATTTGGTAAGGTAACTGAATGTGCCACATAATTGCGTTTAATAAATGCTGTTGTGTATTCGTGGAAGTTGCCGCCGTGCATCATGGGTCAGGGATCAAGCACCTCTTCCATGACATGTGCCATCGGTTGAGTAGCACTTCTCTATCCGCATGCTGCCGCAGGCAAATATTTTTCAGGCTTTTTCCGTGTGCCATTGCCGGTGTAACCATAACTCTTTAAACACATTTCTATAAAGATTGTATGTTTCTTATCTGATGTTCCACAGCCCGTGAAGTCAGCAGGTTTGAAAAACGTTCTTCAGAGTTGGTTTCAAAATTGCCGGCATTTCGTCTCTTTGCCTTCGGGCCAGAACAAACAAGTCGCGTTCAAGTGACGAAAAAGCATGCCACACCTTGACAAGCTCATAAAACTTAAGCTGGAAACTGCTTGTCTGTTGTTATTACTGTCAAAGAACAGTAAAGTTACCCCGAGTTGAAGACGTTTTTTTCGGTGCCGTGATCACAAATACTCTCCTTGAAGCTGAAGTTTTCGTTGATTTGTTGAACTTCTGGGTCGCTTGTTAACATTTCCAGACACTATGTTTGTTTTCCAATAAACAGGACTCGTACTACCTTCAGTCAGTTACAAGGTGATGTCATTTTCGTAGCAGTACTGGTTGTAACCTAACCGAACTTAGTGTCGCACGAACAGTAAACAGGGTTTGGTTCAGAGACCTTCGTTGACGCAAACGCGGTTCGCGTGACAGCCCAAGTTTGATAGTCGTTAAAAAATGCGCTTAGCTGACCTGCTGCTGTTCGCACACGAATAGCCAGCAGCGCCTGCCAAAATTGAAGTGTTCTGTTGTGGATTCAGCGCATGCACACCTGCAGTCTGCCCACCGATGGAACTGTTGGTGTAAAACTATACATGAAAAAAATAAGCGCGAATTCTGTTTTGCGATGAACGAAATGCCCAGTTATCTCAATTTATCGTTGCTTGCGCGGCAATCCTTAATGCGCTTTCCTTTTTCAGGAATACTTGTAATGCAAGTTTTCTACAGACCAACGACCGCCTGGATACCAGGTGGGATCTTGTTTGGTACGGGTATCCTTTTCTCCTTATTGACGCTCAAGTTTCAGCGCGCCTTTGTGATAATCGGCACCGCTGTACTGGGCGCTGGCTTGATCACGACCTGCATTGACTACTTCCTCGAACACTTCTTGCTTCTTCGGCGGTGAGTTACACTGTGGATCAGTTTTCTAGTTAAAATTGCATCAGGCGTTGTTTTTGTCTTCGCATTGGTTGAGCGACGGTCTGATATGCCGTTCTCAGCGTTTGCGCTCGACACAGGAAAGACTTCTGAAGCAATTATTTTGTTGACTGGGGTGTTTCCGGAAGAATGATCAGCAATCAACACGTGCTGCGATCTAGTGCGTTGTAAACGTTTTGCAGACACACTCGCTATTTGTTTTTGTTGGCGGCTAATGGTTCACAAATTGCCGCTCTCCCGCAGTTCCTTTTGACTCGCAAGAGCTTATCGGGGCTTTACTTTTCTCGGCGGCTGGCAACAAGACCACTGTTATCGAGACGTTGCCGATAGGGAAAGTGAACCGATTGGCGTTCAAGCGAGCTTGCCTGGCGGGGCACTATGCACGAAAGTAATCCCCATCTTAACATTGCTGGAAGTAATCTTTAACCGTCGTCGTTTGTGGTCATTCAATTTGAGGCAGTTCGAAAAGAACCAGCCAGCATTGATCCCCTGTCATGCTTAGCTCTTTGTCTTCCCTGTATTGCCAAGTTAGTTAATTTCTGGTTATGACCTACGTCGCGTTACGCCAATTGACTGCGTTTACCTGAAGCGAAAAATCGTATCCAAACCTATTGCATACTTTTCTTCCCACTTTGTATGCAAAAGCGTGAATGAACAGCTTTTTGAAATTTGAAGAAGTGGAAGTTTTGTTTTCGAACACTAAATTCTGACTCGATTACCACACTCACTTTTCCTCTGAGGAGGGTCCCGGGGGGGGCAGAAGCCCTAGCTCTCTGTTTTTTATCAGTAGGAATCAAATAAAATTAATCGAAAGGATTCGAAACCGATTCGAAGACTGCATGTAAATGTAATCAATTGTAAGACAGTTAAGATCGCGAAGGTCAAATCACAAAGCACGGCGCGATGCTTTGCAGCGAGCTTGTGAATATCGGAGAAATTTTCCCAGCGCTATCATGACACGTTTTGCTAAAAATGGAATTCGCTGCTATTCTGTCCAGCCGGTTTCGCTGTACTCAACGGTTGACTGTTGCTGATCAGACTAAAAATTGAATATCATGTGATCTGTTAAACCCACAGATTTTCGCAAAAAATGTCATATGATCTGTTAAGCCTACAGATTTTCGGAGTTTTTTAAATCAAAACAGCTGGCTGAACTGATTGCAGGGTTCCCACGTGGTATTGAAAAAGTATTGAGTTTCAAAATTGGTTTTCAAGACCTTGAAAAAGTATTGAAATTGGCCAAAATATGCATTAAATATTGAAAAAATATGGAAATTCTAAATGGAAAAGAAGAAGTATCTGAGCAGAATTTTACTGAAGGCAAAGCACTTCATTATTTTCGCAATGTTATGCAATGTGTAAAATTGAGTTTCATGATTTAGAATTTCTGAAAATGAAGAGGAGTAGTGGTATTGAACTTTTTTAATTTAGTATTGAAAAAGTATGGAAAATGGTTTTAAAAATGTGTGGGAGCCCTGTGATTAGAGCTTAACTTTTTTGTGTGTAATTCACAGACACGGCGTTGACTTCGTTTCATCGCATTAGGTATATCGACGATCGTAATATAGATGAAAAATGTTGTTCAGGCGTTTCAGTAATAAAATTTTTTCATCATCCGTGCCATGAAAACTTGCGACACTGATCATTGTCGGTGAAAATAAAAAAGAATTGCCATCGTCAACGAAATAAACAACATATTCGAATAAACGCAAAAAATTCATTTTTCGAATTAACAGGTTCAGTCTTTTTAAGGTGTTTTGAGAGCTCTCTCAACCTTTTCCAAGGGTCTCTCAAAATACACTAGAAACTTGATTTACTACCACCATCAAAATACACTGAAACCTTGCTTTACACCCATCGCGGTATTCAGATGAAATAGTTACGGTCTCAAAATGTCTTTGCGGTGAGCAAGATCAAACCTTGAAAGAACCGTGCGTAGGTTTAGCCAATAGCTTTTCGTTAAACTGTACGGCGCGTAACTTTTTGCTGTTTCTAAACTTGCAGATATATCTGGGAAGCCTTGATGTCTTCACCGAGCGTGCAACTATGCTGGTACTCATGGGTGATTCTTGGCGTTTGGCCCCTTCTCTCGTGTAAGTGCCATTCTTCGCCAGGTCGTTGCGACTTCGCACCAGAGTGTTGTGTGTGGAGAATTTCCATCGGCTTGTAATGTGAGGCAATGCAAAGGTTGCGATTGCAAAATCACCGCTTTTATTTTTGGAAAAACGTCTCGTGACCGTTGCCCGCGGCACTTTTGACAAATCGACTTCGTTCTATTCGCGAGTGTTGCGACTTAGTGACGCGCTTGGCCAACGCTGAAGTCTGTTCACCGCAATACAACGGCTGTGCGTGGATGTGGACGCAAAACTCTGGTTTTAGTTCGCTTTCCCGTAGCTTTGATTTTTATTTCTAAGATGACTGCACGTGTCCCGACATGAAAACTTAAAAAAAATTAGAAAAATGCGGGACAGGGTCGTCTTTCTCTCTTCGCGCAACCTTTTTAACTGTCTTTTCGCGACAGGGCGGCTAGCGATCCGACGATTGGTCGGATTTAAACATTGCGACGCTGCCCGTGCGACCTCCGTGGAGAATCCGTGGCTGGTCGGCCAGGCGATGATAGCGCGTTCCCATGCGTGTGACTAACTCCCGTTCTGCGTTTCTGACCACTGCGTTTCTTTCTCAGTTGCCGGCACTCTTCTGCAGTGGAAGGTGACGTCGAAGGGCTTTGATCATACCGACGGTAAGGCGCTTGTTGGTTTTGGTCAAATCTCACTCACTTCGTTGCGAATTGCTTGTGTAAGCCGTCAACACCAGGGACTGACATCAGAGTGGAAATTTTGCAGCAGATGTTTCGATTGTTTGCTAAACACGCAACAGAATCAATGTGTCACTCGTCCCTGTGGAAAAACCTGATACAATTTGAGCCAGAACAGGAAAAGACGTTATAGGTTTTTCTGACGCGCAGGCAGCCTGTGTACGGCTCACTCCCTCATGAGCAAGGCTGCACTGCCCGGCGCTTCAGCTTGCCAGATGTCACTTGCCAGCCGTTGGTACTTCTCGCCGCTGTCGTCACAATGGCCGCCCGGTGTTGTGGACAAGACACCGCTCGCAAATTTAATTTTGTCATCAGCCCGTTCTGCTCCGAACGCCGCGCAGTCGCTGCTGCGCGCGGTTTGCAGAGGAGTTTGATACTCGGGCCGGTTTCCGAATGCAGTTTGATGTAAACCAGACCTGGCCACCGGAAGTCCCATCAGGGCGCGTGATTTTCCTTTTGGTGTTTACGCTTTTTGTCAAAGCGTTGCGCTGTTTTCCCCTGTTGACGACCTGGCGAAGTGCACATAACTGTGTTCAAACTGCTTCGACTTCCTAAAGAAAACGCATTTTTCGGGCTTGCTCAGCGGCGTTGCCAACTGCGCCGTTGTAATCTTCCCATCAGCCCCAATGTTGCTCCGATCGACTAAGGACCAGCAAAAGTCATCCCATGAAAGCAATTTCGTTTTTTTGTTTTATTTTTTGCGGACAATCGCAAAACAGCATTGGTGATGAGTTGCTGTAGCTTTTGCCAATGTCAGGATTGTTACCAAGAATGAAGTTCGTGCGCGATATAAGGCAGCTCGCGCAGTTCGCACGCTTCGAGTTGACATAGTGCGTTTGCAGTCTCACTGACCTACGGTCGACAATCTTTCGAAGAAGCTCAATCTGAAGCGAACGTACAAATCTATTCCCAGTGTTTCTGTCGAAGATAAATAGGCCGTTCTAAATCGCGCAACAAGTCCTATACAGTTCTCGCTGGCAATATATGACGGTTTGTTTGTGTGTCGCCAATGATCGAGATGAAATTTGGGTTAAGCTGCTGGATTGTTATCAATCTGCGCTTGTCCCGCGCTGCCGTTGAACTATCCAGCGAGCGCTGTTCACACTCAAGCAAGACAGAACAGTTGAGTCCTGTGCACCGGTGTCAAGCGAATTTTCTTGACTTCACGCCATTTGCGCATGCGCAGAGTAATATCCTGCATATCAAATGCGCGGAGAAAATTGAAGATTGAGGCTTAGAATTTGGTGTTCAGGTAAGTATGTCGGATTAGGATTAGGGTTTGGGTTAGGATTAGAAAAAGGGAAATAATTGAGGTCTAAGACTAAGTTCGATGTTTTTCAGTAATTACAGTTATTCCTGTACTGTAGCATGTTGTGGGTATCTGACATCTAACCAAAAAGTTTTCATTTATGCAACGCACGTCAAACAAGTAATCGCCAAACTTTATTCCTTTGCTCTGAGAAGCAAAATGACTGACAAACAATAATAGGTCAGAAATTTCGCAGATGTCAGACATTTCGCTTGACACCGGACATTCGACTCTGCTTGACAGTCAGCTAAAACCACAATCTGCGAAACGACTCACCACCAGGGTTGCCAGGTCCACATGGACCGAAAATGCCAAATTGCTCATCAAAATACGCCAAGTTGCTTCAAAACTGGCCGAAACAAGCCGAAACTGGCCGATAGCTGTCGGAGTGGAATTACCCGGATGAGCAATGGCAAAAGTGCAGTGTTGCTATGGTATCAAACCTAGAAACATTGCCTCGTATTTGTAGTCAAGTTCAGCCGCCAGTCCCAAATATCATAAATACACAAGAGCATCACCAAAAAGATGAAACACATGAACAAATCATTGCTAATCTGCAAAAGTATCATTTCCTCCAATGGAAAATGCTTAATAAAAATTCTGTATAAATCAGTTTTTTTAAGGTGTTTTAGGGACCGGATTCGGGTCCCTAGAATCGAAAATCGAGTCTCTAGGATCAGCGAAAGTTATCATTGGGTCCCTGAAATCAGAGAAAATCGGGTCCCTAGAATCAGAGAAATCGGGTCCCTGCAGGTACGTACCGGGTACCTAACATTCTCCTTAAAAAATCCCTGTATAAATATAATGGAAGACCTAACAATGTTTATATAATGTTTGAAACAAAAAAACTACAAGTTATTAAAATACAAACATACAACATGCCATATATTTTAATCACATTGAATATGATTAACAAGCGTCTGATATATTAGATGTGTCAAAATTCCACACAATATCTTTTACAAAATGCGGTCACAGAGAACCCACAGAAAAACTGTTGTGCTTGCCAGGTTCAGATGGACCAAATACGCCAAATCGCTACTCATAATATGCCAAATAACTTCCGTAAATGCCAAACAGGCTGAAAAAAATCTTATAAGCTCAAAGCAGACAGGTTTTTAAAAAATACCGGACATCGTTTTTTCCTTCCAACACCACTAAAATGGCCAAAAACATGCTAAACTATGACATACATGCCAAATTGCATTTTCTCATACCAAACCACTTTAAGTAAGGCCAAATTTCTGGAATTTGGGCATTAAAAATACCAACCTGGCAACCTGCCCGCCGCCGAAAGTATATTGTCTGCTGGTTAGGAGAAACACCTTTTCTTACGTGGAAGTCGCTTTTGACATTTTGTAGAATGTATACAGAGGGTATGTCGGCCAAAATCCTGCGCTTCAGTGACCAGCAGCTGTTATTTTTAAGTGTGATTGAGCTAAAACACGGATTAAACCAGACTCGTCATATATGTATGTATTTCGACCGTTTCTCACCATTGCTTGGATCCGATGACCAACTGTCATGAGATCTACTCAAGATTCTGTTGGAAGCAGGCGCTGTTGTGCTGCTCCGGTCTGTCGCATTGAAACGAGTGCATTCGTGTGTTGCGTTGTGTGGACAGGTGGCGCGTTGGAAATTAAGACAATTATTCATGTTTGGAGCATTTGAAGCTTCGAGAATATGATTATACGAATTCGCAACAAATGTATCTATCAAACTTAATTGCATTGATGCTAAAACCGTAGCTTGTTTTTTATCTGCAAAGCTGGCAACAAACCGGCACAAGTAGTCGCATGCCATTGGGTCAAACCTAGTTTTTTGAAAACCGAGCAGCAAAGCACAGACTGGTTTTAATCTTAACAGTGTGAATTTATTTTCGTTAAAATATCTACCTCCAATGTCATTACGTGCCATACCAACCCAACTACCTTTATTTTTTGTGTCATCGTGAGCATCAGTAGTAGTGCGGTTGCTTGTACGGTTATAGCAAAGGAGTCACCACATGTTCATCATGTCACACCAATCGGTTGACTTAGCCAATCGGCATCGTGTTGTTTATGCTTCCGTATTTCTGTTTGCAGCTTGTTGTTGCAAACGCAAACTTTCGCTTGGCACTGTGAGAGCGTCCAAGTCATTAGCATCGCAGCGAAGTCGATCGTACAGTAGTTGCGTTAGTACGGCTTCAGTTAAACGTGGCAGTAAAGTGTAAGTCTGTTACTGCGGATAACCTAACTTGCGCGTCTTAGCGGTACCTGTTGAAAGACGGAAAGGTATGGAGGCCGAGGGGCTACTTCGCTCCCATGGGAACTGCCGTGCATTTGCGCGTATCGTGGACGTTTTTGCGTCCGCTCGTTTTTCATTTGGGAATTGAAACATATTACGGAGAACAAGGTTTCGCGGTTACGGCTTTTATCCTGGGGTTTCTCAAGAATTCCGCTTCCTGGTTTATTACAAACAATAAATGTTGTCAACCTGTAGTACATATGCTGTTGCATACTGCTTGTGTTCATCTCTACGCTCTGTTGGCGAAACACGGAACTTCTGCACTGGAATTTCGTGCTTTCGAGAGCACTTTCAGACTGTTCGTGTTTGCAAATATTGTTCGTCCTATCTATCTCCTGAGCAACCTTTTATCATGTTTATGTTGAGTTGTGTGCAAGAGTGTTGGCAATGACACCTAGCGAAAAGATCATGCCATTTTAAGCACTGTTATTTCTTATATCCCACTCATAAGTTCTATATCAGAGGTTTATTAAACTTATTCAATCGCCCCTCTGGCGCCATTCATCGGTTACTCGCGCCTCACCTAACCTCAAAATAATAAAAAAAAAACAGGGCTACAATTTGTTTACCATCATCCTGCTTTTCAACAATATGCCGATGCTATACTCACGCCCCCACTTGCAAACCTTTCACACCTCCCATTTTAAGAACCCAGCCTCTCGATTATGAGGTTTTACCGTTTTGACAACAGACTTGTTGGATAAAGTCGATGCTGCCTTGCTTTGATTGAACAGAACATGGTGGCGCTTTTCTCACAGGTTTCTTTTTTTGCAGTGATCATCGCCCGGGGCCGGCGCAAGCAGGTTCGGACTCACCTGGTGAGGGAACGGCATCGCCATGGGCCGCGTTCTACCGATGGAGGCACTGGCGGTCGACGGCCAGACGGCGCCCGCGCCAACGACAGACGCCGATCACGCGAACCATCTGGCGGAAGAGGTGGGAGGGCATCTCGCGATCGCGCCAACGAACGGCGGAGACACGACGATGCAAATCCGACTGCTGTGGCGGAGAATAGAGCGCAGGAAAATGTTCCAACGCAGGAGGAAGAGATGAGGGGCGTTGATGAACCTCCGGTAAGAGTCAGTTGAAGATTGTATTTGGTGGCCAAGCCTATGCTTCAGCGTATCGTAGCAACGGATGCTAGGAATTTGTCATTGGTTTTGTTTCGTTAAATTTCGTACTAAAAGTGCAACTTCAACAAGTGGGTTAACCAGGGTTCCCACTCAGCCTTAAAGCATGTAAATTTTTTTTGTCATTTTCCAGTCTGGAAAAGTCTGGAAAAAAATTGGTTGATTCCTTAATATGGAAAAAGAAAATAATTTTCCAGACTTGATCTTTGGACGTACATTTTCATAATATTTTATTAAAAGATTGATATAAATTTGCTTATATCGTGTTAAATATTACATTGCTTGTTTTTTGACCTGGGTAGGTCATACGGAAATATTAGGTCTGGAAAAAGTCTGAAAAAGGTCCGGAAATTTTATTTAAAAAATTGCCCAGAAACCCTGATTAACGTATTTGCACAAGTGTTTTATGATTCTACGATAAAGCTGCAATTTGGAGTCAATTGTGGTTTGCGTTGGGTGCTCTTTAGAAGCGAAAATAATTGTCTTAAACCTTGTTGGTTTTCAGCGTCCCTCAACCATGAAGGTTAGCGGGTCTTTTAAGGCAACGTACAATAATCTTTTTGCTTGAAAACCGTCTCACGTCTCCTTCAGTCACACATGGCCTGAGGTGAAACCGTCGTTGATACGACGGGAAGTGAAAGCAAGTTATTGTCTTTGACTTTCCTTTGATTAAGTCCTTGCACTTGTTTTTGCCGAACGATTCGTTTTTCTCCCGGGTAGAGTTCGAAGTTCATTAAAAACAGTTTTGAAAGAATTCCGGTGATGTCAATCAGAGGCGTAACGAGGTTAGATGGCGCCCGGGGCAAGAAGCAAGTTTGGCGCCCCAATGTTCAAACCCGAGCCCTTTTGGAAGCAAATGTACTGCATTGAAGAAAGTACTTGTGACATTTGTTGAGACTTTTCGGCGCAACCCCGCAGTGATTCGGCGCCCTCACCAAAGTTATTCAACGCCCGGGGAATTGTGCCCCTTGCCCCCCTTGTTACGCCCTTGATGTCGTTTCTCACAAAAACTGACGAAGCAAAGTCTATCTGCGCTTGGTGACATATCTGAACCAACAGTACCATGTTCCCGCACAAGGGATTCGAAAGCCTATCGTCCTCTCAGAATCGTGACGTTGCTGTTTTAAAATTTGCAAGTAAACACATGGCCCGACCGTTGAAACTTCGGTCTCCCAATACGGATGTGAAATCTGTCGATACTCGGGAATTAACGAATTTCACTGCCATGGCTTTAGTACCACAGCGTCAACCATGGAATCCTCTGGAAATTTTTACCGCTGTCGCTCGCGGCTGTGATAACCCTCTTTCATTATCGTACTTTCGTGACCATAAGTGCCTGTTTGCGGCAGAAGGTGATTGGAGATCGAGAGCTTTGCGGTGTGCGAAAGTTCTCCTTTGGCGAGCACGCAGCGCTGTATCGGGTTTGCTGTTTTTCCAAACCGAGCTTCAACCTCGTCTTTCTGTCTTTCATCAGTCGTGAAAGCATGCACAGACTTCTGCGCCTCTCAAAAGCTCAAGTTTACTGCAGTCTTTCGAAGAACCAGCCGGCTGGGCTCTGCTTTCTTTTTGCGATGATACAAACTCGCACATATGCGATATGTATTCAAGTATCAAGTGTTCACGGCGGCGACTGAGTTGAATCCAGTAGCAAATGTTTTAAAATAGGAAATCGATTTCACGTAACACAACGCATCCTCTCAGGCCTGAAATCTGTTACATCATTTATAGCAGAGGTCTTCAAACTTTTTTGCCAGATGGCCACATAAGATATTCCACAACAGTTGGACGACTGGACATCTTACGAAATGTTATTTTTCGGGATATGTTACATTCTACCAAACCAAGAAATTTTTGGTATAGTATAATTATTGTTTCATTGTTGACAAAATGGCCTGTCGGGCCGTATTTTGGAGCCCCCCGATTTATAGCGTTAAATGCTGCATTGCGTGGTGGGGTAATAAAGATGTTGACGAGCAGAGTAAACGCAAAACAATAGCTTCCCGCCTATCAATGCATCACCTTCGCGCCTCTTCCAGTGTTTCACCGATCATTTTCCTTGCACTCCGAGTTCTGTTTCGCACGGACTGAAAAGATCTTGGAAATACTCCTTTCATCTGCCACGGATGTGGTTTTCGTTGCTAAGGAAGACCCAACCTTTTTACTTCAAAATTTTGTTTCAACATTGTATCTTTTGTCGCCATGACGACGAATGGTCTGCCACAACGCTCTGTTTGGTTGCCACTAACAGGAATCCGATCGTCGCAAGGCATTTTCCCAAGGTCCCGTGTTTTGGACATTTTTGCTGTCCGAGCTGCTGACTTACGCCCCCTGTGTACGGTTTCTTGGTTGACCAGGCTGTCCGTTTCTTGCTACGTGTCTTCATTCAGGCCCAGTGGCTCCTGCCCGCTTATATAGTAACTGTTGAGGTGACAGCTGTTTGTTTGGACAACCGCTGCCTCTCTTAGATCTTCCGTGTTTCCTGTTTTGTTTTGTATGTAGCGTGTCAGAAACCGGGATCATGGATTCCTCAACCGTAACTCTCGAAGCTAAACTAGCGAAGGAAAGCGCTAGCTTTTGCAGGAGCTCATGGTTGAGAGTTCTGGCACTTATGAGTATAGACCGAGCGTTATTGTAACTCCAGCATGCTCACTTTTCCCCCGAACGGGGCTTGTTCATCGGCATAGCCTGCCAACTGAGGTCTTTCAAATGCACAAGGAAATGCCATCTCTGTCGTATGATACCACTTGACGTCACTAACCAAGTCGTTGATGTTCTTTTACGACTTAGGTGATGTTTCAGATTCGAACTCGCAACCGTTGTTGGGGTCGTCGTTCGGTGTCAATCTATTCGTAGTTGAAGCGGTCTGCACTGCTTATATTCCTTTCTTCAGATAGGTAGCCGGTGCGCTGTGGGGCTTCCCGTCCACGGCTGGATGACGCAAAAGACTGCCGTTTGCGTTTTTCAAAAAGCTAACTTTGTTTAAAAAAAGCACAAGCGACGTCCTTGTTACGCGCGTGACGACAACGATGATGCGGTTCTTTTCTAGATTTTTCTAAGAACCGACATAATACGAACAATGGTCTCGCAAGTCGCGCAGCAATTTATATTGGAGTTATAGGCGCGCACCACGGGAAGACTTTCCTAGAGGCCTGAACTGCCGCCCTGTGCTGGCAGGTTTGCAGCAAATAGTCATTTTTGGAAAATACAGGATTTTGATGAACAATTGACGTTTTCAAATTTTCCGGATAGACTACTTCGAATATTTTGCCCATGACGTCACCTCTCCTCTCACTTCCTATGGCGTAAATATTTTCTGCGGTTATTTTAAAGTCACATTAAAATGAGTGCTGCGGTCAAATCTTTTATAGCATTAAATGTTGCATTGCCTGGCGAGGTGCTGAGGTTAACGGAGAAGCAAAGTAAACGGAAAACAACAACTTCCTGCCTATCAGTGCATCATAAAAGTTACTGTCCAATGCGCTTATGATCAAACAAACAGTTCTGTCAAATGTTAGAACTAAACGATGCAAGTTTCACCCAAAGCGCATCGCCCCATCATTCCGTACTGAGCCAACAACGGCAGGAACCTCAAATTCGTGCATGATAACGTCACGGTTGAGGTCAACCAGAAGGGAGCCTGGTTCGGATGAACTACTACGTAATCTGTTCGCTGTAAGGCTTATGCGCGTGTTGCACATCGAATAAAATGGAACTGTTTTTCAGCAGGATTTTGAACAGGTAGCGAGAGTCGGGTGCAGTCGGTTTATAGTTCGGCCACCGACGACCGAGTAACGAACCACCCGTGAACTGGTTGAAAAATTGTTCGAACTAAAGAAATTATCTTTAAAGACGTAACGCGTGTAGAATCTGTTTTGTCAATGTGAAACGCGTATTTATCGGCAAAGCCAGCTGTTTTGTTTCAGCTCAATATGGCGCACAATTAGGGAGTGCGCAACTAATCGGTGAAAGTATTTACAAAAACCTGAACGTCGCACCAGTATTTGTTGTAATATACTTTTTGCGCAGATAATTCTAACTTCTGCGCTTTACGATGAATAAATGATGAAAATTGCCTGTACAACTTTTATGAGTTGGTGGAAAAAAGGCGGGTTATTTTGCGAGAATGGCGCATTCTCAGATTCGGTGTTGATTGTCGTGAGACGACATACCGTCTGCATTCACAAACATTCAAACAGAGCGTGAGGGCATTTCCTGCTGTGGCTGCCTCGCTCCAGCATGGATAACAGCCTTGATGAGGCACAAATCTCATTGCTTAACAAACTTTTCGCTCGGTTATCTTCTGCTGCTTGTGATGACCACCATTCTTTTCGCAGAACGCAAAGGGAAATCTAAAGCGCAGGAAACAACCCCTGGTTGCATTGGTTGCGTTCTCTTTGTTGCGTCACATGGAGTTCGAACACAGCCGCGTTATTTTCATCTCAAGTCGATAAACCTCAGCATGCTTTGATAAAACGCGTTGACGCTGGTGAATATTCACGCTGTTGTTGCTCATTTGTTAATGGCTTACACGGTTCCGGTGAGTATAAAATCACCGGATTCACGTGTTTTGAAGAACAAGAAACTGATAACTGGTGGCATTTGCAGGTACGCTCTGTTCCGGATACGGCTTTTTAAGACAAAACCAAAAAAGGTTACGGTTTGCCGAAAACCCAGCGGTCTCGGCTCGACTTCCGGCTTGAATGCTGTTTGCGGCCACGCCGAACAACCCCCCCCGTTCACCAGTAATTGTTTTGTGCGCAGTCATACTTCGAATGTGTCGAGTTGGGCG
>JGI24159J19872_10003723_pt1 | contig 19161 bp, 11 predicted proteins | sample Ectturendosymbi4_FD_19872 | JGI IMG/M metagenome (IMG submission 19872) | reverse complement strand
TCCTCCCCGAAATTTTCAAAACATTGCATAGCAATTTTGACATTTGTAGAAACTTTCAAAGAATAAAGATGAAATTTTATATTCTAATCATTTTCAAGAAANCCTATTGGAATTTTTCTTTGTCTTGCTCGTTAACTATCTCCTTACAANATTTATCTCGAGGCAGGTTATCTGATCGAAAATTTCGTAACTGATTGGTATTCAACCACAAATATGCTGGAAGTGNCAACTTGGGAGATGGTTTACACTGTTCGTATTTTTAAGGCATTTTTTATCTATTTGTTCGTGTACTATTTTGTCTTAGACAGGCCTCAATTTGCCCTCATGAAATTTCATAACATTAGGGTACTGTTTAACCGTGCAAATAGCTGAAACTCAAATTCATAAGAGAAATCTTGACATAGCAGTTAGTGCCTCATCAAACCATTTGTTCTTCTACGACCTTTTGATAATTTTTGTTGGGGCAAAGCGGATCACCATTATTAACGTAATACATTTCTTAAAAAAGCGTTGTTTAGCTGCATTTTCGCTTTAAAACCTGATAGTTTTTAACTAAATTTAGGTTGAGGACTGTTTCACGTTTTAGTGTCTTTCTGGGTTGATCCTAGTACCACGGATTGGGAACAAGGTTTAGTAAAGCGTCATATGAGTGATAGTCAAGTGTTAAACGCACTTACCTACGAGACCACTTTGGCTCCAAATGACGCTTTACAAGACCCTAACTTTTGCAACCAGTGCAAGCCCTGAAAGCCCATAGCCTTAAACGTGCTTCTAAAAACTTTCATACAACTCATGGATGCCAAGAAAAAGCCGTTTTGCCCCAAACACACCTGATCCGTTATGCGCCAAAGGCACAAGACACGTGATCCGTTTTGCCCAAAATGGTAGCATTTAAAGATCCCCTCACCCTTGACATATGCTATCTTTCAAGTTTGGGATCTTCATTTGTGATATAATTTCAAGCACATACTAGAAGAATGGGGCTAGAACGAATTTTCTAAAACTAAACGAAAATTAGGCAGGTTTACCACTGTAGTAGCCTATAGATCTGTCACACTAAAGCCATGACTACACTAGAGTACGGAACCAGGTGCTTGTATGTGAATACAAATTTTTACTCTGTCCTGATCGTTCGGTCTGCATCTTAACTAAACTGAAAAGTTCTCATTTTCGTAAATATTGCAAAGAGAACTTTTATCTGTGTGTCAGGCTTATGCAGAATCACATGGAAATATTTTCAACTANAGCAAAACTGTTTGTATGACGTCTAAGGCGAAGNGTGCAAAAAGCACAGTCGTCCCATTACTGACACATGGGTGGTAAAAATCTATAATATGTTAACCAATACAAATATCTGGGAGCTGCACTGGCTCTCAGATGACAAAGACATTGCTCTCAGATGAGCTCTCAGATGACAAAGACATTCAGAGACAACTTGAGCTCTCAGATGACAAAGACATTCAGAGACAACTGCGATAAAAATATTGTGCAGCAAACAAACTGCGAGTCTCTTCTCCCGATGTTCAAATGCAGTTAAAAATGTTNTTTTTCGTTCCTTTTGTACGTCCATGTATGCATCACAATTATGGTGGAATTTTAGAAAGTCATGTATCCAAAGATTGCGTGTGGCCTACAGTTTTGGATGCAGAGCTCTATACAACCTGTCCTAGAGAGCGAGTGTTAGTAGTCATGACTCATCAGGTTCAATGTAACATTCCTACATTTGAGGCTGTTTTAAGAAAAAATATGCACTAGTTTCTCGAAAGATGCAGAAGTTCTAATGACGTAATGGTTGCCTGCTTTGATGCAGTCGGATTGTTTATATTCTTCCTTATTCTTTGAACACTACAACCGCATTTTACTTTGTGGCTTAGTACTCGAACTTTGCAGTGTTTTTTCGTTTGAGGGTGTGCCTGTCACAATGCATTCGTACTTTACCTGGGCTTGACCAGTTTAGAAATTAGCGTCCCACTCTGCACTAGTGTTGTACCAAGTGAACAAATAGTGTTAAGAATGCGTCTGTAAACCTGAGACTCGGCCTCCAACGCCGTTACAAAANGTTTTGTTAAGTACCATATATATTCGCTTATTAGCCGCATCCGCAGATAAGCCGCAGCAGAAATTTTAGCCATATACGGAGAATCAAGGGCAATTCACGAATAAGCCGCAGGTCAATTGACCTTTTCACCGGTGAAGACCCTGCGCGATCAATCAACCAAAAAATAGTGATTTTTACAGGCAAATGTAATGAAAGTTAATTTTATAGTTCAAAACCTAAGAAATCTTCTTCGTCGGAAGAAGGAAGTTCGTCTATAAGACGGTAGATCGTCGCAGGTGTCATCTTCATCTTCTCCATCTGTGTCATGGGTGTTGGGTGTCGTGGCGAACGTCTGTCCAGAGAATGTCATTTTCTGTTTCGTCAAGGCCATTGCTGATAGAGCATTTCTTGAAAGATTTTAGCTCATGCGAAAACTTTGTCCCTCTGGGTATGTTGCGCGTATAAACCGCAGGCAAAATACAGGCCATATTCCAGGTAAAAAAAGTCCGACTAATACGCGTATATACGGTGTCTTAATAACCGCGTATATACGGTAAGTGTCTGTAGCCCGGTGTCAAGCGAAATTTCTGACCTCTGCAAACTTTCTGACCTATTATTTTTTGTCAGTTATTTTGGTTCTCAGAGTAAAGGAATACAGTTTGGCGATACTTTTTTTGATGTGTGTTGTGTAAATTAAACTTTTTGGTTAGATGTCAGATACCTACAACAAGATACAGTACGGGAATAAGTAAAACCAGTGAAAAATATCGTACTTCTTAGACTTCAATTATTTTTCTTTTTCTAACTGTAACATAAACCCTAACCCGACACATTTACCTTAACACCAAATTCTAAGCCCTAATCATCAGTTTTCTCAGCGTGTTGATATGTTGAATGTTGCTCTGTGCATGCGCATACGGCCTGAAGTCAGAAATTTCGCTTGACACCGGTGATTCAGCCTCCAACGCTGTTGTAAAACGTTATCTTTTGTCTGTTTTTATTGACCAGCGTTGTGCAGAATGTGTGTGTTTGTACTATGGACTTCGTGTCTGCGGGCAAAAATACACCATTATTATATATGTGACCGTCTGCGAAAAAGTTGTACCACGGTTGAATAAGCACGATGACGTCATCGAATGAAATTTCATGAAAATTGCCCCCCCCGAAATGAAGAGCTGGTTGCGCCGCTGATTCGAATCATGGTACAATAGCGAGTAACTGATGCATCGTATAAACTGACTGCCTTAATTTGTGGAATTCAGACATCCACTGTATGCACAAAAACGGAACTGGGGTGCGATTGGTTGGGTGGCAAGTGTAAACTGAAATTAATTGCGGACAAGCCGCCATCCTACGAAACTTGAATGCAACGTCTGAGTGCGTGGGCACGGTGCGAGAACTGGTGCAGTATGTTCGCATGCCAACAAACGCCACCCACAATAACATAGTAGACAATTGGCGCCTTGACAGACATTGGTTTCATACGACGCGCAGTTTGCGCATGCCTCGCACGCATACACTTCCTACATTGAGAAACTGCTCGGATGAACAGGCTTCGAAATTTTCGTCCACATTCTATAGCCTAACCTCGGGAGTGCATGAATTAACTTTAGGCTCTCAGCAGCACCGGATCAGAAGTTGAACAACGAACCTATCAGCACTAAAACATACCACCCAAAATCGGACCTGGTTGGTTTACAAAATAGCTGTAGTTTACGTACAAAAATATAACTCCGTGCTTTTACACACGAGGTACTGCGGAATAGAAACTTGGCAAAAAACGCCTTCGTTTTTAATAAAAGACTGATATATCAGGGTATTCAGTCACCTGGCCTTGTGATTTTCATCAAGAGCTAATCACGAAGGTAAATCCACGTACTGTATATGCATAGTTTCTGGAAGTGAGCAACTTTAGGAAGAGTTTATGGAAGTTAAGCACGTGAATCTCGACACTGCAATCATGCTTTCAAATGTTTTTGCTCTTCTCAAGCGCATATCAACGGATTTGCCAAGCAGCTTTCCTTGCTGATCCTATGTATTTTTAAGGCATTTGTTAGTTTTCACATGCGTTGGAGGCGTACATTTATCACTTTGCGAAGGTCAACAACAACTTTTGCCACACGTTCCTAAACTTGGTTGTAAGGAGCAGAAGTGGCTAATTGTCATCTGCAGGTTTGACTTACAAGCTGTGTCAAAGTGCAATAAGCAACAACATATCAGCACTTAACATGTTGGCATTTCAGACGCGTGCCAATTGCTAATCCTAAGCTGTTCAAGTTTCGAGCCCGACAATGCTTTGCATAATTTGCACTACTGACCAGCAGGGTGCGGCAAGCACGTTCGACATGATACTCTTCGAAACAAGAACTGGGTCAAAGCGAAACAATCTTTCTGCGCCTCCCGAAAATAGAGGCGCATGCGTCATACAGTCTTCCTGCGCCTCCGAAAAGACGGGCCGTGCGTTGCGTCAGAGTACAACGTTCGCACTAAAATTCTACTTCCCTTAGTTAGACACGACTCCACGACCTACGAACTTGAGAGCAGCGCACTGGTTTGGCGCGGCGTACAACATTGCTTCCAAACATGGCGTTTACGCTCGCACACACGAAACTGAAACAAGCTTACGCTTCGAAATAAACAACTAAAGATCGTTAGTTACGCAAGACACATACGCAACGGTCTTATTATCCAACCGTATCGCCAATATCGATCAGATATGGCAGTTTCATAAAATGACATTAACACCTTGGTCATGTGCAAGGCAGTTGAAGTACAATAGCACTGGCTACTGTACAAGCTACCTCTGCATTCTAATTTTCATGTCACAATGAAAGAGAGCGTGTCGTGCTGAGATTGGCCAAAAAGTAAGTTGCTCGTAGACTCTAAATTTTTGATTTTCTAAAGCAATGTTGCCAACCTTGCGGTTTTCCCATGAGTTTGGGATTGTTTTTTTTCTGAACTAGCGTTTTTTTGAAGGCTTGCGGGTTACTTGTTTTGGGATTGTTTTGTTGCGATTTTCTGTTTTGCAGATTGCTCGTTTTTCAAATTTTATGGAAATTTTGCTGTTTCATTATACAGTAAGACGAAATTTGGGCCTGTTTTTGTGTTAATCCAAAACCAAACTTACTTTGGGCTTGCTTTTTGGATTTGCCTGCTTGCTTTCTAAAATTTACTTGCTTGTTTTTTCTTTTGTTCAATTTTCCTATGAAACGCATTTCGGGCTTGTTTTTTCGGATTTACTTGCTTGTTAAAATAACCTGGGATAACTGTAAAGCGTGTCGAGCTTTGCCTGATTGCAAAATACATGTAAATCAACACGGATCTGCTTCATTGCACAACACTCATGATACGCGCAGGAGAATTTTTGAACTCCTCAACAACATAGAGGTATGGATGATTTAAGGTGTTAGCTTAGTGCTCCTGATTTTGCCTTCATACAGAGATACAACGCGTATTTGTGGGGTACGTGTAGTTTGTACCCTTTGACTCATGAGTTGTTTAAAGGATATTTTTCACGTTAACGCGGGGCATGTTCAGAATGTGTCTTCCTCGTTGCAGATAGTTATGAATGCAGGTACACTGCAAAGTTAAAGTCGCAACGTTACTGCACACAGCAGTGAGCTTTTTTAGCGCTTTTGTCATGTTTCCTACATGAGTTTTCATTATTGGCTTGTTTCAATTTGTAGTCCGCTGTTGGTGAAAGAGTGAATTTACTACGAAAGACCAAGTCGAAAAGGCAGCATCATACTCAAGCGAATTTTTAAAAATGAATTCGTTCATCGACCCAAACGAAACAGGAAAGCAAAAGTTATGATTTAAGAACTGCCGAAACCACTTAACCCACTGGTGAGCAAGTTTATTGTATTTGTGGATCCTTTTTGGGCTAACGGGAACTGCCGCGGGGCGTCGTTACGCTCTTAGTGCACCCTGCAAAATTACCGCGTTTCTTCCGTTTCCTCATCCTTAGAAATGAACAACTTAAAAGTGTCTCTGTCCGATTTTTCAGCGAACTTACCCTTTTTGGCCCATTTTTTTCATGCTGCAATGCTAGTGAGGGTGTTTACCAAAACCTTACACTTCCTTTTTGGGCACAGGAGGGCCTTTGCTTTTACATTCGAAAGTCATTTTTTGGGTATGCAGGTCATTTTAGCAAATCTTCAAGGGCCATCCCTTTTGCTTCTATGGGCCACGTTTTGCGCACCACTGATTGGCAGAGGTTCAAGAGAATTTATTCAAGGCTTGCTTCCTTGTCTCATAAGTCGCATTTTGTCAAACAACTTGTTAATTTCATCTCAGGCCAGAACCACCGGTTAGCGTGCAACATGCGACTAAAATTTTGCTGTTCGTTCAGCTAACGCAGTTTCCTGTGCTAAACACGTTAAGCCACTTGAGTCACCCACAGCCTTCTATGGACTTGCACATTCACGCTTCCCACACACAAGTACAATTACGTCATTCATTCAACAGCAGTGCTACCTGACGTAGCGAGAGCTGAGATGGCAACTCATGCGACCGAACATGTATGTATCGAGTGGGCTAATGCTGGAAGCACCTTGACTTTATGAATTTACCAATATTTAAGATGCCTGCAAAGTCGTGCACGGGTAAGTTTGATCAACCAGCAACGAACACCAAACCATTTGAAAATTTTGTTAGGTAGTTCTGAACAGTGGCGTAGTCAGGCCAAAAATTTAAGGGGGGCCAAAATGTTTGATTTTAGGCGAATAACACCATTTTGTTTGGAAAAACGCCTCTCAAAGCACAAAATGACTATATTTTCCAAAAGTTTGGGAGGGCATGGCTCCTTTCCCCCCCCCTGGCTACGCCTATGGTTCTGAAAACACAATTGATCGATAAGCTCGCTGCATTTTTCTACGTGCTTCTGCGAACGAAGCTCAATTGTACAACTGTACTGAAACAAATGGTCGCAAACTCATTGACAGTTTCATGCTTGTTCACCCAAATCACTCAGCCAACGGTTTTTTAAAAAATAAGCCGTAGACATCGAAATGCAAAGTTTAATCAGTCACGTCAAAGTTTGCGATTTCTGAGTTAATGCGCACTTTGAAAAACCGCAAAAACAATTTGCCTTGGTTTGTTAGAAACAACCACCAGTCTTGGCAGCAAGCCGAACGATTTTTTTCGGGAATCTCCCTCTTGTGCAAACATCTAGCTTCGCTCTCAATTGTTGGTCGGCCTGTAGCTTTCTGCCCACAGTTTGGTCACATCAGGATACCACAAAAATAACGGTTATTGCGGTAAAGAGAGCGAGTATATTGGCTCCAATACGTTGTAATTTAGACACAGCAGCCAGGTTGCTCAAGGTACTTGACAGTTCCTTCTGCTCTGTTGGCAAATTCGCAACACATTAGCGACTGAAATTTTATCTTTGTTCATGAACCGGAGAGGAATGCAAGCACTCAGGTAAGATGACTTGAGAACGAGGTGAGGCTAAACTCAAAGCTTAAGCGAAGCGGTACATGCCGCTTGTCATGTTTTCCGCTTTCGCAATATGTCAGTTCAGCTCTTCGTAGGATGATTTTGAAGCCAAAATGTTGTCTGATTGCCAACTTTGATTGCTTGATATCAACAAAAACCTTAGTAGCACCAATCATGCATAATGCATTTGAGAATCGAACGATTAAAACATTTCTACTGTGCTTACCACTGTGCGACTAGTCATTCATTGCAGTAGATCGAAAGGTTACACGACTGAACACATTTAAAACGCAATTACCAGACACATATTTAGCTACACAAACATTCACATTGTGAGAGGCTGCAATAAATCTCAAAAACAGACTACAAAGGCGGACTACGTAAGTTTGATTGAATACTTTTATTGTCACGGCGGTTGCGAGCTTCAGCAATAAAAGTGACGCTGACGCTCACAATGATAAAAGACATCAATCAAGCGGTTGAGGTAACTTACCAGTCACTTTAGTAGCTGACATGCAACGACAGCAAGTCGACGAAAAGAAGCGTTTAATTTTTCCCATTTTGTTCGATCAGTCTTTTGAAATCTTCAAATACTATCTCTCACCTCTGGGTTGCTAAAATCGCGAACTTTTTGTCTCAAAAAAAAATAAAAGCTAAATCAAACAAACTCTATCCTTTGCCATTAATCCGGTCCGTGATCATCTGAACTATAACAAAAGAACCAAATATTTTAAGCGATCTGCACTACCATAAAATATGCATTATTTACAAATAACAATAGTTGCAGTGCTCGTGAAGGCAGCTTAGGATATGCCAATATCAGTGTTGTCACGCTAAACAGTTGCCTCGTTTTGCTGGCACCAACAACCGTCGTTCACGTTCAAATGATTTTCGTCAAGAAGACACTCTCATCTTGTAGCCCTCCAGTTACCAGTTTCCTACTCTACGCTGCAGCGTTCCCTACGCAGAGAATGACTTAAATTGAGTGTCTTCGAACTAACTGAACACCATGGTGTAGTACGAGCGGCTGAAAGAGGAAAGCACCGATTGGTTTTCGCATTGTTTCAATGCACGTTTTATTGAGTCTCCTGCAGTAACCACAGTAACAATTGTCTACGCTCTGTGCGTGCGAAAAACAAGTCGGAGGTTGAACACAACACGATTCAAGTGGGTGCGACGATCTGCAATCGGTGTGAACATTCGCACTCACCAAAAACGAACAAAAATGGTTTTGAAATGCTTCGGAAACGCTGGGGAAAAGATCTTCAAATGGAGACGTTACGGAGAGCACGAATTAACAAGCAACTCAAAGCAAAAAACAAACTTGTGAATTGCAAATATCATTTTTGACTTGCCTTGCGAAACAGCACAGAAGACAATTTCTGTGTTGCTGCAGATATTTTTGTAAAAAGCAAAATGGCTTTCCGTCAATGAATACGTAATTGTTTAAACCTGAAATTTGTTTCATCTTTAGTTTCTTTGGGCAACTCCAGAGTGGTCGTCTTTAGTACGTTGTTAAAGTATATGCTGAAATTGGACCCACTAGTCATTGGATGTTTGCCTCAGGCATCTTCGAAGTCAATAAACAATGGCAAAGTTTCTCAACTTTTTTTATTACTTTGTTAATTAAAGTGTCTGTAGTTGCCATAATCGTTGGGATAGAAACCTACCTGAAATCCGAACTTGTATAAATTTTTTTCTTGCCAAAAATTTTTTTTACGAAATAATTACATAATAATACTACTTCAACGTTTGGTCGAAACTTCCGCAGCTTTCAGTGGTGCTTCTGTGCAACTACTAATATAGTAACGGCTGCTCCCGCTGATTAACCTTTCCAGCTGGTGCGTTGCATTTTCGTTCTTGTGGGAACCGCCCTTACATTTACTTGTATTAACGCTGCAAATCACTTTTAAATATTCAGGGCAGATTTTGCTCTTTACCAACATGCCTACCGCCACTGTTATAAACGAACTCTGAAATCAGCAGTACCCGCGGAATGTCATACATGCAGAGTGTAATACCAACAACCTTTTTCCATAAGTCAGCATTCGTTCGTGTTTCTCGAATTACGCAAACGTGGGCCGCTCGTGGAACTACAACACTTCAGACCTAACTATTCTCTCCCTATCATCGGCTCAGGCTTATTTTGCCATAAAACTGGTCTTTAACATTCTCGCCCTATAATCAGCTCTCAGGATTATTTTGCCTCAACACTGCATATTGATGTACTTGAAACATTCGCCTCAGATGCGATTGTAGAAAACAAGCCAACTTGAAGGCAACTAACGCTAATGCTCTCTGGCAATGTTGCTCTGCCCCAGGCGGCGCATAAGATGAAGTTTTGGCGCAGTCTCAGAAACTTTTTCGTTTATCGTTAAGCTAGCCTGGGCTGATTCGCTTGATCGCAAGTTGAACTAGCCTGGGGTCCTCAGCGTTCGCAATGCCTCACTGAGCCTGGTCTTTCTTGACGCCTGTTCTGCACGCTTGCTTTTATCCTTGACACATTACCGCACACAAGCGCAACGGTGCAGTCAACAAGTGTTGAAGTGGGGCAGGCGCATGTCATCGTGTCATTAGTCCATTCACGGCACGAAGCTGTCAGTTGTCAGCATGCAATGTAACAGCACCAGTCAGTCAGTTTGCTGCAGAAGTCGTTTCCACGGCACTCCTGGACACTTCACGCTCCAATGGGAATGCCGGGAAAATGCGTGCAACTAATAATTTGATTAAATTGAACGTATATGTCACAAAAGGACTTTGACACAGAGCAGTTCTATTTCGCAGGTAGGGGAACAACCGAAACTTTGCAATGCCACATTATTTCGCGCGAAATACCAGAGTAAAGAACAGATGTTGAACACACTGCGGGAAGTCGAAGCTGCACCAACAGTTTGCAAATAGAGATTGCGCTGCGATCGCAGCCTTCGCGTTACAAAACTCAACGTCACGTGCAAATGTTGGACAAAAAATTTAATTGAACCACACTCTGCACTCTACAGTGTGCCCGCCGTTGTAAGTAAAAAGCAGCGTAGTTTTCAAAGAAAATGCTGGGGACCTTGATTGAAACATTGTTTTTTCCATAAAAATTTTAAAAACTAGATACGCCAATCTGATTGCGTTGATAACTCTCCCCTTTTGTTATGAAAATTTGTCTCCATATTATCATCGAGAGAGTTCTTTAAGTTATGTTCCATTAGCAAAATAGGTCGTTAACGGTAATGCGTGGTCATCGCTTTACCAGTACGAGTAATAGCATTGCACTTCTAACCGACAAGTAGGCAAAAAAACAAAAGCGTTCTCGAATGCACGGCACGTCGGCGATGCCATGAAAGTCCATCGCTCTAACGAGTGATTTCATTTCCGACCGAAAGTTACGCAACAGTCGGCCTTGTATCTTGCTATCGACTACCGATATTGACTTCATTCAGTTTACTATATTTGTTTCATAAACTTCAATAACAAAAATTGTAACCACATCAAGGCAAGCACAATTAAGAAATTTCTAGAGGAAGTGCTGGAGAAATATTGTATTGCAAGCCTGCGCTGTTTCGTTCTTAGCTCCATATCTCGATGCGAGAAGGGTGTTTTAACCATCGTGTATTAAGCCACATAAAAAATAGCATTTTTTGCTTTTGTATAAATGATACTTGCTTAACGAATGTGTTTCGACAACGTTGCGATATTTCAGAGTTTTTTGCTTAAAGTTTTTTTTTTCTGAAAATGCCCCAGAGTGTTCAACTGCAGCATCGTGAAACGCAACGCGGCATTTTGTGCCAAACAATGACGCCACTAATTATATCGTAAAAAATTTTAAGACCTACGGCGTTCGCGCATGTACGCAGCACAACACCAATGGTGGCGGAGCACCGCAACCTTTGCAACATACTTTCAAAAGGAAAACCCATGCAATCCTGCAGGTATCACCCTTTCAGAATTTTTTTCCAAGGCATACATCGTCGTGAATCAACTGAAGCTGATGCTACAGCAGTGTTCTCCGTTACGGTCTCCGTTACCCTGCAAGTACACTTTCCCTAAAATTTGCTGGGTCTTATAAGCGACTGACCAGCACACACCTTTTCATCAGCCATGAAGTACTTGTAACTTTGCGAAAAAATGAATGATCCTCGCTCTTTATACCACAGTGCAACACATCCACAAGCAATCAAGTCAATTCGTACACAGGTGTGCTCAACAGAACGGGTAAAATCTGACTTGCTGTCAAAATAGCTAGTCGGCTGTTGAAACAGTGTTCACCCTGCAGATAGGAAGTCGATGACATCCGCATGTGGAATAGAGCAAGCCGTGTTTCCGCTAATGCGACTTACTCCGCCAGTGCCAGCAATTCAAATATAGTGCGTCTATCAATTCGCATAACATTTTCTCGCAAGTCAGCTGCAAGTCTTGCAGCAATCCTTCGTGTCACAGCAATGTGGTAGCGAGATCAAAGTATCAGACCCGCTGCAACTTTTGATCTGCCTCCAGCAAATTTCCCCGATTTTAATCCTTTACGCTGGAATGATTTTCTGTGGTGAACGCTAATCGCCCCAGCATACTGATCGTAGGCCTATGTCGGCTGCCACTCTTGCATCAAAAAAATCTCACCCATTTCTAAGGTCAGTCCGCGCGAATAACGTAAACAAAGTTAAAGCGCGCGTGGCGTCATGACAATAAAAACGATTTGTAGCGTTCCAACCTTTACCATGTGCGCGAGCCTTTGAAGCGAGCATGCGCAATGTCCGTTTGCGAAAATCAATGCGCATTTTTTGCGCGCTCGCAGATTCTTCATGCTTTTCTTACTTTCAATGTGAGGTGTGTCAGCGATAGGTCAGCAGTGATTTCACCTTCGTAACGACTAACGTTACTTTGCTAAATTCATACGAAAACAAGCGCAACAGTTAGTTGCATTGAAGGATGCATTCTAAGCTTCTACAGAATGTCTTCAGCTAAAACTTCCTGTCGAGAAGTTCTCTTTATGGCTTAATTTTTATCACTAGCCTTGCACTCCACCATAATTAAACTATAGTTTAACTGCACAAAAGTTATTCTACACGACTACACACGCACGTCAAATCATTTCCCAGCCTAAGGTCCCAATTTTGCATAAAATAGAACGCGATTGGAATTGAAAACCAAACATCAATCGAACTACCGAGGATAAACTGACAAATGTTTAAAGGAAAGGCAAGAGTTCTGGTTTTCAAAGTACCACGAAACAATCTCTCATTTTACGTTTACTCCACATGTTTCTTATCATAAAGGTATGTAGTATGAAAAGTTGCAGAACTGCGAACGTGTTTGTGTAAGTTGGGATACATGAGGGGTATTCTTCGATACGCAAAGCGCAGTGGCCATTATTTAGAAATCATCTCTGACTGGGTGAATGCTGACTATTAACTTTAGACTGTTCACTCCTTCTTTTACAAAAATACCACAAAAAGCATTGCATTAGTTATGCATGAATGCCGGGGCGTAACGAAGTTAGATGGCGTCAGGGGCAAGAAGCAAGTTTGGCGCTCCATGTTCGAACCTGAGGTGTTCCAGAAGCAAACCTACTGTATTGAAGCAAATACTTATGACATTCTTGGGACTTTTCGGCACCCCCGCAGCGCTTCGGCGCCCGGGGAGTTGTGCCACCCCTGCATGAATGCATTACAGCGCAATTACACTTCAACTAGATAACTGATGCTTCCACCGATCACCAATGTTTTTTTTTCTTGCGCGAACTTTGAAAACTTATTTAGCTTAAATTTTGGATGCTGATTCCAAATCTGAACCAGACCTCGTTGAAAAAGCCCGTGTAAGAAGTATCGTGCAGACCAGTGAATCAAGACTGTGATATATTGCGAAATACCATGCATTTTCGCGATGTTTGAAGAGCGGGATGNCGGAACATCTCCCTGGAAGTTATAAAAGGGGACAAGGGAGNCAAAAGTGTTGTACTGTCAACAACATTGTAAACAAACTCAAGCTCATCAGTATCGGTTCCAGTTGAATTTATTCGCATGTTTCGATCATCTAAAATGAAGGATGTTTATATCCATAATTTTTCAGCTTATTTTTTAGCAAACCTAAAAGAGACAATCATGAGCAATACGTGCCCATGTCTGCATTAAAACAATTTTGAGATTGAAAGCAGAAGGCAAAATTTTGAGATTGAAAGCAGAACATAACAATTTAGGAAAACGTATACAAGTAGCAATACCAAATGTAGCAGAAGAAATGAACGACGAATCTTTGTCGCTTCGTTCATTACCACTGGTGCCACTGGAGTACAGCACAAACTTCCTGCCCTTCCTTTGTCCACTGTCCCTGTTGACAAAGTCACTGAATGCAACAAATGCCCGCTTACTGTTTGCGGGCATTCATGGGGACGCCATCGCTAATTCGAAATGTCTGCCTACTTACAAGCAAACAATCGAAAGCTCGAAAACATAAACAAGCTGCAAACCGGTGGCACAGCGCGCTGTCTTCAACTCAACTAAGCGCCAGTGCAAATGTTTACACTACAGTGTAACAACGCCCCGATTACAAAAACTAAATACACGCATAAAGTTAACTACAAATCAACCCCCCTCCCGATGATATAAATAGCAAACAAAATATGCAGTGGTGCCAAGACAATCAAACTACAGTTCGCCAACAACGTATCAACAAGAACTAACAACACTATAATCATTTAAGCAACGCCATGGCCACAAACCTAGCGGCATCATGCCGCGCCGCGCATTTTGAGAAGAACGTGTCCTGCAGCATTGAAACACACTTCAGCTAATGGGTCTCAGCTTTCTTAGCTTCAGCCACTAAACCAGTTAGATTCAGCTGCTGACGTATTCAGGACATTATTCGCTGGAAAAACATGAAGCGTGTTTCGAAAAGAAACAATGACTGGTCGAGTACCATACAGTGATCTTACGAAGTTATCTCTGCAGAACAATAAGCGGACAGTTCAACAAACTTTTGGGATGATTGAACAGAAAACTACGAAAATGAGCGCTGTTGGTTGTGACATGAAATTCTTTGGGTCGTGCGCTTCAGAATAACAATCCCAATGTTGCAGAACTACCTGCGTACAACACGTTGCAGCCTAAAACCTTCAGGCGCAAATCTAACGTGGGTACGAGGTTTTATGGATGTCAAATGGATTAACTTGGCGAAAAGCATTTCCTATGTGCACGCTTTTTGTTGAAGATGTGTAATCCCTGTCCAATGCATCACAATAGTTTGTAGTTTAACCCTACAGTGTAGAGCAGTGGTGCACAAGCTGCGGCCTTCGATAAAAATTTACGCGGCAGTTCACATATAATTTAAAATATACGTCAGCGAGGTCCAACTGCTTTTTACCTGCGAGCCATTTTACAAAAACGCGACAACTTGTGAGCCACTTCCAACAATATGATGCATAAAACAACACATTCACAAGATTTAAAACTCAAATGAGAAGATAACTGAGTGCGTCATTGAAATTATTACAAAATAGCAAATAGCAATTTATTACAAATCTCTATCAGTTGGATGCCTGTGGCCGAGGCTTCTCTGACACTATCCTTCCAGTATTTCGTCTGCCATTCGATTTTTGTTTTAAATTTGACCTTACTTCATCATAGAAAATGTACTCCCATACTCGCATGTGTTTCCAAACACTGAGTGCATTTTTAGCGCGAAATCTTTCAGTTTGAGAAATCTATCTTTGCAAACTCAAACGCCGTTAATATTGTACATTTTTATTAAAATGTGTTATGCTTGTTCTAATTAAATTAACCTAGTGTATCATACACACAACATTAAATTAATACTGAGAACGTTCGCGGGCCTTAAAAAGTTTTCGGTCCGCAGGCCTGTAGTTGGACCGCACTGATGTAAGTTATGGCTGCCGTGCATTCATAAAAACACTTTGTCTGCTATAGTATGCGGATACTTAGTAGAAAGACGGCCAGACAGACGCGTGGAATTGTGCTTGAATAAATTCATTAAACTCTTTGACATTTCATTATACTTACAGACACGAGTAAATACGATATTATTGGATGATTCCTATTCTTAAATGTAATTCATAAAAATAAACCTAATGCGGCCGCCAGCAGCGAAAAGGTTGTGCACCCCTGATGCACAGGTTTCCAAACTTTTTCCAAAGAGGGGCCAGCTTTGATCATGTGAAGGCCGCAGGCCAGTGTTTCTTCCGACGTTGCCTAAGGTTAACATAGCCTTGGCATTTGGTTTAGGGTTGAAGTAGCAATATTCCTTTGAGACGAATTTCATGCTCATGTTCGATCCCAGCACATCAAACCGCAACGGGAAACGTCCCAAGTAGCAGAAACTGCGTCGCTCCAACACAAAAGCGTGATCCAGGCTTTGGCAAGCCATATGCAACACAATCTAAAACCAAAGCCGCGGGCTATGTGAAATATGCTCGAGGTCGCACTTTGGACGCCCCTGACCTGCAACATTTACACAACGTGATTACTTTGGATGCCAACTTGATGAACAATCAGTCAAGAAAAAGCGTTTTGGTCATCAATAAAAATACCTTGCATCAAAACTACCAATGAAGGCAGAGGGCAAAGGTAAAACCGTCTATTTTTTTTAACTTTTTCATTGGTAGAACGTTGAGGGATACAGCGTAACCAGTAGAAAGAAACGTCTATTCTTATAGAAATCGTAACCAGTAGAAAGAAGCGTCTATTTTTATGGAAATATGGCATAAAATCTTGTAATAACATTTGATGTTCAACAATGAAAAATTAGGATCTAGTGGGATAGTGTGCACACCACAGATATCTGGTAGGCTGGGTTTGAATGCCAGTCAAGTCACACCAAAGACTTGAAAAACGGTAGTTTCGGCCTGTCCAGCTTCGTACTCGATAAGGGCGGGTACGAGGGAAAACTTCACGCGCGGTGCTGCCGTTGGCCTGCCACCAGTGCAACACTCACTACAAAAGTAGCCGCGTGGTCCATGGCCCAGAGTAATCGGAGATGGTGGCGCATCGTAAGAAAATCACCCAAGTCATCCAACTGATTTTTGTCGGATAGCGCAACGGCACGACCCCGTTTACATCGCACCAGACCAATTTTGATCCATCGTTCCACCAGAAGCTTACTTTGTTGACACACCGCGCTAGCTCACTCCGGATATTCGTTGCGACACAGCACACAATGGAATAGTGGGGACTCAGTACGTCTGAAACCCTTTCCCCAAAGTAACGCCGTATCGCAATGATAGCCCTGGCAAACACCACTGACTGCTGAAGAGATGCAAACCAACCGTAGCACTTTTGTGTGCACGCCGCAAACAAGAAACCGGAGATAATTTATTTTAGAGATTTTAACTACACAAGCCACGTATGTTATAAACGGCACAACAAAATCCGTAACAAGTCAAGGACGTGGACCTGCGCATCATCTTGGCAACAATGTCAAAATTAGGCCTTTGTGACTTAAAGAAAGCGCACAGCGATTCAAATAGTGCAGAATGTAACGATGCTGGTTGTCAAAATCAGTTGAACAAATGTCAACATGCTTTTTCACTGCATCACCTTTTGTAGCAGCTTACGTCTAAATCAGTGGCGACTCCGGTACTCGGACCCATGCCGAGTCTGATTACACTTCATAGTGTAGAACGTGAGCTTGCTTGCTTTGTATATTTGTGCCACCACCAGGGCCGGATTAACCATTGGGCAAACCGGGCAAATGGCCGGGGCCTGGCGCTTGAATATCAAAACACCCCTTTTCTGTTTTTTCATGTTTTTAAGCTGTACACCACGCGTCAAAATTGTAGAGCTTTTTGATTACTACGTTAACATATAGGTTAAGGAAACTGACAACTTTGACATTTATCGTTTTCGAGTTACTTAAAAGTATTGAACCCAACAGCACCAAGCTTTATGACCCAAGAATTAGATTGAAATCAGTGCATCCATGGGCGCCCGTAGAAAATTTTCCAGGGGGAGCAATGTCGAAACTTTGCTTATCCTATTCAGGTTGCTAACAATGCAATGCAAATGGACGTTCACAAAACGCTTTACCCTTTATACCCCATTAGTCTGTGCCGGTCGAACCTCATTCTCAACCCTTAGCATGAAATGTTTTTACACTTCAGCTATCAGAAATGTTTTTTCTTTTCATAAACTGCCTAATATCCATTATTTCGAGCATTTTCAACAAATAAGTCATAATTAAAAAAATTATAAACGACCAGAACAAATATGAGCGGTGAAATTACAAGAAAGTTAGACACTCTCGCAAAACTGTTTCAAGCAATGAGAAGTAAAACTATATGTTGACAAGACTATCGGACAACTTGCTAAATTGCTAAAGTTCGAACACCACGCAGGTTTAAAAAACTGAGCAGATAAATTACGAAAACTCGCCACGGCAAGTATATCTTTGTACTTAGCACTCACAAGGAAGTCAGATCTAGACCTTAACGATAAAGACGTATTCCCACAAGTTTGCATAGACGTATTCTAACAACCCACGCATTTTTATACTGTGAATAGAAGCCTGCATAAGAGTCGTTTGAGCTATTCACTCGGCCACGTTGATCACAGCCTCACATTAACAATGGATTTTCCAACTTGTGGAAGCACTGCTACAGATTTACTCATGGTTCTTTTCACACAGTACAAAACTATACGTGGCTTACCGCTATCAGCAGTGTCACTGTCTCCTGCGTTACCTGCCAATATGTGTGTCTAGCAGTCACGTGGAGGGCTCCCATTCAGTAATTTCAAATAAACCCAGATTGCACACCAAAAGCACCATATTCGCACAACAACGCCATTTTGGACAAGCAAAAAGCTAATCTTGATCACTGTAACGGAAAATGTACAGAATTTCGAATGCATTTATTTATTGTGGAAAATGAGTTTCACTCTGCTTTTCCAAATACTNAAGTTGCCCTTCGCATATACTGTACTTGTGCCTCATTGTTTTCAACTGTACTGAAGAGCGGTCTTTTTCTAAGTTGCGTAGAATTCAAAATTATCTTCGAAGTTCAATTGTGCAAGAAAAACTAAGCATACTGTCTTTAATTAGCATGGAGAGATTCGTAAAGACACGGACCTGGAGACAATCATCAACGATTTCGCGTGCAAAAAATGCGACGTTATCAAACTTTTCGTAGCCGACATTTTTCAAAAAGCACACATTGACAGAGTGACAGAAACCAGGTCACTTCGATAAGATCGTTACTAAGTATTCTTTGCAATCTAACGCCTTTGCAATTGCCGCATAATGCGTTGATATAACAATTAGTTGCGAAGTGCTTGTGTGATCGTGAGGGTATCAGTCTTAGATCAAACAAATCGCCGTTGTGTACGAGATCACGGAACAGTTAATAGGTGTAACTATGTATGAACTAAACTGCAATTGATTTACTTGCCGTCATCTTTCTGGCTTACAACTATGAAAAATAGATATGCTTGCAAGTTTTAATCATCGCAGAAGTATGAAAGCAGGCAGATTCCTCAGAAGCTTGCCGCAAGGCTAAAGTTTGTTTAGGTGTAACTATCGTAAAGCTCCCATCGCACAATTTCAGTCAAGTAGTACGGTTCTAGTTGTTTTGCATGATAATTCGTTGAGAACATTTTTTGTAAACGGTGCACGTTTTGATCTGCGAGAGAGTGTATATTTCCTCAATACATATGTGAATGGACGATTTGTGCAGTGAAGATGGTCAGAAAGTCTAT
>JGI24159J19872_10003719_pt1 | contig 19165 bp, 12 predicted proteins | sample Ectturendosymbi4_FD_19872 | JGI IMG/M metagenome (IMG submission 19872) | reverse complement strand
AATTTCCCCCCCCCCCCGAAAAATTTGAGCTGTTCGCAACCCTGCTCACGTGACTCTTAAAATTTTAGCGAACGCTTATTACATGTGTGTAATTATTACAGAGAGAGGTGCGGGATGAACTCTACACTGTACATAGGCATGGGCGTCCGCATAAATTTTTCAGGGGAGGGAACGTCGACGTTTTGCTTTGTCATATTGAAGTTGCTGACTATGCAATGTAAATGGACGTTCACAAAACGCTTTACCCTTTCTACACCACAAAATGCCCCATGTTACGGTAACAATCACAAAAATGCGCTTTGTTGGCAGCAATAACCACGTATATTACGATAATTTACACAGTAGGCCAGGGGTCGGGAACCTATGTCTCGCGAGCCAGGTGTGGCTCTTGATGACGGCATCTGTCTCGCTTGATATTTTCTTAGCACGATTGTTTTCGTTACGAATGAAACTTTCTGTAATTTTCCATCTGCCAGAATACAAAGCCATCAGCAACAGCATGCAGCACTTGAGCCGCATTAACAGTAACAAGCATGTTAAAGAGAAAATTCAGACATTTACCATTGTTTGAAATTATTGGTTTTGCTTAAAATGCACACGATAGCTAGCAAGCTAGTTGCATTAAGTGTTGAAAAATATTATGTCTCTCACGGAAATACAATTAAAAATATACGGAAATACAATTAAAAAAAATATGTAGGTTTCATGGCTCCCTTAGCCAGAAAGGCTCCCGACCCCTGCAGTAGGCTACCAGCAGATTTTCAACGCAGGGTACTTCTTTACACGAAAGCATTGCCGTTATCTTTAAAGAAAAAAGCACTGCCATGATCTTCAGCGACACCACAAATTATGACTTTATTTTACCTGGAAAGCAGGGTCGCACCCAGCTGATATTTTCCACGGAAAGTAAAATGATAGTAGCTTGATGCTGTACCTAACAACTAAAGATGTTTTTGAAACTTTCCAGGGGGGGGGGAGTTGCCCGGTTGCCCACTGGTTGTGGAATCTGCCAGCAAGACTTGTTAGCGTCACTTAGAAACAAGAGCTGTAAACGTCTGGGATCTCGACCAAACCGCTCAATAAAACCTCACTTGTCTTTGCTAATTTTTTTACGGTGAGCGCTCATCATGCACAAGCCGGAATAAGTAGACCTGTACGATGACATAACTACGGAAAAATCACTAGAATTAGAACACCACGCAGGCTTCAAAAATTGAGCAGATGAATTATGAAAACTAGCCACAACCATGGGCGTTCACAGAAATTGTTATAGGGGGGGCAACGTCGAAATTTTGCTTATCATGTTCACGTTGCTGAAGATGCAAATCAAATGAACCCGTCACAAAACCCTTCACCCTTTCCAGACCCAGTGTTTTTGAGCTGTTTTGATGGTCCGAAACGGTCTCTCAAATTCTTATCTCAAAAATACAGTAGAAGCGATGTATAAACACCACCAAAATACTCCAAAACCTCGCTTTATGACCATCTCGCGGCATCCAGATGAAATAGTTGCCGTGTTAGGGCAACAATCACCAAAACACGCTTCGGTAGGAACAATGCTTGTCTTCACACAGTATAGAAATACGTGGCTTACATCTATCAGCAGTCACTGTCTCGCTGCATTACCTGGCAACTGAGATTTTCTTTTCGCTGAGGCATTTCGGTCATTTTGTCCGAAATAGATTAAAAGCTTCGGTCATTTTTTCGTCTTGGAATACGTTTCATGACTGAAAAAGGCATTATGAGCGAATTGACCTAAACTTTATCGGTCGTTTCAAAAGAAATTCGGTTCAATGAGCATGACCGAAAAAAGCAGCCTGCCACAGATTTCTGTAGTCTGCGTTCAACAGTCACATGCCGCAAAACGTCTACTACCGTAACTTGAAGCAACCCTCTGAAGATTTGTAGACATCTTATTGTTATGCAATAAGGACCAATAGTAAAACAATCCGTTCCCAAATTTCGCAACTTGCCTCTAAAGGCAAAGGAGCGGACATGAGTGAGCTGCACGCTCATCACTGCATGACGCCAGAATAGTGAAACTCGCTCTTGTGCAATGTGAGCGTCATACCGGCAAATAAACTGTCATTTCAAGGATTAAATCAATTAATAGGAGTTAAGCTACTGACTTCAGGTTTTCTGGAAAATTTGGTTCTTAGTCCCAATTTCCAGGGGGGCCAAATGCCCGTTCCCCCCCCTCGCGGATGCCCATGTACATAGGCAACGTTTGCGTTGCCACATTAAGGTTGGCACGGCAGCAGATGTTAAGAAGCTAATCAAGTATAATCTTGAAGATAAATTGGATCATCTTGGTGTATTTCAGAACAGTTCAAACAAAAATCAACAACAAAGTAGTTTAACGAATAATAGGCACAAAAATAGAGCGAAAGATGTGCAAAGATAACGGTGGAACATTTCAAAGTTTGCAAATAACTGCTCAAGGAGCTAAATGACCGAATTTTAGTCGTGATTAAAAATTAAAGTCGACGTGCTATTCAATAGACATTGCAAAACACGTAAAAGCACTGTTGGCTTACACGTAATTTGTCTACATTTGCATCAGTAAAATGTTTTTCCTTTGCTTTGAAGAAGTTTTTAGGAACGTAAAAAGAGTCATAATCGCTAACGAATGTACCTTCGTATGATTTGCATTCGAGAACTACTACATGAAAATTGCTACATTTACAACGAATCTGACAAACTTTATCTCGGTTTTTGTGCAGCAGGGCGTTGCAACTTGTAAACCGCGTCATAACGTCACGTTTGATCGATTTTGCAAATATCAATTGTGATGCTTACCCGAGATATAAAAGGTTTGTTTTACTTTATTAGAACCGTTTTCAAAAACGAAATCTTCGAAAGTCTAAAACAAACAGATTTCTTTCATAGCTAGATTCATGTTTTGGTGACGTTTTTTTCTAAACCACGTATTTGTCAACGAAAAGTTTATTGACTTCAACAAAAAAAGAAAAAAATTTCAACATAATAAAAAACAAAATAGACTATCGAAACTCTTACCTTACCATCGGACATTTGTAGCTCGTAGGCAGCATGCTAAGCAGCAATGAGCACTACTACACTTAGCAATATTGCTTTTGCATTAAACCATATTTTTAACTTGAAGTTAGTCAGAATAAGTCTTGGAAGAAAATGGATTGTTAAGTCATAGAAGAAAATGGATTGTTGAGAGTTCGACTTTGAGTAACAGCGCTTTGCCAATTCCTTCCGCTTCATCGTAGCTAAGCAAGAAGTAATGCCGACTGTTCTCTGTTCAGCCTTGGACTTGCCCTCTGCACGGTTCCACTCCCACCATTCAACCAAACAATGTCCCCTGCAATGCAGAAAAATGCGCTTCAGAGGCTTTTCGTTAAACCATGCAAGCTGCGAACATGTAGCTGGGATTAGAACCGGGAGAAACTTCGCCAGTAAACGAATAAAAACCTTTCTCTTCACGTATCTGCCTCAGGTGTTTCGTGGAAAACGATTGCGTTACAAGGATCAGTGAATTATAAGCAAATCGTTTGTATGCGTGTTTCGTGTAACTTAGTAAAGACAACTTAGTAGTAAAGACATTTTTTTACATCCGCGGCTTGTGTACACTTTTCAACTTAACAGACACTTGGATTTTTTGACGAAACATTAATCATATGAGTGCGTACAATGACTTAACTTGGTTCTGGACATAGTGCTCGACAGTAGCCAATATATATATATCTACATTACAGCCCTTTGTGAGAAGGATACGTACTGGCTCGAAAGGACATCACTATGGACCGTGGTCCCTACAATCCTGTCGCAGACGTAACAGACTTGCTGAAACCCGCGCATGTTTGTTGACTGGGTTTTACTGTTTCTTCGCCGTGCCCTGGTCCTTGCGGATCTGTGCACATCAATGATCCCAACGGGTGCCCGCCAACTGTGCCGGCCATCCATCTAACTTAAATGATGGTATCAAATGCGCTCTCGTACGCAATTCCAACACACCGCCAAAAATCTCGCATTTTTGTTCATATTAATACTTCAATATTTTCGCCAATAAGTTCATCTCAACTACATGGAAAGTCGAAGAAGTTTTTTTGAACCGAACTGCAAGACATAACGCAGACGTGTCGTTAAACATTGCTACCATCACCAGTGCGGTGAAATGTGAAAAATATGTGAAATGTTTATGATTTTCTGACTTATCAATATGAAATTTTGAAAACATTCATTTACAGGGATGTAGTTCAAAGCGATAATAGGTGATTGAACGACTGGATGGCCAATTGAAAACAAACTATAAAAGTCATTTGCACCGTATCCTACGCTAGCATTCACTTTAATTTTTATTTTAGTTTCTGGGTTCGTTTTGCACGCGGCGAAAATTTCAGGAATTAAAACTTGAAAGTTCGCTGGTACCAAGTACAGGTTAAGGTGAAAGGCTCAGTCTAAGAACCGAAAAGCAACAGAAACAAGCGTCGCAATCGTCCATACCAGTTTTAAAGCATTTGGTCGCTTGCTTGACGTTGACAACACACGGCAGGTTGTAGCTGGCAGCAAGGAGCGCGCCATGCGAGGAGACTTGCCCCACTTCGGTAATTAGACCGCTCAACAAAGGGTAATACGAGCTCCACCCAATTTCGGGCTTTTGCACAATCAAAATTTCTCCTGCCTGAAAAACATGAAATCTCATAACAAAAAATTTGTTTTGAAAAATAGAAGTAAACTTTTCACAGGTCTCGTGTGTTGCAAGAAAAAGACATTGATGAAAACTACCGAATTATTTACCTCTAGCGCGAAGGTAAGTGTTACTAAATCTTGATGCAGCAAAAATAAAAAGCACATAGAAGTACTGTATTATTTATTATTCTGACAAAAAATTAAACTTTGGAACGTGAAAGGAGCAAGCTCAGTAAACTTTTCTGAAGCGCCAGAAAACTAGACGTGCTCTGATGAAATTCGTATTCAGTACAATTTCCTTCATTGCTGGATAAATTTTGTGTGTCACGAAAGACTTGCCAGACCATCTTTTCTGAAAGCATGGTTTCGATGTTCTTTTTCCGTTGGCCACAGCTTCGAACTACCGCTTTGCTGCATAAAAATGAGGCTAGCCCACCTTCACACAAGGTTTTTGATTTGAAAATAAAGTGGAGAGAAGAACTACAACAAAAAGAGAGGGAGAGATAAAAAGAATGGAAATGTACTTTTACTCAGCTCCACCATGTTTATTTCTAACAACGTAAGCTTGTGCGATTAAAATCAAAAAGTCACATTTTAACTTTTACATCGTTTCGTCAATAAGAGTCCAGAAATGCTTGACTAGAAACTTGTTTTAATGCTGTCGACATGAGATGCACACCTGAATAAGGAAAGCTTCCGACTGATCCGACACAATGCGGACGGGAGCGCGGATTTTGCCCGCACACACAGGGAGGCCGTGGAGCACAGTGTTGAAAGGAATGCTTTCAGTTGAAGACTGAACATCGGTGGCAGGCTCCAGAAGCTGCCCTTCGTTGACGTCCGAAAAAGACAGACATTTTTGCCTCGAGAAGAAGTGTCTCCGATCTATAGCCCTGCAATCATGTAGGCGCATTGCTATGGAGGAAAACTAGTTTTGTGGATTACCATTGATCCTTAGCTACACACCAAAGTATCAAACTGTTTATAAACCGTTTATATTTTATTATGCATTGTGCACTCAGCTTCTATCCAACGGAAAGAAAGCTTTCTGTCTAAATAACAAATACTGTTAGTGTTACTTTAAATTCACAAGGTACTTTTTTATTAAAGCTCTGCTGCTACGCGTTAGCCGTGATTTAGAAACTGTGGTTAATGTAAAAATGTGTAAAGTACCTTGCAACTAGCAATGATACAGACGATTTGAACTGAATCAGCTTTCCAATTTCCCAGTGAGTAAGAAAAAATAAAAGATCGTCGTCTGGAAGCAGCCCCTGAAATTCAAGGAGCAAAAAATCCAGTTTCAGCAATGAGGTATCTAAAATTTTAATTTTTTATAACCGTTAAAAAATCTTGCAACGAAGTTGCCATGTCAAAGCATTAAAATAAACTCAATGCTAGTGACGGAAAAAGGCGTTAACAACATGTAAAAGACAAGGGTTGAAAAGCATTTTTTGTCTTGTGCTGGTTACAGAAGCCCAGTGCCATAGGTATCTTTTTGTTCGCGCTACAAAACACACTCGGTTTTTAGAGGCTGGAAGTGGTTTGGGTTTTAAGGAACGGCACCACGCAAATGCGGTGAAGACTCAACGGCCCATACCTCTCTTTTCAACATCTTCGCCAATTTGCGATAAGCGCGTTTGACGGCTTCGATGTTCTTGATCTGCCGTGATTTGCTCTCTTCTCTCCCTCTCAATGCTCTTCGTGTCCAAGGCATCATAAGTTTGAGCAGAGACCTTCAAAGCAAATAAAGATTGCCTTAAACTTTTTCTAGAACAAAATATTTAAAAGTTGAACTGCACTGCACGCTTTCTTAGCACCTCGCTTCTTTTCAACAAAACATTGCGAACTTTTTGATATTTCTACAGATCAAGTATCGCAGATCCTTCACTCCCGAATAGGAAACTAATCGCACGTCAGCCAGGATTGAATGCGAAAATTTTTTCTGCTCCACGGCTGTGCGAAAGCTTGGCAAGTTGAGTTTCCGAGGTTAAAAGTGGAATGCAAGCGTAAATTCTAGCAAAGCGTTCGGCAAAACGTACGTTACAGATTGCGAAAAAAGGGCATAACATACGAAACTGACAACGGGGCATGAATGCTCAATTTACCTGCTTTCTTTTTCGTTGCACAGTTTAATGTGTAAAGGTGAATTTGGTAATCACCCCAAAAAGACCGACATTTGTTCTACCTCCACGTACCAAGCAAGTGTAAAGAAAACATTTTCACTGTCACAGCACGATATAAACGAAAACGCTGTTTCTCGGTTAGATATTTTGGAAACTCCCGTTGCAGATCGGTTTAAATTTAGTCCTGTCCTTTGTGTTAATTTGAAATTGCACAATATGCCGAACTACTGATCTAAATTTTCGCTTTTTTATGTTTCATTCCTGTCTCGATGAAATAAGTAGAAACCTGAAAATGCAGGCAATCACAACATAGTTAACTTTAGGCTCATGGACGAGCGAACTTTTTCCCGGCGCACAGCGACCCAAGTCAGTCCGGGTTGATGCAAACCAAGTGCGGCCGGAGGCCAGTTCATGGCCTGGTTTTCAGTCCCGACCTACCCTACGTCGTTCCACAAAACGAGGGTGTTCCTTCCACGTAGATTTTGTTTTATCAGGAAATTTTATTGTTTGCTGCCACTTTGTCGCGTCTTTCATTGTTTACATAATCACCATAGAAAATTTCAGCCTAAATTTCAACAATTCTAAACAAATAAAAATTCTCCATCCCATAGACTCGTTTTTATCGTTCAAAAATGGAGCTTAAGGACTACGTATTTTATACCCAGTTCGCTTTCTACATGCTTTCCGATATGTGTAACCCTTTCAATGGGTTTTCTAGTGCGCACTGAAGCAAACCTGCGGATTTCAACAGCTGGTTGCTTTTTCTTTCTATTCACCATCTAACCACAGACAATTGCAGAACAATATCACTATCACTGATACGGTATATTTGAAAGCTTGGTGAAAATCTTCAACTGCAACTAATTTCGCAGCAATATTTTGTCAGAGTTCAACGAGTTTTTCCTTCAATTTAGTTGCGTTCATAGTTACATGAAATCGCCCTAACACGTGAAACGTTATTGTTACCTCTGTAGCGAATTCAGCGGCGAGTGCAATCGCAGTATCGCTGCGTCGACGTCATCAACAGGCAAAGACTTTCTCGCAGGACAGCAATCGACGACGGCCTGCAATGAAGCAAGTTTAGCCAGTCTTTGCGATAAGCCCCAAATCCGTCATCGCCAGCAAGTTAACATACTGCTCAAACGGAATAGGAATGAGCAGAAGCTAACCTGCAGGACTGTGACCAGTTTTGTTGGGTCTTCAGACCAGGATTCCTCGCGCAGCTCCAACTCCGACAAGCAGCGGTGACCGTGGTTGTCCAGCAGTTTTTGGTATAATTTCTTCAGCTGAACATCATCTTGGCTCTCCAGCCATTCGACAGCTTTCTGAAACATGTGTTTCGACTCACTGCAATTTTACCGAGTCTTGGAAACGTCAGGATATGCAAAACAAGCGTTCAGTTTATACCTTACGTCACATGGCGTATTACAGATCGTAGCTGATTTCTAAAAATGAACCAAAAAGGTTTGTGTAAAGAGCTGAAACAGAATTGGGCAGAACCGAAGAGGCTCGTATTCCGTCGCAGAAACATCGATAAAACTCACAAGCAAGACTGCATCGTCGAAAGATTCCCTGTTTACCACTCGTGGTGTGGCGCTGGTTGCAGTTTCGATCAAACCGACGTTTTTCAAACTTGAGTTTTGCAATACACGCAAACAATGTAATTGTACCTTGTGAATGATCGGATTGGTGAATGGAACTACGTTACAGACATGTTTAGTTTAATTTGCAAGTGTTTTATTTGATTTTGAAAGAATTTTACGGCGCTTAGCACTAAAGTTCAAGCGAAGAAGCCAAATGCTTTGATTTTTAGTCAAATAAAGTGATTAATAAGGCATTGAAAAGAATCAGATGCTAGTGTTAGCTTTTTAGCCAAAGCAATTGTAATGAAATGACAAGTTAAAGCTACAATACGGCAGGCAAGTATCCGGCGTAAGATGTTCACGTTAAAGTTTAATATGACCAGGAGCAACTCCAAGTGATCAACGATTACAAAAAATATAAAAAAATTTCCCATTTTCTGTAGTATCGAAAAGCTGACAAAATTTTCGCAAACCCATATTTTCGAACCGCTTCTCAAAGTGTTTGTGCTTGCTTTTACTGAAAACCCACACACAAAACAGAAGTAATCAAAGCAGCTCCTCACCGTCCAGAAATGAAATGCAATCGACCGTAGGACTTATTCCGTTCTGACGCGTGATGCAAATAATTGGGAAAGTTAAAGACGTTTTTCAGACTGCTGTAGGTCAAAATGGTCAAGCTAAAAATACTCCCAACGCCGTATTTTTTGACAAAAGCACATTTCAAGATCGCAGACATTATGATTGTTTGATGTTAGACTCTAGGTAGGGGATGTTCGGACGTAATTTAATCAAAGTCGGAAACAAAAATGTTGAATTTGCCGCACAGAGAAGAAATGGCCTTGTTTCTATTTGACATGGCGCTGTTTGTGATATACACTAAATTAAACATGTTAAAAATGTGTAATCGATGCTTTTGTTGCCGCCCGCATAAAATATCGTTTCAACGACGATTTGTTTTAATTACTTTGCCCAGTGGTTTCTGATCATTAATCCCCACAGGAGAGTGCTTAACTCATTCTGTTCGAATTTTGAATTCCTGCTCACCCCCGGCTTCATTGCCACAAACTCCTCTTTGAATCCAGCATCTCGAATTGCCTCCGCAATCCCATGCAGCAATTCGGGGACTGCCTTTGTTTCGTCACAGACGCTTGGTGCGAGCAAGAAAGTGACGTCCAAGCTGTAATCCGACCACGAAGCTGCAGAAAGTAAATCAGTAACTCGCTGAAACGTTAGTGGTTCATTGACAGACAAAAAAGCCATTCATGCGCCAACACAAGAGTCAAAAGAGGCTTTTCAAACAAAAACAGTACCTGGATCTCGGCTTCCAGATAGCACGAACTGTAACAGCTGTTTCCAAATTAGGAAAATTTTGCAACAGATCATGTGATCCTTGGTCGTGTGTCTAATTGTTGGCAAGAGTTTGGCTCCTATCAGCTGATGGAGTTCGTGCGAATTTAGTTCAGAAGAGGCGAGCTTGTTGTGTTGCCTGGACATTTCAGCCACATCACTGCGCGCACCTCTCAAATGTTTCTGAGAAAGAAATATTTTTGAACTGAAGCACTGCTGTTCAAATTTCAGCGTAAATGATCGACGGCGATGTTTTTAAGCATTAAAAATAGCTGCAGTAGTATTAACAAGAGAAAAAGAAACACGAAACAAAACGTTCACGGCTGCAACGCCCTGGAAACCAATTCTGTCAGCTCTTCGAAATTCTTCGCCGCAACTCTGACAAACACATGCATTACTAAGGTCTCGTTACAAATCTAACTGAAATAACGCACATCAGTTTTTTTAAGACAGCGACGAGTACATGGGGCGTTGTCAAAGGTATTTTTGTAGCTTCTTACCAGAAAGGCACTGATCCTTTTTTTGAAGTTCATTAAAATTGAAGATTCGAAGTTATGATACTCGTGCAACACATCCTCATCCACTTTCAACCGTAACTGATCAATATCCACGCCAAACAACTGGGTCAGACTACTGGGGGGAAGCAAATCCTGCGAGCATTGGACAGAGCTGCTGTAAGTGCGCTCATAGGGAATAAACTGAACACAAAGTCGCCCAGGCGGAAGCCTTCAAGATTCCCCGCGTTTATCAGTTTAAAAACACTCGTGGTAGCAGCAGTGGTAGATAACCTTTTTCAAACTGGGAGGGCACAAGTGCACGTCAAGAAAACCATGGAAAATTTTTGTAGCTTGAATTGGCAACTGCGACGTCACAAGCATTGAAATATGACGTCATTAAGCAAGCCTGAGCAGGGTGACCAAACTGTGTACGGCGTATCTGCCAAAAAATTACAAAATTCTGCCAAATTACAAATAATATATTACAAATAATAATAATGCTGAAATACTGCCAAAATTCTAACAATTTTTTTCATTAAACGATTTACTTTAACAATGGACCCAATACTAATTGTGTTGCTTAAACTTATTTAAGCAAAATTCGAAATTTAGAAGTGGGGGTCTAGGCCCATGCTGCCCCCTGCCCGGTTCCTCCACCCCTGGGCAGCAGTACTTTGCATCAGCAAACATGTCAGTCAACACTTAGCTGCGACAAAGTCCCAAATATTCTGAATAGGCGACCAACTTTCAACTTTTAATAATTGCCCACACCTTCTTACGGTAACACGAGTCCAGTTCGCTCAAATTTACATCTTAATCGTTTAAAGTAGTGGTTCTCAAAGTGGTCGATATCGACCCCCAGGGCTCAATTGGACCATCCAAGGGGTCGGTAAATAGTCACGGGGTGGAATGGGGGTCACTGAATAGCCAGGGGGGCAATGAATAACTACTGGGGTCCACTGGAGCAATGAAGCCTCCAATTCAAAATTATTGTTAATCGGGAAAGGAATGCAAACGGTGTTTTTCAACAAATCAAACAAAATTAAGAGGGCTGATTGTGTATCATTTTATCGTGCATTTCAAGTAAAAAGTACTCAAATTTATTTTGACACATACGTTCCTTGTATTAGTAACTGTTGGGCTAGGCCACGGGGTCTACAGAAAATTGTATACTTTGATTGGGGGTCAACGTGCAGAAACGTTTGAGAACCACGGGTTTAAAGCAACAAATGCGGAACCAAATAGTGGGATTTTTCGCGCACTTCGGCAGCGCCAAGCCAGTGCCGCGGTCGCCCTATTTTCGCATCGACACTGGTGTTCCTCGAGGGCAAAACACGCAAAGCGTTGGTGTGCTTGCGATCGTTGCGTTGTCGCAACAAACAAAAATAATAATCTCGTCCCGTTGATGCAGTCTGGCGTATGAGCAAGTCAAGCGGCCTCAGCATCGAAGAAATGCTTACGTGCAAGTTTACGAGGGTGCGCCCGCACGAGACACTTGCAATCGATTCGGGAAAGCCGGAACCACCGCCATCAGGCAGGCCGATTTCCATTTGCTGCAAGAAAAACAACGCAGTCACGTGATGGACGCTCGAGCAGACAAACGTTTGACCCGAAGGTCAGCGCCACATTCAGAGATTCCAACCTGGAATCCTTTAGCGATTTCTCTGACGAGTGTCGATAACGTTAGTGGGGTTGCTGGGTCAGGTAGGAAGTCACTGCAACATACATACAGGATTACTCGTTTATTTTTTAACGGCAACAAACAACACATTTTTCAGCAAAAAAAACAAAAACTTCCTTTTAACTGAGACGCCAACTGTTTAAATCTAAGTAGAATAAATGAGTGACCTAGTCATTGTCATTGAGTATATGGCTGTGTGCGCTACTCACAAAAAACAAATTCCATAAGTTTTAGGAATAAAAGATTGAAAGAAACTTTATCACCGATGGCGGTTCTGATGTGTAGTGTATGTATCTCCAGCCGTCCAAAATAAGTCAATGCTCCGTGACTTGTTAGTTGCCTTACTTGTTCTTGGAGCTGGCAATCCAAGTGTCATCAAAAGCAGAGGCGCTGTCAAACTCATGCATAGTTTCAAAGTACGACTCCGTCGGATCTTGCTTCATTTCACAGCATCGCGTGAGGAAAATCTGCAAAAGGTATGGTTGGTGCTTGAAGGTCTCCGTCACGTTGCATTCTCGGCCCGCATTGAAAATCGGGACCCAGCAACCTGTTTGGTATTTTGTTCCCGTATACCCTGTTAACGTAGGCATCAGGAAAACATATTACAGTATAAACCAGTTGCTGGACTTATAAAACTATTTGATGAAATGGTTCAGTTGCTAATGAATTAGCAAATAGCATCCAGAAATGTTAGCAGTTATTAGACAAAAACGTTGTCACATGCATACCCCTTGCAACCGATTGTACGGTTTGTATTCGCGACTTGACAAACAAGATCAAGATATTTTACATTATTTCTACGCTGACTCGCACGCTTTTAATTGATAAAGCACCAGAAACTCAGGCTCTTTCGTTTGTTATCCCCTCACATTTTTCATACTGACACTTTTGTAGGTTGCGAGACAACTGTCTCATTTGACAGCTTGTCGGTACGATCGTATATCGATTGATTTCAAAAAATGCTTCGCGACGAGACTGGTCGCTTTGGGTTGCTTTGAAGTGTAAATAGTTTCGATCTCATTAACTTTGAACTTTTGAGTAATCAAAACAACAGCCCGCAAACCTCTCGATTACAAATTTGGCATATTACGCCTGCCCTCAAAGGGCGAGATTTAACGCGCCTCAAATCACAACATACCGGCAAGGTAAATTGCAACCGATCGTGTTGCAGGAACTTGAGTTGTAATATTTAGGGGAAAAGGTTTCAACGGATTGAATCAAGAGTGTGGTTGGGCGGACGTTTTCATCTTGGCTGAATAAAATGATAATTGCATTTCGATTGATATATTTCAATTGGCAGGTGTGGCAGGAACTAATTGATTTGTCCCAGCGAGAGGAAAATGCAAACTTCTGACGAGTATCATAAACGTCCCATGTACTGAAAATACATGTGGTTCTGCAGCTTGTGATTCAAACGTTTGAAAACTGAAGTGCTGTCTTTAGCTTGATAACTCTATATATTCAGAGTTGATTTGCACGAATCTTGCTTGACACTAAACTACAAATGATGACCCAGGGCTTTTATCAACTGAAAACTAAGCACTGCAGTTTTAATTTATAAATAGACAAACACGTCTTGCACAAGGGGTCGGAAGGGCCTTTAGTTGTGTTCAAAATAATAATTTAGACAAATCAAGAGATTTTCAGTTAATTATTAAGGCAAAAACAACGATTATAAGACAAAGGTGACGGTTGTTTTGTTGCTTTTGTCAAAAAAATGCAAGAACGAATTCACTCAAGTTAGTGTCAGTTGAGGAATGAACCTTTCATCATTTGGACAAAGCAGTTTTCAGCGGAAACGTGGGGTGTTGACAACATTTTGACCCCCCGGTGTTAAAAAAATACGGTGTACTGTTTGCTTGCCTTTTACCCTTTTGGCGGATTAAAGTCTTGAAACTTCGCCAAATTTCCGGCGATGAATGTGCTCCTTCCAGTAAAAGTTAAAGTCAACGGTTAGCTCCAGAAAGCAAAGCAATAGCACTCTCTTCACGAAAGTGTTTTCCCCCTCTCCCTACAAAGCCTTCTCGTGTGCTTCAGGTGTCGACTGATCATTGCAAGCTAACCTTCAAAGCAGACTTTACCTTGCCACGAGCAGTCGTCCAGTGGATTTCTCGATCGTTCTTGAAGATGCACTTGATGTCGTCAGCGAGCTCTGCTAATCTCATGACGTTGTCGAAAGACAAGCTGCACTCCTGCACGTAATCAATGCTCACCCTGCCCGACCTGCTGCTTGTTTTCGTATCTGCACATAAAAAATAAACGCTGAAGCTGAAGGGTTTTGATTGGGAAAAAATAAAAGAGTGTTTCAAAAAATATCAAAACTAAAATTATCTGCAGTGTGCTATTGCAGTGATATAGTCGATACATATTTTTCGACTTATGAGTTAACTCATAAGTCTCACTGATCTCGTTCAAGTCGATTGCGAGTCAACTCACAGAATTCTTCGTGTCAATGGATTGTCATCTCGAGTTAAATATAATCAGATATTATCACCATTTTTTTTACTAAATACTGAATTTCGAACTCTCACAGCATGAATCGAGTCACCTGTTAAAAGGTTTAACTCGAGTCGAATTGGGTAAAAATCAACCAGACTCGAGTGGAGTCAAATAATTTTTTTTTAATATTGCTTCAATCCAATCATCAGAGCAGGGGTTCCCAACCTATTTTCGATCTTGTACCACTTGAGCACCCGTATTGTCAATGCGTACCATTTCTTCCAGAACAACTATTTTGATCTTAGTTTATTCAGAAGAATAATATACATTAAAATAACAATAAAAGACCACAACTAAATTCAATTACATGAGATTTTTGTTTACCTTCCACCAATTGGTCGATGCATGGCGTAAATTTGCTAACAGCGCATCAAAAGTCACAATGTTACGAAACAATGGGAAGAGCAAGTTACAAGAATTTTTTTATTTGAAAGCAAATTCAGATGCGTCAACTAGAAAGCTGTGAATCCAGGTTTTTGTGAAAACTGGAAGTTGCTTGCGTACCACCAGGAAGACCTTCGCGTACCATAGGTTGGGAACCCCAAACGTGATTTGAGTCAAAGGGAGTCAATAAACTTTGTGATTCAATTCGACTTGAGTGATTGACGCAAGTTACACAATCACTGCTCTACTGATTAGAAAAGTTGGTTCCACGAGAAAAGAGGAGTCGTGATGCGGGCAAACTTGTTACCAGTCCAATCCGTGAAAACGTCTCGCTAACCTCTATCACAATTTCGGCATCACAAGTTCGTTCGTTATACTGCCAACAGTAAATACATTCTTTATTTTAATCTGGAAAAATTAGGTGGCATTAAACCACAACAAATATTTAATTCTCAAAACCCGTAACGCCTAACGAATGATTTTGATGGGCGGGCAGAGTACATGATTCTTTCCGTCGCAGCTGGTGGCGAGGAAAGCCAAAAGCCGCAAAACAGACTTGACGGGATAATCCTTTCGCGCCTTGCTGACCTTTCGCAAGAAGGAGACGTCGTTTTAAAAGACCGTTAAAAAAGCCCTGAATGATGCAGACGAATCACGTTTTGATCGCTGATAACGCGACGAAAATAAAGACGGCTACCGACGGCGACGGCTCCGTCGCAGTGAAGCGAACTGGGGGCGAATAGCTGGTGACGAGATCAGGCAAAGGCTTTGCTTATTTTCTTAAAAATCACAAATAGAACCGCGACCTTCTGGAACTTTCCGCCACGCGGCACGGGCTGCTGGGACGGATACAACGGATGACATTTTGCGGCCTTGATGACGACGTTGAACGCAAAGAACGCAACGATGGCAAGCCTGAAGTGTAGAAACAGGCTTCTTCCGCAGCAAATTTTTTTGTGGAAAAGTGTTGTTACAGACTGTATTGTTCACAGTGCGCCTTGAAGGTCGTCCATGGGTGGGAGCGACAACTTACCGTGGTGAGTAATTTTTTGCTTTAATCCAATAGTCTGCGATATGACGCGGAAAGAATCGTCATCGCACCGGCGCAAGACAATGCGATCAGGTTGAGACTGGTCGACGGTCGTCACCTGAAAGTGAGCGGAAGAATACAAGTTTGCAACGAAAACAACTGTCTTTTCACGAAGGTACAAAGCATTTGGCGACAATTGACCCAAATGGTCTTTTGTATCAAATCTACAGAGCTTGTTGGCTGCTGCTTTGATTCGCGTCTCTTCGATAGAAGACAGAAAGTGAAACTCAAGCGGTAGATTCTCTATCTTTTGAAATCACCAGGAAAACGCACGACACAACGCACAATTACTAGGAATCTCGACATGTGAGTACTTCTAGGTACAATGGCGAAATCGCTGAAATTGCAACTGATTTTCGATTCAGAGTTAAATTTTTTGCTGCTTTGTAATTTACTGCACCAAAAAAATGAACTATCATAATAACGTACTGTGCTCACCTTGGTCATAACATAGTTAGCGTTGATTAACATGACGGACGGATCGCCGCTATGTGGGTCGCAGGTAGTGACGTAGCCAGTGGATCTTGCATCCTCAAGTACAGCTTGAACAACCACGCCCATTGGTGGGAAGACAGGTAATCCCTTTTGCCTGTGGCCAAAATCGATGCTTAGTTGGCATTAGATTTGTGAGTACCGACGCCAGTTTAACGACAAAGTGCTGAAAAGCGATTTTGCACAAACTTGATCGAAAACCTGGGCTGCGGTTACAATTTTTCGGTCGTCGCACGCTTTGCGCAAAAAAACGACAAATGTGAAAATTCCGTCGATGCGTTTTTGAAACAGATTTTGAATTCGCGCGCTAATCGGCAAAACGCGCACCTGAGAAAGACAGATTACATGATACGTTCGTTGCTGTGAAGGAATTGCTTCGATAAAAATCAAGAAACCCATTTTATGAAATTGTTGAAAACGTCATCTTTATTTACCTTCGGCACTGGATGACGTCGAACCCACAACGATTGGCCCAACATTTCAAAATGGAACCAACAATCTGCAACAAGTAAAGGGTCAGGGTTACACATTCTAATAAAGATGCAGGTCAGGCGGTTGCTTTTAGAAAATTTATTAGCACAATTTAGAAAGCGTTGTAATGTCGAAAAGCTAGTGAAGTTCATAACCACTGATTACAAAATGGTTGTTGGATAAACAACATCAGAAGGCACATTTTTTGAAAAAAAACGACCAACAACAGTGCAACAAACACTTTTTAGGCTTTGTAGGGTTGTATTTCATGTTTTACCAATAAACAAATGTTGCAAATACTACATTTTGTTTCACGCACGGTTCTTCTGAAAAATTTTGCTATTTTGTTGTTCACATCATCTGCTAATACTCTTATCAATCCTTTGTTTTACAAGTTATTTTTCACTTGTATTTATGGTAAACAACTGAACGATAACATAAAAACTGTGCTGTCAAGCACAGATTACATCCGGGTATGTTCTTGCAACCCGATGCAACAGCACGTGCTTTTAAACCAACTGGATGAGCATAGATTGCGTTGAGCCAACAGCCAACTGGAAAGAATCCCAAACTTAAGCGATTAAAATGATTAAATGGTTGTCACATGTCTTCTTAAGAAAAACTTAATCAAACCAGAAGCAATACCCACAACAGTTTGTTATGAATCGCGTCTGATACTGAGCATCTACGTGTGGAACAATCATCAGAATGTTAAGTCTTTTTATAAAAGGTTTGTTAAAGCTTTCCTCCCCCAACCATTTTTTTGAAGGCATGTGTAAATTTTTGAGCTTTCGGAAGAGAAAGAGTGTCTTTTGAAAGGCAAAAAACTAAGATATAAAAGTGTAGATGCAACGAAGAACGCGCGCCTTATTTTTGAAAACAACCAACTACACATGGCCAATTAAAAGTAGCACCTGCTTCATTCCAGTTACGTTGGGAATAATCTGTAATTCGCTTTGTTCGTCGCCAACTTCACCCACGATCGATGAGCGGACGACCACTTGCGCGCAGAAGTGACGAGTCAGGCTGGCGAGCTTTCGGACTCGGTCAGTGATCTCGGCAACGAGCGAGTCTGGTATTGCAGAAGCCAAGAATGCCGTGTAGCATCTGCAGCACAAGAGCAAGTTAACAGGAAGAATAAATGAAATAAACTACCCAGTGGTATTATTCTTGAAAGTTTAAACTGTTTATCGCTGAGGGTTTTTCGACAGGTAAACGAGAAAACCACACGCACAAAAATCAAATAAACGTGCTTTTCTACCAGCAAGTATGTTTTAGCAAAATTGTTTTGTTTTGCTGTTAGTGCAAAACGAACAGTTCTGCAAAGCAAATGCGCCAATATCAATATGTTTTCATTTCACAATGTGCACTTCACGATGCGCAAATGACTGTTTCAAAGAGTACCTGCTGCAAGCGTCTCGGAGTTCGTCGTCGTTTTCACATCTGCAGTTTGATAAAAAAATATGTTAACTTTACAGAAATCTAGCGAAGACTGAGCCTTTGTAGAGCATGAGCTTTACCTCGATAGCTTTACCATGTTGTCGACGTGCTGGCGTAGCTCCGGATTTATCTGCAGAACGAAAAAAACGCTGACCTTGTTTCGCTAAGCACTCATGAGCAAGCTGAAATTCAATGTCATCAACCGAGCAAAATAACATGTTTCAAATCATGCTTTCGACGTTAAGCACCCTCAAACACCCAGTCATCAAAAAGCTGAACAAAAAAGCAGAGCTCCGAACGTCAGAGAGGTAATGCTAGAGTTGCAGTGTTTAAATCGATCCACATGGAGATTTCATGAAACAGTGTTGGGTGGCCAATCGTTTCACCGCCAACAGACAGATCAAAGCACACACTTAACAGCGCTGATGGTGGCTTTGTATCGCTTACAGGTTGTTGACAGACTAATTATTCGACAATAGATGCACTCTGACAGAACTGCTGTCTAAGAATGTCAAGCTGGCAAGCTCTTACCTCCAAGTGTGCTTCCGATGCGTGTGACGTTATGCAGAAACCTTCCGCAACGTAAAACTGCAAAAAGTTGGTCGAGCATGAAACGTCACAAACCAAGGTTTGTGACGCAAGAAGCATTTTACATAAACCACCTCAATGATAAGAGAAGCTGGGAACAACTTCAGCAAAACACTTGAAAGCAACTACCAGCAGATTGGTAAAAGAACTAAGTCCTTAATTTTTTTTGAAACCTTGAAAAATGTGACTTCTTAACCAATCCTCCCAAGTTTTGTTAGGCATTTGTGCCAGACCTATTGCAAAGCTTTTTTTCAAAGTGACAGCTCTATCAATAAAGTAAGCAACATTGCAATATAAGTTTGACAGAAAAA
>JGI24159J19872_10003718_pt1 | contig 19168 bp, 14 predicted proteins | sample Ectturendosymbi4_FD_19872 | JGI IMG/M metagenome (IMG submission 19872) | reverse complement strand
TGAAGAATGATGCGTGATCTTGTTTCGTTGTTTTAGATGTAAAGGTAATTGATACGTCATTGTAGTGGGTTACTGGTCCAGTAATGGGTTGATTGTTAGCGCATTGGCTAGTTTAGTAAAGTTGGCTAGTAGATTGGGTGTTCTTTTTGCAATTACAGGTTACTGAAAGGATTTATTTCGTACTGGAACTTGTTTTATTTCCTTTTAAGGCTCGTTGTTCTGAAGCGTCCCGGTTTTCAATCACAAAAATATGGTATGCCTATATGCACTAGCATCATTAAATTTTACGCTGTCTGTTTCTGAATACGTGACAACTAACATTACAACAAAACCAGATGTATTTCTACGTGAACCAAATCCATGCTATGCTGTGGTCTTTCACATGTGCAGCTGGAAAACTATCACTGTTTCAAGTAAATAACTTTTCTAACAGTATACTACACAAGGTAAAATGTCGGACAGAAGCAGTAAACCATCTTTCTCAGTCTCTAGAAACTTGAAACATGCTAAATATAATTTTATCGAAGCTAAAATTGATAAACTAACAGAATCCAGTGATATGACTGACAGTGGTACTACCCAAGTATCCAGTGATACTTGAAACCCTGTTTCAAAATCAACTTGGCTCTATGTAACATCTAACATGAAAAGCACTTCACGCAAAACGTGACAAACGTCACTTTTATTTTTGGAACCTCTCTAAATACAAAACCTGAAGAGAAAAACTGGGGGACATGGCATATTATATCCCCCACCTCAAAAAGTGGGGAGACACGTCCCCCGTGCCCCCACCAAATTGCGCCCATGTATGTACAGACATATTGAAAACATGCGGCGCAGTAAGGATTTCTCGCACATCAAATATTACACACATGCGCTTTTTGTCGCATGAAACCAGGATTTGCTAATGCTCCAACTTCAATTTTTTACTACGTGATCCAAAATTTAATTCATGTTGCAATACCGTGACTAACCACATTAAAATAAATGTTGAAAATCCATTTCATAAAAGTAAAAACAAAATGAAAAAGAAAGAGCCCGTTTTCATTGTTACTAAGCATGCTGAAAAATAAATGGTGGTTTTGTGAAGATAATAAATATCTAAGGTTTGTGCAGAGACAAACAAGATTTGAAACAATCATGATATTTAGGCCCAGTTTACAACAATGAATAAATATTTTTCTTAGTTTCCTTCACTCATGTTCTCGTAAGTTATTACTTACCTTATGTACTCAAAGCAGTAGACAACGGTAATGAATTTTTGATTGCAAGTACCTAAGCCATTTCCAAATAGAACACAGCAGCTTCTGTCAGTTTTCCACAAAACCTGATACCAGTCCTGAAACACACTGCAGTCATTTACTTTATTTTTTGAATGTCTGTTTCTGTTTCAAAGTGCTCTTTTAAATCAAGAGCGAAGGGTTTTCATCTTTTTTGAAGACACTTCATTTCTTCATCAAATGTTTACCAGAAAACGCAGACTGTTTTGAAAAGGGTTTTTGACTGTTTTGCTGTAAAAGTAATCCTATGGACAAAAAAGCTTCTTTGTTTCGGGCTCCACTATTTGGAAAGGGCTGAAAGTTTTCCTTCTGCCATTTACAAAGTTTAGCAAACGCTTTACGGTAAAAACGTTTGGGTAAACAAGGAACAAATTGATAAATGATGCTTGATCATCGAATGTATGACTCAAATGATTTATTAATGACGGCGTTGGTGTTTAAGCCAAACTACATCCAATCTGATGTTTTAAAGAAAGTGAAAACATTTTACATGGTAACAAAAATGCATTTAGTCTAGAAAATTGCTTCCATAAAAATTGTAGTGTAGATAATTTCCCATCAAAAGTACAAGTACATACAATTACTCAGTAGGCATGCTTTAGCTACATCGCGCCCTGAGACAACAGTATCATTTCAAGACGCATCTTCTCCCACAATCCTCTATCTGTAGGCAAAACAGTTGGCTAGATAAAAATGGTTTGACTTCAGGAAGGTAAATGTAGATTTTGCAAAACTTAGAAGAGGTCAACAAGCTTTCAATATCGTCCGGTAAACATAAACTAGCCGCATTTGATTACATGCGAAACCAGCCCGAAAGCGCTGTATATTTTAACGCTCACTGAAAACATTAACTGGGAAATAACTCACGGCACTTTGTACTGTCTATGATCAAGGCGGCAGTTCAGCGCATTATAGAAAAATAGCAAGAGTAACTACACTGCGCTTTTTGTCATACTTACCTTTTGGCTACAGTTCTGGCACAAAAATCAGTTAATGTTTTTCAGTATCTAAGTATGATTACTAAGTGCTGTACCTTTGAAGTTTACCAGCTGTTCAATTTAAGCAGTGCAAGTGGCACTTTAAGACACAGATTAGTCAAATAAACCAATATTTATCACCCGGAATTGTAGAAATTACCATTTGCATCATTTTTCGCTGAGAGATACAACCGAAGAAAAACTGTTAAACAAACGTAAACAAATTATATCAACGATACTTATGCAATGGGTTTCACTAAAAAACTTTTTGTTGTTCCATGACGACAACTAAGTTTATGGCGTAAATACAGCTTTTCGCAAACCACTGCAGTCCAGACCAGCAACGAAAGGTTTTAAGTATAGGCTATAGTATTTTCAAAACTTAGAGACTGCAGCAGTGGAGTTTGACCTTAATGAAACAATTTTTGTTCTTCAGGACCAAGTTGTTAGCATTCTTGAACACTTTCACAAGGCCTAAAATGTGACAAAGGAACTTGGCGTGAAATGAGAGCGTTTTTGCCTGATTTATATTCAGTCCTTTCCACACCTTTGAGCACTTATGACATCACAGATTGCACTTGCACTTAGAGTATGCTACCGTCATGTCAACTTTCCACTTAAAAGATGCCTTCAAAATACTAGTCTACTTTTTATCCGAGGAAGCCAGTCCGAGGAAGTGAGTGAACAAGGGACACAAACTGCAAAATGATACCTCTATCGGAGTTAAAATATTTATACAAAACAATAACTGTTTCGAGCTGAGTGGAAATTTACAACTTGGCTTCCTCTTTTGAAGAACAGCCGCAGGATAAAGGCTGTTGCGGCAAACAACTAGTAGTACTTTTTCGCTGAAGGACATGAGCTGATTAATTTTCAGTGCTGTCAAGGCTCACGGAACAGGTAGCATTCAATTAAACTGTAATACTAAGGCTAATATCGCCTTGCCCTCTGTTGATCTGTATTAAATTGTGAGGATCTGATAGGATTTTAAAACTTGCTGTAGTTCAAGATTTCGTGTTGGAATCATCGTGCCGTGATGCTTATTGTATAAAAAAGCAATACCTTGAAAGCAGAAAGAGTAGCATCGCGGTAAAATAGATCACTGTTTATTGACTGTTCTGGTATTTTTTCGAATGTAACGAAGCGGCCTTGACATGTACCAAACCTTCTCCACTTCTGTCAGAGACAAAGATCACAGGTGAATTCGCAACCTTTGTACAATGAGGTCTAACTGCATACCTACACAATGTTTGCAGCCAATTGTTCTCTCTTATCACGAGGTAATTTTTTAAATGAAATCACATGCAGAACCAGCAAGTCTATCTTTCCATATCCGCTTCTTGATCTTGATCTTATGACGAAACCTCATACGTTCTCTAACAACAAAAACAAAATGTTTGAGGGCGACATGCGTCGCTTTTTCACCGATGCAATGTTTTTGAAATATATCGTTGATGACGCAGTTGGCTTGTGACGCAAACTTTTTAAACAACGTAACGTCTAAGACTGCAACTCGATAACATCAAGTCTTAGCGTTCTGATTGAACTAGAGCATTTCGAGAAAAACGCTTGGTGATCAACTTCACCACAAAGAGTAAGAGACTATTCAATGCATGCTCTAAAACAGCAGTTCCCAAAGTGGGGTAATATGCGATTCTTATGGGAGTAACGCGGAACCAAAACCACAATGTTGTTCTGTATTATGAGCGGTCACCGCAAAATAAATTTTGAGTTCTTTTACTGATATTTGGCAGTGATTAAATAAACTTACTGAAAAGTAATGAGAACAATATGGACACAAGTATACTGGTTGCGTTCTTTTTCGACGTAAAGTATTGAGCGTAATAAGACTTAATCGCTACCTTGCTTTGGGTAACAGCTCGAAGAAGTTTGGGAACCACTGCTCTAAGAATACTAAATGCGATTTGTAAGAAATAAATTAACATAATTGTACTCCTGTTTTTGACTGGACTACATTGCTGCAAATTTTCATTACGGGTGCAATTAGCCAAAGTTTTGACGAAAGGCTGAGAGGAATTAATAAGCATAAAAAGCAGAAGAAAGAAGCTCGATACAAAAACCTTGTGTTTTGCAAAAAAACGTTGTTAGTTTTCCGAGCATTGTGCCTTTGCAAACGCTGAGCCAGCGTTTGAAATACCATTCAGTTAAAACCTCATGCACTTGAGATATATTACCAGCCTTGTGTTAAAAAGTAGATATGAGATTTAAGTAACTGAGCTCTTGCCATTCTTCAAAACGTTTGAAAAGAAATTGAATTCTAACATCTTCGAAATAAGCCCATACCAAAGCTAAAAAAGCACTTGGCGAGTTTTGAAAGTTTTATGGCGAACCACAGCCAGGAGGTACAAAAGCTTTCAACAAACTTTTTCAAAGAAAAATTTGGTAACCAGGCTGCAAGACCGCTGTGAAACATCTTTGTTTCTGAAACGCTTACTAGCTGTGCAGGTCCTACATTAAAACTGACCAAATCCAGAACTACGAGGTAGCATTAGGTGTTCTTTGAACCCTTATTGGTGGTAAGCTTTTTGTGTATCTTGGAAATTTTCTTTATTTGGAAGGTCCTCTCACTTGGAAAAGTTATCTCAACTAGTACCCTCGTGTTCTGAGGAGAAATGCTTTAACATACTACTGATCAAGCAGCACCTTGTCCAGAATATTCACACCTTGGACACCGGGTAAAATCACTTTGGCGCTATTTAACAATTACGTTATAACGTCGTGTTATGATGGCGAAGCATTGAAACAATCTTTACCAAATACCACGACGAAGGGACATGAGCTCAGGGCTTAAGTCACAGCAAGAAAAGTTGAGGAACCTCTCCTTTGAATATCAGCATTACAAGTTCTTCTTTANATCCCTTACAGGCCCATTTCTTTTTATATTCATTTAACAAAAGTTGCTGGGGAAGCTCTTTTGCGCATAATTGTGGTATCTGCGAAGTTCTTGTGCCTGGCTGCTCCGACATGATGTATTTCCTCAGGAAGTCACAAAAACGTGCACGTTGCTTTTCATTGTCATGGTCGAAATGAAAAACTATGTCGTCATTTTCTGCTAAAAAAGAAATCGGAGTTTTCACATTTCTGCAAATCGCGTTTGACTTTACATGGATCCTCGGATGCGGAGCCCTCCGCGTCGGAAATGTGGGGGTTGTTGATCCTGTCCTGCTTGCTTAGACATGTCAGCAAAACTACATTTCGGTGATATTACAGTATGTAGCAAAGCGTTTCGTTGTGCAAAGTTCAAGAAGGGAACCAACGCCGACGTGACGGTCTCTTCAGACAAACATGTTGTTTGAAATTGAAATTTCCCGTCGCCGTGAGCATCAGCTTTTCCGATTACTCTGCACCTTTCAAGCAGCGTGACTTAAGATGATAAGGTAAAAAGAATATGTTTAAACGCAGTGTACTTCGGTCGGGTCACATTTCTTGCCTATGCTATCAACTATGGACTGGGAAAGCTGGCGGTATCTGAAGCTATAGATCTGAATAAGTAGAAAAGTAAGAGCAACACTTAATACTTACGCAAAACATCACCTGAAGCAAAAGCAAACCAGATCGCAATGTGCTCATAATTAGCTTCATATTACTAAGCTAGTAGTTCTTCTGCCCACATTGCGTCTCTTTGAATTGACAGCCAGAAGAACGTCCTTATTTCCTTCTTTCTGCCTGTTGTTCGCCAACCGAGAACGTAATATTGGGGCACCTGAACTACGGTATATATACACGAATTCAAATTTTTACTCAACGATGCTAAAACACATAGAAAGTTTTATGTTGGATTATAATAACTAACTTAAAACGAGACGTTAAATTTAAAATCCTGAAAAGTTTGCTTGATTTTCCTTGCAGGTGACCATGCCAGGTTCGTTGCTCTCAGATGCCACCAGCCGACCCAGTGCTTCTATGTTTCGTTTCGACAAAATGATAAAAATAATACGTTGCAGCACTGAATCTAAGAACTCATGAACTGTTGTAGTTTCTGGACGAGACGCTGTCTTGAACAGGGACGCAACTTTCAGTCCTATTTATAAAGATTTTGAATAGTAGTGATGGCGATAGTGCACATCATGACGGAGTACAAGAGCGATAGTTAAAGTTGTCATTTTTGAATGTTTGCATCAACTCAAAGCTTCGGACAAGCATCTACAGTAGTTAACAAAAAATGACTATCAAACCCTGTTCGCTCTTTGGTCACAAGAAAAACTCTGTAATAGCACTTTGTGAGGGTAAAACTTTTAATTAAAGCTCACACATCTTTTGCGCGCTCCAAAACCTTTTTTCAGTTTGTACATCCTAGTTTGGTCATGTTTAATCTGTTCACTAAGTTTCTCCATTTTTCACTAGTTTTAATACTTTTGCAAACTGCCATGTCATCAATTTTCTTCATCATGGTCGTTTCAAATTAGGATGTTTGTTTTCTTTGCGTACATCAAGTTTCCCATGTTTTGTTGTTCTTTATAGTGTCGCCTAATCCGTAGAACAGGGGTGGGGAACCTGCGGTCCGCGAGCCAAATGCGGCCCGCGTGAACATTTAATTTGGCCCACATAAAAATTTTCGTTACCCAAGTTACTGTATCACAACACATCTCGTCAAAACGAAACTGTATGACAAGCAGGCACGTAGACACTAAGTCAAGAGAACTCTCTCTCGCTCTTTATTTTCCCCATGAAAATAAAGATAAAATTTTAAGATACAATTAACAGTCCATGCGGCCTGTGATAGTAAATAGGTTCCCCATCCCTGTCGTAGAATAACAGCGTTTTTCTAAATATAATCTTTCAGTCGAAAGTGTTTGCTCCGAGGTTTTATGTGGTTGATGTTATACCCCTCAAAAAGCAGTGCTTTTCATCCTGGGTTCGATCGAACCCCTAGGGTTCGACGGAGCCGTTTCAGGGTTAGACGAAGGTCATCTTAAACATGTAACCCATTTTTACTTTCTGTTATTGGGCAAAAATGTAGGTTCGACAAAAGCTTGGGAAACTACGTAAGGGTTCGGCGTGTTTGTAAAGGTTACGAACAACTGCCTTAAAGCTTTCAGTTTACCACTGTGAAGCAGTTCATGGTTTCAACTCACCAAGTGCATGCATGGATGAGGCTTTACCCAAAAAAACAGGAACCCATCGACATGACTTTTCCAGTCATGAAATTGTAGTTTCAGCTCTTTCAAAAGTTAATCGATTTTGGTGGCGCAAATTCCTCATGCCTAAGAAAGGAGAAAATTTTCTTTGCTGACATTTACTGAAAGGATAAACCGTTGGCTAAAGGTATATGCAACCTGCTTTGATAAATATTTAAAAAAAATACTCAAGCAGGAATACTTGGAATATGTATGACTGCCTTGAGCAAGCAATTTTCTGTACTCATTCGAGCGGATAGAATTGTGTTTTTTCACAACGTGGCCGCCAATCACATGCCAACTATTGGCACAACTACGCGCTTACAGTTCGTGTACAGGTACAAGTGGGTAATAAGTTGATTGCGGTGTTTATCAAGGTCGATATTAATATTTCAAAGCTGCACGTTTAGAAAAAGTTTCATGAAGCATTTAAATGCAAGTTTCCAGCCTGAGAACAGTAATTATTAAACGCGAGTCAAGCCGGCGTTGTCACCTTCTTACATTTTTTTCTGAATATTGAAAGTTATTTTTCTTTTAAAAGTTTGGTTGTTGGTACATCAAGTGAATTTTTAAAAGAGTAAAAGGAGAGATGGTTTTCTCAATGTTTTTTTTCGAGGATATCTAAGACCCACGGTTTCCTTTTTCCAGAGTACAGATGGTACTGGTGGTTCAGGTTTAGGTAGAATTGCAAGATTAGGCGATTCAGAGAACGACAAACAGTAAAGTCAAAGTCCCCTTGTTTGTAAGTGTAGCAACAGTTTAATCTAGAAGCCAGCAATATTGCACCAACCAACAATGCCGCGGTGATATCAAAACTATCTAAAGATCTTTCGACTTGAATTAGAACTTAACACAGTGTTGTAAAAGAATGACTTGGTCTAATTTGGGGCATAAAAATGGATTAATTCGTCTATCAAGTTTTTTGCTGGCGTAAAAGTACCTATCTAATCTGACAAGCCTTTCTTCTTCCCACGCTGAGCTTGCAAGCTTAAAAAATGCGGTGACATTGCGTGTTGACCAAAGAAACAATCATATATGTTCTTGGTTAGAGCATGTCGACAGTTGATTCCTGATATTTTTTCTGCCGCAATTCGTTTGGCTGAAGTATTAACAAAGTGAATAAAGTTGGGTTAAATTTTCATTATCTCCGAGCCAACCTGGAAATTGCTGTGCAAACAAATAAACAATGTTTTTTCATCATTCAGATAAAAACAGCTGCAAGACATCAATCATTCCGAAAACTTTTTATTTTTGCAAAACATCCGTCCTGTATGATTCTGGAAACAATTCATTCGTCACGCGTGTATCAGTAGAGGTGTCTGATTAAAAAGTTTTGGCTTGATAAAATGTCAAAGACTTGTCAGTTAGATTGTTCAGAGTTAGGAATCGTTTAAATGTACAAATTCTCCTAGTTTATTGTTACTGAATCTTACTTGTTATTTTGATGCTCGATTGTAAACAGTGTCACCGAAAACTGAAAGGTAATGATTAATCAAATTGTTGCATCCACATTTATCTTGTAGCGGCTTCTTCCTTGAGGTTCATCAGTGCGTCACACAGTTCGATGCATCTGTATAGCTGTAACGCATTCCGGAGAATAGAACTTATCTAGACCTTTTATGTCTAATGCAACCACTTAAAATCTGATTTGCTTACTTTTTTAAGCGTGTTCGCTAACAAAGAAACGATTACCAAAGCACAATGCCTCTCTCTCCAAAATGTGACGCATTTGCTGAGTGGCATGAAAGTCTCGTTGTTTTATTGTAAAAACGAATATATTTCTAGAAACGGAAAGTGTCTTGTCCAGAAAGAAACTACAGAAGGGAGTAGAAACAATGCATCAATTTTTATGCACAACTTGTGATTTCTGTTGGAACAAACTGGGAACAAGTGCTATTTAGTTTCAATTTCCCCAAAAATGTTTTGCTCCCTTTAACAGTTCGTTTGTTGCAGCGAACTGCTTCTTTGAGGGTGACGTCGGTGAGTCAAAAATCTTTGCTCTCGTAATCAAAAAGTGCGTGATCAGTCCAAGGCAAATCACCTGCTGTGCATTACAGCGTATGATTGTTTTTGGTTCGAAGAAGAGCGTAAACCGTACAGACCGCAAGCTTCGACCCCGCCTCGACCGGCATCTCATATTCCTTTGCACAGCACGTTCGCCGGGAGGCAAAGATGACTCTGCCCGAGCTGTGGAGTGACATGCAAGAACGGACGCATTGCCAGTGACAAGAAGCCAATGCAAAAACAAGGTTTTATTCATGAAATGAAAACGCTCGCGCAGTTGTCATAAAAAATAACCGGATATTCATGACAAGGTGCTTTAATCCCAAAGCGAAGGCCAAACCAAATGCACTGAAAGTTTTCGCCCAGCACCGGTTGCAAGCGAGTTTGCTTTTGTTCAGTGTTGCGTGCGAAACTTCATTGCTGGGTCAAAAACAAATACATGTGTATTTGCCCAGACGACAGGTGTCCTGCCGCAATATATGGCTGCGAGTGGCGTTCAGCACGTCTACGCTTATTTACGGAGTCCCGTGCCTGGCGTGCACTGACGCAACGGTAACAAAGGTTGGCGGCAAGAGAGTTGACGAACGCGACCGGAGCCTTTATTACATCAGCGAGGATGTTTTTCAGACAAAATGAAGTTGGCCTCGAAGAGCAACCAGCAGCAGTTGGTGGCCGTGATGAGTTCAGGTGAGAGGATTACCTTTCGTTTACCTGAAATTCTTGATATTGTTGAATCTGTTTGCGTTTTATGCGATATCCCCACATAATACATTTTAAAAACAAAAGCGCTCACTGCATCGCTTGGACTTGCTTGTCCATTCAACAAACACAATGATGGTTTTGAGCAAATTTTAGAACCAGCAGTTAAGTCATGAAGGGAAGCAATCGACTTATCGACCAGTGTTTTGCAACTGGCTTCGCAGTTATCGGCATTTGCCAATTTACAAGATGATCCAAAACAGATGAAAGCGAAACGAAGAAAGTTATCGCAGGCTGCCAAAAGTTTAGTCGACAATTTTTAGAAAATAATTTAATTTATTCACTAAATAGAAACTAGTTTTTAGCTAGACTTAGTGTGAGAAGGGTCCACCGTTGCGCAAAGTCTCCTCAAACCTTGGAAAAGCTGAGTTCTCGAGCGATGTACTTCTATTCAAGTATGTGGAATGCAGGTACATACGACAACCTTTGATCGAACAGAACATTCACAGTTTTTTACTCATATTTTCCTAGAAAAGTCAGTGGTGGCTGTAAGTCAACCAACAGTTGCAAACAATTTGGCTTTTCTCTTAGTGACACTTGGCATGGCTAAAAATCTGCGAATAACAAACCCACTGCAGAGTTTGCAGTTCCGATACACTTGTAGCATATCTTGTGACTTGCTGAAGATACATGTCAAAGTCCGCACAAACCAATACTTCCAACGTGTTTACATTATTCTGGCGCCCAACTTACGCTGAGGTGCATTCACATGGAGTGAAAAATACAAACTGTTTTCGGGAAAGGTTCATAATATCCTCGAAGAGCAAATAAGATCTGTAATAGCAGACTTGCAAAAAAGAAGTCTGCACGGAATGATTTATTGGCTGCAAACCACTTTTTTGCCGCATTTTCCAAAAGTTTGAGGTATGAATTGATTTGTTAGATATACAAGGTTTTATTGTTTTTTTGGTTTTTACTTTTTGTTACAGCTCAAACTTTCACATTTACCGAAAGCTATTGTAAGTCTACTCTCCATTCTTCTTAACTACATAATCGAGTATAGCAGTGCTTTATGTTGCAATCATTTCTACGATTTCCTGCGAATGTTATTTTATATTTTAGATATTTTAAGCTGCCAAACAAACTACAAAGGATCTAGTGAAGGGGGATATAATGTTGCATTCCTCAATAGTATAGCAATACGTGAAAACCGTGCGTTGGTTATTGATTTACAAAATTTCGGTGTGGCACAATACTCCGTCTGAGATGTGCATTGAGTGTAATTCAGCAAAAGTCAATTTTTCAGTTTCATTCATGTCCTGAAGGATAATGCTTCGGTGTTATTCTGTCACAAACATAGATAGATTAATACAATAGAAACGTAAACTTTAACCATCAGAAAGGATTTGTAATCTCATAAGAAGATTACCATCGTAAACATTTTTCAACAGATCGGTTTAATGTTGGATATGAACAGCAGTGTTTTATTACAGAGAATATGTAATGTTCGTATGTCATTTCCAGTTCCGTGCTACTACGCTTGCATTTTAATACGATTTTTTTAATGGGAAAAATTCTTGAAGGAAAGAAAGTAGTTTTTTTCTGGTGGAAATCAATTAAGTTGTCCGAACAAATCAATTTTTTGTGCATGGTTGTCTGGCTTTGTTAATAATTCTGTGACCTAGAAATCCTTTCCAAGCTTTTACAGCATTTGTTCAAATTTTTTTAAATCCAGAACTCTTTCATGGAATTAGCAAGTGCCTTGGCATTTGAAAATCACCTGTCGCCAATTTCCGCTTCAGAATTACCCATTATTCCATTACTTTTCACTGTCATTTGTGTTCATTCTACTTTTTGGTTTCTCCGCAGGCTCGGTTTCCTTACTATTATGAGAGTTTCTGACCATTTTTCTTGGAAGCTTAAAGCGTAATGCTGTACAAGAACTGAACAATGTGACTCTCAGCATGTTCATATTCTCTCGAGATAGACGAAAATGCAAACCCGGACTAAAGGAGTTCGACAATGACCCCGAAATCATTAGTCAAGCTGCTGCAACCTTAGCTAGCAGGAACATATCAGTTTCTGCCGCAGTTCACCATCTCAGTTTTGACGCTTTGTGTCAAGTTCCCAATGTTTGGCTAAATTTCATGACTTCTTGCAACGTAAGTTTCGCAGTCATTCCTAGATTTGACAATAAAGCAATAAGTTAAAGTTACAAAACAGCTAATTGTGCATGCGCACGCTTTACTACAAAGCGAACGAATATTTCATGCCGCAACTCATCAGACAAAATAATTGGTGTTATTTTTAAAGCAGTTTTTAATGGAAGAAGTTCTTGATCTTCTATAATTTTTATGTCTTCAGAGGTTCCTTCCTCATGGAAATTCGAACGTTTGTAGTAGATAGCGTGTTACCAATGCTTACCTTTTTGTCTTTGTGATTTGATTATTTCTTTTGCGTAAATTGACAGTTTCTATTGGTAATTATTGATTCTGGAGTGTTCTTTTTTTGTAAACAAAAGTGGAACATGGTAGAAACTGACTTGGGAACTGTTGCAATAGAATTGCAACTTAGACTGCATGTCAGATAATACGTCAAAGACATACGTATGCCAGATGGTTAAACCTACAAAATAGTTCATAGATAAAACTCTACGCATGCCAGCAACAGCAGCTTTTGCTGCAAGCTGTTCGCATTGAGGCAGGAAAGAAATCAGTTTCGTTTTGAGGACCAATATGACGAAACGTACCGAACATCATAAGATCATGTAATGTGCCAATTTCAAAAGAAACATACGTCACCGATATAATTAAAAGTTATGGCATATATTATCTCTAAAGTGATATAGAGATATACTTTTGCAGGACTGTGGAATGTTTACATTTTTGCGCATCCGTTTGAATTATACTTATTCATTGCGCGCAAACTACTGCCATAACCAGCTCCTTATAAAAGTGAAAGTAGTAGTTTAAAAGAATAGCAGCTATTTACCCAGTTTTCATTATGATCACACAACAATCAATTCACCTTGAAACCGTCAAAATAGTCTCATGCATGCTTTCGTGGAACTCGTTTATCTATATTTTTTGCTATTTATCACATGTTCCTTCCTTCGTGACACTCATTGCTCAAGTGGAACCAGAACCGTCGCCAGAATGTCTTTTATGGGGGGCTTTACGTTTGTGCAGGGGGGCTTGACATTGGAAATTTGATAAAAACACCACTGGTTTATAGTGTTTCATATTTCAATTTTAGAGGCTTGGTGCTTTGTTTGGAGGGGCTAAGCCCACCAAATCCCTCGTGGCGACGAGACAGGGTGGAATCTAACAAACTAATCGAAACTTCTTATCGCTATCTGCTAGATTGGCATTGCTAAATCAAATGAAAAGTGCTGTTGTTGAAATAAAAATAGGACCTCAGATAGGTATTATCACACTTTTGTTATACCAACATAATCTTATAGAGTTTGAATGCAAGCCAAACAACATGTTTTTTACAGACGGTCTTAAACGTACAGTATGTTGCATATTGCTCATATCTCAAGGCAAGCCTGATCTACTTCATGCAGCTGACAAAAGTTATGCTGACTACGTCAAGCGCTCCGACCCTCAAATGCTTAAACGTGATTAGATTAAACGTAACTTTGTTAAAAATTTTTAGTCAGGCTGCTAAAGAAATGACGAAGTTATTTTATGACGTAATAAGACAAGCGATCAGCAGTTTCACGAACCGGTGTGAAAGTAACGTCCGTGAACAACTGATCGTTTATTTTTAACGTCACTTTCGTCGAAACTATGCCGTGTTGGACTCAGGAAGGTGATAAGAGCGTTTTCTTCATTTTTGCTCACTTAGCTACGTAAAATTCTCAAGCAAAGCAACCCTTTCCAGTGCACAAGTGGCTTGTTTTTGACAAGTTGTTTTGCAATATTGTTTTTGATGAGTCGATGTCTCCTCAACATATCCCTCAAAGGTAATGCAAGTCAAGTCAAAATACTATGTAAATAAGTAGAATAATCGCTTGAATTAATATCTGCAATACTGCCAAATTCTAATGATACTTTTTCCGATTTATTATCAGCAAATTTGAGAGGGTTTACCACTTTGCCTATACTGCAAATGGATTTACACCCTTGGGAATTTTCGGTTGGTTGTAGCTCTGACTAAGATAGAAGCGTTTGGTGATGTTTGCCAGCAATGACACTTGTGTACGTTTCCACCTTAGCAATTTTTTTTTCAAACTAGCATTTTTATTGCAGCATGATGTTCCAGGTAAAAATCGCTACCGAAATGTTTGTAAAAGACTATACAGACTCTCCTGTTTTTTGCAAATGTATTCTATACTGTAACGCAGAAGGTGTGTATAGTAACTAGTGACAGCAAATCTGTGCTCATGATGTTATTTGCAGATCCCATAAGGAAACTTTATTGCAAATTCTTACATCAAGAAGTGTAATGAGGCTCTCAACCAAAAGTTAGTTCCTTTCACACTGTGCAAATGCATTTTGCAGCTTCACCAGTTCAAACGTGGTTTTATCTTACAGTTTAGGAAAAGATGGTTTCCCACTACCTCTGCGCTAGGTATTCCAGAAGCCAAGATTGGTTTGCCTCTTAGTAAAATCTGGAGTTTATTATCTACGTTAGTGGCCAGGGTTAGAGATAATTACTCTCCTGGTTGAATCCGAGTTAAATCTATTTTACGTATCCCTGCATCAAAACAAACCACATCAGCTTTTTGGCAAGTTTCGTTTGCTTGGAGAGTTCAGATAGACATGGGGATAACCTTCAGTAATTGGGTTAAAAAAGGTCGTCACCACGTACTTCTGGAATTAACAACTGCTAATAGTGAAGTTCAACACCAACAGCTCCCACTAGAGACATCTCTGCTCTCACGTTACGTAACATTCTTCTGCAGATTTTATGTCCTATTCAGGGCTACAGCCAACCTAAAATTTCTGGCATAGACAAGACGTCTACCATTTAGCAAAAATCTTCAGTAGGTAGTGCACTGTATAACGCCTTCACTCCCACACGTAAAGCAATAGACGTTAACACATGCGGCAGTAACAAGGAACACACAAACACATGAAAGAACATAAAGATAGAAATGTGGCGGTAGTAGAAAAACATACGCTTTAATGGCGCTAACACGGTAACTTTGATGGAAAAACAAAAACCAGTATGTGGCACTATAGTAACGAGCACACGCAGGGATGGCGCCAACACGGTTGCTGTGATGTTTAGTACCATAGGCGTAGCCAGGGGGGCCAAAGGGGCCATTCCCCCCCAAATGTTTAGAAAATATCGTCATTTTGAGTTTGAGAGGCTTTTTTCCAAACAAAATAGTGTTATTCGCCTAAACTCAAACATTTTGGTCTCCCCCAAATTGTTTGCCCCCCAAATTTCTTGGCTGGCTACGCCACTGTTTAGCACCGTTGCATAATGCTGCAATAAATCTACGTAGGCCGAGTTATGAAACGAGTGGGTGAGTAGGAAGCTACAAAGGACTAGGGGTCATTGGAGATGCAAACCTCCCGAGTTTGAAGCAGTTTGTAATGTGAAAGGAACAGTTTATAGAAGTAAGGAAAAGCACATTGCCCTGAGTATAAAGTTTAGTACGCGCAATGCGTTGATACGATTAATGGAAACAAAATGTGATGCAGGAAGTTCAAGCCGGCCAGAAGAAACTGATTTAACTTCGCCACATGAAGTTTTCACATGTATTGGAAATTTTGGCGATAACCAAAGAGGAAATGCGTCACGCAACTATGGTCTATGTGCAGCGTTGCAGTGGTGCCACAAAAATAATTCTCGATATGCGAATTTTCGGAAGCATTAGCAAGGCCCCTTCCCAGTTACAGTCGTTATCGTTTCATACTGTATACATTGCAGCAGATGCTTCGCAGAACCGAGTGAAGGTGAAAAACTAACGGAGCTTGTAAGCGATGTCTGGTAAAGTTGGGCATCACCCAGTAGCAATATTCACTGTTACCGTGTGATGCCCAAAACTTACATTCGATCGCAAGAACGTCGTTTGAAAAGCTATCACTGCTTTCCTCAAGATGCTCTTTACACAGTGAAAATGATGTTCTCGTAAAGTAACATTTACCTTATGTAAGCTGAACAACATCCACTGCATATTTGTTTTATCAGCAGTAACGCTCAGAACTCGTTTAATTCGTCAATTCGCTTAATTCGTCACTTTTTCGTCGGTCCCGGCAGAATCCCTATCTTTTGCGTATATTTCTGTTCGTCTAATTCGCCATCGTCTAATTCGTCAAATTGCTTAATTCGTCACCTCTTTCTATCCCTGAGAAGCGTTTTCTTCGTCTTATTCGTCATTTGCAGTTTCGCTTTAGATGTCTAAGCAGCTAGTACGTGTGGGAATTCAAACAAATTAAGGATCTTTATCTGATAATTGTTGCACCTTGCAATTTGTTTATCGAATTGCGAAGCGCGATTCGAGGTGCGAAGTTTATCGACGTGCGAAGCGCGACCCGACTCCCCACTGTGAGAACGTGGATAAGTTTGTTAAATATTTGAAAGGTACTTGATTGAATGGAAGAGTCCAGATAGAGAAGAGGAATTAATTGTTTTATTCAACCATAACGTCATAAACTTGTATTTTACTGCACATAAGCAATATGTATGCATACGAATTACTATGATAAAGTATACGAGCTTCTACGATAAAGTTTTCACCTGTTTGCGTAATTCATCACTTCGCCTAATACGTCACTTTTTTCTAATCCCCTTGAGGTGACGGATTAGGCAAGTTATACTATATCACCCAAAGCCGACCCAGTGGCGATTCTAGAATTAAAAAAGTGGGGGGACCACTGCGGGGCCAAGGAAAAAGTAGGGGGGGCAACGTAAATGTCTATTTTGCATGGTGTTGTTTCGTTGTTTTGATGATTAAGTTGCTATGATTTACCCTATCAAACCCAATATAGCCTTGTGAATATCGTTAAATATGAACTGGCGTTATTATTCACTGGAGACACCTAAACGCTACTGTAGATGCAATCACACACGTGCACTGGTATGTCGAAAATTCTGTGCTAACCATGCAACTTCCACAGCACTACACATGTAAAACGAAACACCATTTTCCGCACACAATTGTGCCGATCCCACATGAATCAAAACCGTTCTACGAAAGTGAATACAATTCACATTAAAGCGAAATCGCTCCAATTCCAACCACCAATTACATCTTGACACAGAAAATACGCTGTTGATAGACAACTAGTTTCATCAAAACATTCTTATTACTAAGCACATAAAAATAAACCATCTTCCAACGGATTGGTGACTACTGACTAATCCATTTTTGTGGCAGCTTATGGATATTTTGTGATTGTGGTGTAACCATAACAATGTTATGTAACTACTATTACGAGTGTGCAGCGTGGATAGGGTGAGGACTATTCAATGCAATATGCAGTTAAAAGCAGCGAGGTTTCGGCACTAGTTGCACCAAAAGTTGCATAGCAGCGCCGCAGGGAGGAATGTGTGCATCGATTTTAGGGCGTGTGCCTGATGGCAGGATGCAACAGCAGGCGTGAAACTTATTTTGCAGAACATTCCCAACAAAGTCATTCATTTTCATATTCACACTGAATTTTCCTCGGTCTGATCGTCAAAAGCTGACTTTTCAACCCTGCGTTGATTTATGACTGTCTTGCCATAAGGGAAACATGCACTCACTCTAAAAATTTTCAGACAAATGGACAACGAGCAATATAATTCTCACACAGATCCCCGCACAGTCTACGTTAGCATTTTATATTATTATCACCTCAATGTAACTTAATTCTTCGATTATCATGTCGACGGTCAAATTCATCAACGAAATCATCTTAATCTATTTTTCAGCTCGTACCTTTCAACTGAAAGTAGATCAGTGTTAGCGAATATTTCACTGGTCATGGAATTTCTGTGAAATGTTTTCACTAATTACATTTTTTTTTAATTTCTCGCAGAAGCGCTGATGACGGAAAGAGTTACAGCTACCAGTAACAATCAAATGCACCTTTTTAAGTAGCTGTAAATTAAAATAATTGTTTGAGCGATATAGGCAGCTTCGACTCCTTCCGAAGAAAATTCTTTGCCAAAATTATTTCATGTGTTGAATCATTTTTACTAAATATGATTTACGAATTCTTTCAAGTGTTTTTCAGATAAAAATGTGTGACCTCCGGGGCAATGAGCTGAAATACTCGAAAGATTTGCCTCTGAATTATTTCAGAAAATCCGTACAAAATTTTATGAGGTTGCAGGACATGTGTGGGTAGAGTTAAAACCGTAGTCACGAACCACTTGTAGCGATTTTTCGCTACTGGCTATAGTCGGGTGGAAAATTCGAACGGCAGAAACACACAAGTGTTACGACTACAGCAGTTAAAACGTACAATCTCAAAGTTTAGCAACACAGCAATGGCAACCCGCTGTAAACCAAGTACAAAGCTCGCAGAGGTGGGTTAAACCCAACCAACGCAGTATCCCGAATCAATGCAGCAATATTAGGAGTTTTTCTGGACCCAGTCTATCAGCGCATGCAAAACCCAACCGACCACTCCATCCAAAACCATGTGTGTTGTCAAGGCGGGATTTGTACTTCAGGAACGCTAGAATCTTTATCGCCACTCACAGGTCAGCAAATGATAAAAAGAGTGCAAGCCGCCTCNGCTCCCCAAGGTTGCCAGATTGGCTTTTTTGACGCAAATTTAACAAATTTGACNTTTTTAGAAACAGTTGGCGTCAAAAAATTGTTTGGCTTTATTTCTTCAATATATGGCTTTTTTGAGGAAGTTGGCACATGCTATCAGACTGGTGTCTTGGCTTTTTAAATATCTTGCTGAAAAGTGTTGTTAGGATATTTTAGATAGTGCTTTGTGTATTTTCTCAAAATTTATCTGGCAACTGGTAGAAGAATAAAGTTGTCGCATATCTGGCAACCTAAATGTCAAAGGTTCGAGTGGAAACATTGTGGAAAATGTGGAAGATGAAGAATGCCATAACTTTATTCTTCTTATAAAATGTCCTGCAACTAATAAAGAATTGTAAATTT
>JGI24159J19872_10003717_pt1 | contig 19169 bp, 15 predicted proteins | sample Ectturendosymbi4_FD_19872 | JGI IMG/M metagenome (IMG submission 19872) | reverse complement strand
AGGTTAAGAACCACTATCCTAAGAGTAATACTGAGCTCGTCGAAAGGAACATGGCCTGCAGACCTGTTTAATTGAATAGAAAGAAATGAATTGTAAACTGCTTGAAGTAAAACCTTTTCCGCTCTCTATCTAATTGGGTAAAAAAGGTAAAGTCTAGACCAGTTGCTCTCCACGTTTTTTTCCGTATTCCTCCCTTACAAACCCCAGATACTTTTATTTCCTTCCTACCATAAAACAAAAGAAAAGGTTAAGTGCTGAAGTGAGCATTAAAATAAGAAAAAATATCGAATTTTATTACAAAACAACGTGTTTATCAAACAATTGAAGCACATGAAAATTCTAAAAATGTTTCAGTCAACTTTAGTGGGAATCCTGAGCCTCTAATCGAGAGAAACTAAACGAGAACATCAAGAAAGAAACGTGTTAACTTAATTCCAAGCTCTCGGTGCTTGCAATGTTGAAAGTTTCACTTGTTGGTAAAAATGTCCTTGGGCACTAAAATACATTCAATTGAGTACGTAGCTGGAAATGCCAGAAATGTTTGCTATGAAACTGTGCGTTTTGGCAGAATTGAAAGTCTTTATGTTTCGGTATTGTTTTATCAATTTTAAGGATAAAACATAGGTAGTGGCTAGGTTGCCGGCGGTGGCTACGCAAGCCAAGCTTTTACGTCGCTGACGGTTATCACGTGACTCGGGGCTCGGCTACGCGTTATTTGCGGGCTCACTTTGTGGGTTAAAGTTAACTTGGCAAAAGTGTGGATGTTATCACAGCCACAGGGAACGCCGTATATTATGCTGTTTCCCTAAGCATAGCCATAATCCAGACAACAACCTTAACTGTCATCCTAACGTAACTCTGACCCCAATCCAAGAAATGAACTGCAAATAATGCTTGATAAACATTCCTTGAATCACGTGATCACGGTCGACGACGCAAGAGCTCAGTTTCCGTAACCGTAGTCGTTAGTGGCGACATATCCGCTGTCTAAAAAGAGTCTACCATGCAAAATTTAAAGTTAGTTTTATTTTGCTTCTGTAACAGAACAAATTGTCGTCAAAAAGTGCTTGTAAATAAAAGCTTTCAAATAGTTACGTGAAAAGGAATGACATTTGAAAAGTTGACACTAAATTTTTTAGTTTATCTAACTCTTTCAAATCAATCAGCAATTCTTTTATTGAAACACTCTGGTCTACAACATTAACCTTTAACGCAACACATCGGCAACTCTACATTCTCAGTCTCAGCTCTGTTAGAACTACACCGCAATACTTAATTGCTTGGCATTAGAACTCAAACCTAGCAGGTTAGACAAAATTTAGAAAAGAAATGCAGCCAAACGTAGAATATAATTATTATACCAGATTCCAGAAGCCATCTGCTATCATGCACGCTAGAAAAGGAGAAAGTATTTGAATTGCTACAAAAATTAGACCTTACAGAAGTAGAAAAATAAAAATTTCGAATCCTGAGTTTTCCTCTCCAATTCCTCCCCTGGCTAAAATTCCTTCCAGGACTTGAAATTCCTCCCTTATTGAGCCAAGTTGCTGCCGGTTAAGAACCACTGCTCTAGACAAAAAGAAACCTTTAACTTATCCGTCTATTTTGGGCAACTGGTGCAGTGATAAACGTGAATTTTTGAAAATTAAGTGAATTAAGTTTTGATAAATTACACTCGTACCTTCCTCAGAGAAAACGGTCCAGAATTCTGTGAATGTTCCATCAACACTCTAAAGGAAAGTTAATGCCCCAGGAAGCCATGTTTGATGATTATAAACGCAGCTGGTGCGATAAGGACATACGATACCAGGAAAGTAAAAAAAAAGAATATAACATGACTAAACATGACTGTAAAATTATTAAGCGACGAAGAATCAATGACATATCATTTGGTTTAAAATTATGTGTCAGAAAAAACAGATTTGTTTCTATTCCTGATACGAATGATTTTACTGTTTAACTGAAAAGCTTTGATAAAGTGGAGCTGGTTTCAAAGTCTGGCACTTTGGTGCTTTCCCATGTTATCTTACAGCCGCGTTCGAACTTCAAAGACATTCTGGGTTAAAACTGTTTTTTAATTTTTATAGCTTATGCGCGTACACTGCGTGTGATTCGAAATTTCTTCTGCTTTCAAAACATAATTTTCGTTACAGTCCTGATGAGGAATAGATTATGCATTGCGTTGTCGTATTTTGTGGGTCTCCAGCTGGACCGGTAAACTTTTGTTAATGAGTTGATTGTAGAAAGTTTCAAGAAACATCAACCAACAGATGTACAGGCTTATCTCACGATTCTGGCTTGTTTTACCATCAGAGTTTCATGTAGGCCATACGCTTAACTCTTTGCACCATTCTGGAGGACGTTTCGATTCGTAGCACGTTTCAAAGAAAATCTACCAAAAGCTGAAATAGCGTCAAAGAAACACAACAAATACTAAGTCTTTGAACTAGTAAGCCTTTGGTTAATTAAAATTATTTGAAATTTTTGTGAATAACAAAAACACAAATTTTGGAATTNGGCAATTTTTCTTAATGCAAATCCGCGATCCTCTGAATAACCATCTCCAAAAAGGTTGANAACACTTGGTTTCAACTGAAATCCCCTCAAAAATGTATTTCTNTCTTTAAAATTTCTGGCTATTACCCTGCCTCACCGCAACCTCTGTGAATGTCATCTTAACCCCATTTAGCTGTAGTACAAAATTTATTTGGAAAATGTGTTTAAGAGCATTCGTTCTGATTAATAGATAAACAGATAACAGAGTAGTTTTACTTCACCATGATTTTCATTTGCTGGCAAATTTGTTGCCTTTATGACGAACGCTAGTGCAAATAACACAACTCAACTCTAAGTTTGCAGGTAAAAACAGCAGAGAATTTATCAAAGTATGCAGTCAAAATCTACTAGAAATGGAAGTAACATTTCTACAATTCGTAACAGTGTGTTTTCTGTTGAGTCATTGATCAAGGAAGATGTGCGTCTACGTAACCGAAAATCGAACCAAAAACAAGGAACCGATGTATTTGGATCACCTGATTCCTTCAACGCTTCGAAGGTATAGTACTTCAATCAGTGGAGTTTCATCGAGACAACCTTACACGGTTTATTGAAACAACAGTCGGGCGAGTTTTGCTGAACTATTCTTTAGTGTTCTCTTTGAAGGGGAGCACTACTCCGAGGTGGTCATCCTTTGCTAACAATTTCATTTTTGTATTTGTCCTTGGATCAACTCATACCAACGTTAAAAAATACCTAAATGCAAGTGTTATGAAAACACACTTTAGACCATCTAGCGGCCATGCGCCAGCAATAAAAGACACAACTGACAAGGAAACAAGACTTTTATTCCCAATGCAGCATATATTTGCATCATCACGTAGTACAGGCATTGCCAATGTACTTCACGGAAAGTAGCGTTGAGTTTTTTGGCTCCCTAAATAAGTTTTTGACCACCAAGGAATCCAAGCGCCCTACTTAGAAAACCTTGTATGGGGGTTAGTCGGAGTATATCTTGGAATTTACCGAGTTAAGTTTGTCTGGAACCAGGCGGTTCTCGTTGAATTTTTAAAGCCTTCAAAATACTCGACCAAAATAAGTTTAGAAAGGAAACCAATGGATTAGAGTTAGACTATTGTCCCCTTTTAAAATTCAGTTACAAAACTAAATGTCATTGGAATTCTTACCATGAATTTCGCATAAATTAATCATGAGTATACAGAATGTAACTGCTGTAATTTACCTTATAAGACGTCAAAAACAATGTGAGAGGTAAAAGCCTGCGGTTCCCTCTATAGTAGTCGAGCATGGCTTGTCATAGCTGCTCCCAACCTTTGGAACAGAATCCTAAAAAAAATGTCGTACTCGTGGTGCTCCTATGCTTGTCAAGAGGTATATGAAACACCTCTTGCAAAAACAGACCACTTCTTATATTTGAATATTGAAAATCTGTTTCTTAACACCTTGCCAACTGTAATTTCATTTGATAAAGATCAGCACTGGCCATGTATATGGCCGGTGGTGGACGGGTAAAGGGCAACGTGTCTCCTGGATTTTGAAGCTAGATACCTCGAGACATGCCATTTATAGCTATTTCAACCTCTCAAAGTATTTTTTCCACTTTCGTGGTTATATGGTAAAAGCATTTTTAGTGCATTGCACAACAACAGGAGTGTTCCGCCATCATGGAGAGTGAACGATAGCCCAATAGGAAAATATTCTCTGTAGAATTTTAAACGGCAGCAACATGGTCAGAAGTGCCTCGGGTGCAAAATGATCCAAACAAAAAGTCACTTACTGTATTTGCTTAATGTGTTCCACTGAGGAGACCACATAAGTGGAAATTGTGAAGGCGCGGGAGACAAAGTGCAATAATTTATATCATTAAAAAGCTGTGTGTCACTTCATGCTTTCTCACTTTTTCATTGAGTCGTCATTATGCTTTTCCATTGATGTTACATCCCTAGCACCACCCATATTACTGGTCTAGTAATAGCAAAGTCAACCCAATGTATATAACGCAATTGCAAATACACACGTGGCTCAAAGTAACCGTCATACATTATATTAACACTCTTACTGCAGAGAGTTACTTCGCCATTCATAGGGATTACCCTGAGTTTTTCGCTCATGCCTCTTTGCTCTGATATCAAGCCACCGTTTATTGTAAAGCATTAACTCATTATACACTCCTTATACACCAAAAACGTTTTCTTTCTTTATTCATCACGGACCCAAGGCCATTGGTGCAATTGAAACAACGTAGCAGTAAATGATTACAACCCACTGGTGTATTGGTGTCTAAATACATGGAAATACTGGTCAGTATTTTGTCTACTTCAATGGCAAAAGAGTTTGTACGATAAGATATGAAAGCAACACACAAAAAGGCAATTTTGCAATGAAACGCTTTTCAAAATTTCCAGGTGCTTTCCGCGGTTTGTGATTCTAAATCAGAGGTGTACAACCTTGTTGAGTGAAGAGCGCAGCCATTTAGCAAATGCTTCGAGGGCCAAAGTTTCGTATCACAACATGGTGGTGTATTTGCGTTGTAGGCTAACTTCCGAAAATGCATGCCTGGTGTCACAAGGTCTTTTTATGTTTCAAAGTCTGAAATTGCTTTGTTGCATATCAAGCAAATCAGCTTGTTTTTAAGCTTTCACAAATAAGTATTAACCTGTCCATTTTTTTGCAAATTCTCTATCAATATCATAACTTTTGGCTTGCTGTTGCTATTATTAGAAGTATCTTAATTGGGATGCTTAATTGAGCAACCCCGTCGGACGGTTTTAGCCATTTACTTCAAAACCTGATGTTAAAATGTCTTCATTTTCTTCCCACCGCCGGACTACTATTTAATGTTGAGTGAAAGCAGTTATTAGCTGGTGCGCTGTTTCAATGTTTGGCATCTTCCTGTGTTGTCTGTGTTTATCATCTAACACCTGCTCCGTACTGAGCTATGACTAACCATTTGTGTGTTATTGTGTTATTCACGTTCCCTTGTGATATGAACTATGAGTCTGACGCAAAATAAATATTATTATTATTATTAATTAAAACAACAGCTGCGCTCAAAACACTTCAGATTTAGTTAAAGTGGCATTACCTCTGATTAAGTTGTACAACCTGTGTAAGCTGCAGCACAGCATTTGTACGAAAGATAAAAAACACAGAACTAGTTCTTCAGTAACAGGGTTGTCAGGTTGTCATGAGCAAAAAAGCCACGTCAACCGTAAAAAAGCCAGAAAGCACCAAAAAAAACAAATACAAGATAAATACACGACACGTTTAAACACCCACACTGGTTCACTTTTAATAGACCATATATACATAGGCAGAATAAATCTTACTCAATTAAACGCATCGAAAATTTTGGTCTTGCTAAGGAGTAACGTGAAAGAGCAAAACTAAAAATTATAAAATTCTAGTGCAGAGTTTCCAATAAAAATGTATCATTCTGTATCCAGAAACAGTGTCCAGAAATCTGCGATTGTCTAGAAATCCGACAAAATCATCTTTATATCTGCCAAACCGACATAAAAATTGAATGTGTCAACAAAGATCAAACTAGCCAAATTTCATTTGGTATTTTTTCAAAACTAAAAAAATCTAAAAGAGTAGAAAAACCCAAAACTTGCAAATTTGCCCTCAAAAAAGCCAACCTGGCAACACTGTTCAGTAATACCGTGTTCTGGCTGATCTGTTGTGACAACTGGTGACGTTACAAAGGATATTGGCAATGGTTCCCATTTGACTATGACCGAAGACATTCTGACAGAAAAATGTCGCATGGCTCCAATTTTATATCGGTGTGGGTGAATTTTTTCTTTTGGAGAAAATGATCTCGTAGGTCACTCGGAATGACTCGGCAGGCCGCAAGTGGCCGCCTGGCCGCAGGATGGACATCGCTGTTCTAAATATAGGTTCTTCTCTTGCTTTCGAAAATAATTTATACACGAATAACAGGTTCATATTTAAGAAACAGAGATACAAAACAGCAAGTCGGAATATTTGATAACTCAAGTATTTGAACTTAATTCATGGGATTTAGATTCTTGAATATTTACAATATCTTGTAGCACCAAAGTAATGATGAAGTGTGAAGATGTGGGTATGAGGTTGAGGTCACTATGTGCCCTAACGTCAAGGTTTAAACCAGCGACTTCAAGTGTCTGGTTTCACTGTTTTGAGCACCACCATCACTAACATAAGACCGCTGATTGGATGTAAATAACAAAAAAAAAATTGTGAATAAAGAGAGCTCAAGAGTTCATTCAAGGTGACGCTCTTTGTGGCAAGGGGCTTAAATAGTTACGAGTAACTGTAGAGTTACGTAAACTTGGATACAAGGGCGGATCTAGAAGGGGGAGATTGAGGCGATCGCTCCCCCTAAAACCTACGAAAGTAACTTTATTCACCATGGTTTTACAATTCGGAAAACAGCAATCGCGATATAAGGCCATTTTGTCGTCCATTGCTTTGTTACAACAGTGTTGTGAAGTATACTTCATCCCTCTTACAGTAGCGAAGCCATTATGAGACTTGACCAGGGGTGTGGTGGGGCGGGAACGCGTGGGAACGGCGTTCCCACAACTTTTTCGTGTTTTGCTTTAAAATGAATTTGAAGGTGTTTAACAATGGCTAGTTTTTTGGGTGCGTTCCCACACCTTTATTGTTAGCACCACATCTCTGGACTTGACTACCAAATGTTACTGAAATCGCCCCCCTAACCTTACTGGCTGGGTCCGCTCCTGTTTGGATAGCTACGCAGAAAAACCCCAAACCGGACTCCCAGCATAACTATAAATAAAACGTTTTGATTTGATGCAGAGAATCGGTTCGAAATATTGGGCTCATCTGTCAATGCAAAATAGAATTGAGTTATGTAAAAGCTTTTCCGTTTCAATGTATATACATCACTGTAACATAGGCAGGCGCGTGCCGAGCTTAGATGGCGCCCGGGGCAAGAAGCGAGTTCGGCGCCCCTATGTTCCAACCTAGTCGTTCGGAAGAAAGTGTACTGTAATGAAGAAAGTACTTGCGATATTGTTGGGACCTTTCGGCGCCCCCGCTGTGATTCGGCGCCAGGGTAATTGTCCTCCCCTCTCGTTACACCCCTGAACACAGGGGTGCAAAATCTTCTGTGAATTTCAGTAGCGCGCTGAAAGGTTTAGTAGCGCACACATGTAAGTTTTTGGTGACGCGGCGCGAGTGCGCGACGGCGTTTTGCACCCCTGCTGTAACATCATTGTTTCCTTTTACCACAGATACTAAACAATTCTCTGGATCTCGGAAACAGAGAAGTTCTGCTTCACCGTTTCGCAAAGAAAGCCGACCAACCTTCGAAATACGCCGGATCACAGAATAGTAAAATTCGCTGTTTTCACCGCATCCAGCATGAACACAGAAGCAACTCATCTGCTGCACAAGAGGGGGTCACTCTGAAGTCACTGGAAAAAGCTAATTACAAGCCAGATAATCATTTTAACCATTCCGATTCTTTGTCTTCTGGTATGAAAGAGGAATGGAATGAAAAAAACACAGCGGCACTCGCCAGGCTTTCTACGGTTGCCACCAGTGTTCCCACACCGGTTGAAAATAGTTTGGGAGCAATAACTTCAGCTGGGATCCCTCAGATTGTCAGGCAGCGATCCCTTAGTTTTTCAACGTCGTTATGCCAGCATGAACTTCTGGGTCAATGGCATACTTCTCGCGAAGCTACCGACCAACAGCACAACAGCATGCTGCTTCACTGCAACCCAGCTCTCTCTCGTTTTCCCTGCGCCGCAAACACCGGTCCCCTTTCGTTTGAACTTCATCGCCTGAACTTTGCAGGTAATTTTAGCCGAACTCCGCTGCCACCTGCAGCAGCATATTCGTTCTATAGCAAGAAAAAATCCGGCGGAGATGGAACGATTTCCACGTCTATGCTGGATCAGAGCTCCGAAGACGGCCAAGAGAAAAAAAGGACGAGGACGGCATTCAGCGGCAGACAGTTGATTGAACTGGAACGGGAATTCCATGTGGACATGTATTTGACTAGACTGCGACGAATCCGCATAGCACAGACACTTAACTTGACCGAGAAGCAAGTGAAAATTTGGTTTCAAAATCGTCGTGTTAAGCAGAAAAAGGTCGACAAGCCGGTTGATGAACCGTTGTAGGCGAATGCTTGACATGAAAGAGAAACACTAATTAAAATGAGTTAACTAAAACGAACAGGATAGATACATTTTTTGTTTACATTTTCATTGAGGCAGAGAGTTTTTGACTCAAGCTGACCCAGTAGAACTTGCACTTTGCGCAGTTTCAAAAGCAAACGTTGTTGACGCATATTGCTCTAGAACGGTATTAAAAAGTCTAAATTGTAACCCAAGCACGAGGAGATATATATTCTGACGCTATTCGTTAAAACGCCAGAGCAGCAAGTGTTCCGAAATCTTGCTGTTTCTCTCAAAACACCATAGATTCTTCATATTTCTACTGTTCTTACAAATACTAACACATTCACCGTGAAATCAGATTTGTTATACGTGCTTACAAAATCATAATGAAATTATCGCCACTGCATGCTTCATTTTTTGGCAAACAAATAAAAAATAGGCACAGTGCTTTTCATGTCCTATATATTAAATCCTTAACGGTTGTACTCAGTGGTGTAGTGCCTATAGAACGCCGACGAGATTCAGTTTCCCAAAGTTTTCAACAAAAGTTTTTTTCCGTGACTTTTGATATTCACTACCATAGGTGTATGAAACCACGTGTCTATGGGCCCAGAGGGGTGCCGAGGGACTGTAACAAGGCGCCAAAAGTTGACAGGGTTCGGAAAGGTTGTCGACTGTCTTGCTCGACACCTTTTTTGGAAGAGATTAAGAGACCCGCAACCCGCCAAACTACAAATATTTGTGAAAAGTCTCCACCTAGGGGCACCGCAACCCTTTTTCCCCCTGAAACAACTTTACCTTGGAAAGCTGCTGTGTGGTTCGGTCGTTTTTTGGTTGATTCCGGCGAGGACCTTGTCTTCGAGGACTTTTTCACATAATCAAAGCGAATGGATATCTTTGGCACTGAAACCGCAAGAGGCACTGCTGGACTGTACCAAATTCTAAGTCGAGGTTTGTTTTCTCAGAGAAAAGTGAAGTGTAGTGCGAGCTAGGACGTAAAATTTTTGAAAGATATTTAGCAACAGTTTTTGTTGATCCAAATTTGGTCTCATTTTAGCATGATTTAATGTCTCTGTATTGCTTTATACAGTATCTAATGTCTCCGTTTTGTTATACAGTAGTTCGTGAGCTTATTTTCGAGCCAAATGTGACTGTCCTGTAGCCTCAATATTTGCAGTAACTCTGTTAAACAACTTGTTGCGCATTAAAGGTTGGTGCATGCTCGCATCGCACCCGAAAATAATGGGATGGAATTTTTCTCTACACAAAAAATTTTTGCCAAACACACGAGTGTTATTCAACAAGCAACAATTTACCTGAAAAATGAAAGATAGTTGATTTGCCACAAAATAGAGAAGTTTTTCTTAAAATAGCTGTTTTTTTCCGTGGAAGAGGACAATTCAGAAAGATTTGTCAATTATTTTTTTGACAAATGAACCTTAAATCTTTTACGGTTATGAACACGTGAAAACTCACCTGAGACAAAGTGCAAAGACTAAAAATGTAACGCGGAACTGAAATGGATCAGTGGCTTAGTAAGGATTTTTGATGAAGGACGAGCAAAGTTGGGTCCCACGGTTATTGCTCAACCTGGATTTCGTGAAAGAATAAAGAGCAAAAGAAAAGGTCGTCAATTACATTTCCGAAACCAAATTTAACCAAAGTAGGTCGAAATTTAGGAGAAGTTAACAAGGAACATGCTTGTTCGTGTCGTAGTTTGGTACATTTTGTCTTCAAAATGGGGGCCACGGCCTTGTGTACTCACACGAATGGGTGACAAATTGCATACCATATGTTTGGCGAGAGATGCAATTCAGTATGTGAGAGACATTAGCAACCTTAATAAGAGTCTTTAGAAATAAACGAATGCACCTAACAAACTTTAAAAACTACTGACAGAAAGAGACAACTGTAACACCCTACCAACTGACATGATAAAAGTGTTTACCACAACATAAAAAATTAGCGCAGGACTCACGTTATATGTGCAAAAGTATGTTGGAACTACCAAGCTTCTATATCCCGGTCAAGAGGTAAACATGTAAAGAACTGGCGTCACGAATCGTGCTGTTCCTTTAAAAGTATTTCAAACATGTATTGCAAACGAAATCCAATAGTGAGACTTGGTTGCACGGTGTATGTTTTCAATACGCTTCTGTTTCTCACAGAAGTGCGATGTCATTTCCTTTTTCAAAGCATGACTTTCATTTCAACGTGCCTATTCATCTGCGAGTAATATCGTTCTTGAAAGATACTGTACTTCGAAACGATGTAGTCAAACTTTGAGTTAGTTTGAAGCGTCACGAGTAGTCGGCGGCGCCCATCTCCCCTTGTTTGCACCGTGGACCACGCGGCTACTTTCGTAGTTGGTGTTGCAATGGTGGCGAGTCAATGGAGGCCCCGCCTGCGAATCTATCCCTTTGCACCGCCCCGTTTTTCTCCAGTGTTTCATTTTTCACATGATTTCACAGAAGACTCATAGGAAAAGTGTGTAAACTTCACCATCAGATTGCCACTACAGTATTCGCATATATTTCTTGATTGTCATCAGATCAAAAATGAAAATGCAATTTTTTTGAAATAGGCAGTTCAGAGATGCCTAATACTGATTGCACGTCAACCAAACGTTCTCACTTAAACACAAGGCTCACCAAATATTACTGAAGACGCGAACTGATTTTGAAGCATCTGATGAGCACCATACCCCTCCGTTTTCGTTACTGGTAGGATTTTTAGGCAGGAAGCATTTGCTGGCTTTCATATGGGGCAAAATATCAACGGATTGAGAGCGCACAGGGATTTGCTTTTAATAGATATTTCCAGCTCTGGAACTCTTCAAACTAGAACTCGTTAATTTTGCATGCCACGTACACAGTGGCGTAGCCAGCCACCAATTTTTTGGGTAAAAACTTTGTAATGTTAAGCGAGCAACAATATTTTGTTTGGGATACCGCCTCTCAAAGCACAAAATTAGATATGCTAAAAATTTGGGGTGGAGCATGCCTAGCAGCAGGGGGGGGCACATTTTGAAAATACAGTATTGAATGTATGTAGCAACCGTGGGCCAAACGTGAAATGGGGGGGCCGGGCACCACTGGCGACGGCCCTGCCCCCTAGCTACGCCTGTGCACATAGACCAGGGGTTCTCAAACTTTTTCTCGTTAAAATAACCCCGAGTCATAAAACAGTCAACCCGAACTCCCAGTAAGCTGACAAAACCTACGCGGAGTTTTCAATCGGCACGCATTTTCATCTAGTATAGGATATTAAAAAAGAGCATACATGAAAACTCAACTGCCAACTAAGTATGCCTGGAAATCTTCCCGTGAACCCCAGGTTGAGAACCACTGACATAGACTCTAAGAAATTTCAGTTTAAATGTTCGATCAAAAAAGCCTAAAACTCTTTTTCGATTGGAAACATAAGTCTTTGCAACTGCATACACTGTTAAATACTAGTTGTGCCTATAGTTGTTCAGAAATTCATCACTTTTTATCTAACTGCCGTTCCCACACAACGCCCTGTAAGGTCTCACCTCGTGTCAGCACCAATGCAAGCAAAATATCCCAGTAACCAAAATAGATTGAAAGCAACTAGCGCTCTCCTACCTTGATAAGTAAAAAAATTAGTTCTGTTGGACGTTGAGCTCGATGTGAAAACGATCTCCTCACGCTTTATATGTATAATAGAAAAATAGCATCAGCGTTTATTCTGCATGTCAACGCAACAAAATAGAATGACAATCCACACGCGCGCTTACTCAGGCAAAAAATACCGCAAGCGTCTCGAATTCAACGTAGCAGAGAGAACTTTGTTTCGCTCAGTTGAAGAACAGGCACAGACCAAAGCCGACGGTAAAAGACGGTGATACGTTGCAGGAGCGATGTTATACTGCAGTACGGTTTGCATACAACTGATCGTCACAGACCAGGAGAGGCGCTACCCAGGAAGAACAACGCAACAGCAGGGAAAAGTCGCAGACGATAAAGTCGGATTTGCACTAGATATTAATAACGTTAGTTAAAAAAATAGCTTCTAGACGCGACAAGAAAAGGTTGGCTCGCGCATGTTTCTGTTTGCTCTTAAGCACTCAAACGCAGGACTGCGATCACTGTAGCCACTGAAAGCAGAATGTGTGAAACAAGAACCCGTTTCAAGTTTCAAGAGCAGTTGCGGGTTTGTTGCATATTATACTCCAATTGGAATGGTTCTTATAAAAATGAAAAATAACCTGGATAGCAGAAGCAAATAGGAGTCCAGGATGATTGCGATTTACTTGGTTGTCGTTGGTCTCGCCTTCCATATTTATTCATGTGTAAGGGTAAATTAGAAAATATAATAATCGTCACTACGAGCGCTGTCAGTGCAGTCCATGTTTTGGCAACTAACGATCCATGCTCCACAAAGAAAATAGAACTATGTACAAAGCGAGAACCATACGCATCAGCGAGATGATGCGCCCATGTTCGACTCTAGCTCAGCATGTAAGAAGCTACACCATTGCTGACAGAAACAGAGCATCGGTGGTCAGAACGAGTCTTAGTGCAAGATTGCTTAGCACAAAATACTGAAATAATCGTAGATTGAAACAGCAAATAAACAAATTATTTTTTTCTTGGAATCGCGCAGGCCAAGTGGCCTTGAACGAGCGGCACCCTTTCCCTTTGAAACGGGCGAACAGTTGACGTGGAATAATTCGAAGCGACGCCAAAACTGCAACCTCAGCATGAGCAGCGCATATTCGAGGAAGGATCGAAGGTGGAAACGAGAGTCGCGATTATCTCGTGTCGTCCAGGAACGAGACACGATTCGAACCGGATGTTCCGAAGCGAGCGCAGGGGGAGTGAGGACCGCTCATGCGGGAAAGTCCCGGAGACGGAAGACCGTGACGACGAAGCTCCTGAACTGCTCTTTCCCTGCGCGAAAATGTGTTGGTGATCAACAAGATAAGAGCTTTTTCCGACAGCGTTTTAAGTGAAAAACAAACCTCTCGTATCTTTCATTGGTCAAGTGTCGCTTAGCAACCTCCAATTCCGCGTCGAGTTGTGACGCACGGTCTCGCAGTGACGTCACTTCGCGGTTTAGGCTTTGTCTGAAAAGCGCGAGGATGTTGGGCAATTGAAGCGAGAACTTTGATGAATCAGCGGATTACGAGCAAAGTCAGAGAACAAAGAACAGTCGGAATTCTTACAATTTGCTTTCGTTGAGTGCCAGCTTGTCACGCAGCAGCTGCCCTTCTGACTTCTGCTCCTGAGCGTCAAGCTGCGCTTGGAATTCCTTCTCGCGTGCGCCCGCCACTAAGTCTTCGAGGTTCTTGCTTTCGGCGCGTTCACTGTCGAGATGTTTGTGAGCGATTTCCAGTTCTCTGCTGAGGTCTTCGTACCTGGATTGGAGCTGAAAAAAAATTCGGGACAACGTTTGCAACGAATACAGTATTTTTTGTCTGATGTTATAGCATTAAGATCAGGAATTTTTTTCCATTGGTATGAAAAACACACGGCATTTTTTTCCAAATTTTAAATTAAGATCATATTATACATGAGCTTGTTCTCAACAGTGTTCAAAGTCAAGGTCAACATCCATCCCCAAGTTGCTCATTCCATGAAGTTTGACAAAATGACCGCTGTGGCGGAGGTCGAAACGCTCAGGTTCAGTCTCACACTTGCATTGAATCACAATTTTAAAAATCCTCTGAACAAAGACCTTAATTTGATCGTCCTGCAACACTCTCATTAAAATCTATTGAGGTCAATTTCGCATTTGCGTGAAGATTATGTGCGTCCATCGGACAAATTGGTGCAATTTATCTACTGTACAAAAAAATGCAACTGTTCGGGTTGCGAACAGACTTGCAACAATTAAAAATCGAAAATTTTATGTCGTATAGAGCTATTTGTGCATTGGATGGATTAAGAGCAACTGTGATAATGTTGATAAGTGGTTAACAGCTAGTGTAAGGTGCACTAGTGTTTACGTCAAAGTAATCTCAGTCTGGTGCAGACAGCAATACGCTTTCCTAATAAACTTCCGACTATTGAGAGAATCAGAAAAAGTTGTTCGCTAACTTGCTCAAACTCGACATTCTTCGTGGATAGTTGCCGGGCAACGTGCTCCTTCCCGGAGTCTAATTTCGCGTTCAGTTCTCGAACTGAGGACAGGTCAGCTTGCAGGGTAGTGCGCTCGCTCCTGGCACGATCGATTTCAACTTCAAGGCTGGCGATTGTGGAAGTCAAGCTCGATATCTGAGCTTCGTAGGATTGTTGTGCCTGAAGATCATAAGAAAGGTCAAAACCAGCAATTCTACGCACAAATTGTGCTGATGTAATTTGATAAAAACTTGCATATTACGTCATGAGTCTTTCAGTCTTTAAGCGGGAACGTTACAAAATGTTTTAAACCAATAGGATCCGAAGAGTTGCGGAACAAGTTTTGCTTCACAGTTTTCCTTTCCTCCTAGTGCAGCTATGTCCAACCCACGGCCCGAATGCGGCCCAGTTTAGGTGTTCGCTGCAGTAAAAGTATCCTACACATTGACAACTTGTCCTTATTTTGATATTCTTGAATTTGACATTTTTGGTGCAGGTGGTCCTCAGTACCAGTTTATCACATGCTACTATTGTAGTTAGGATTCGAACGCTTAACTACATTTAGTTTGCTAAGATCAAATTAAGCTATTGAATGTGCGGCCCTGGTTAAAATAGTGACATAATTTTTGGCTCAGCAAACCATTTGGGCTGGACAAAGCTGTTCTACTGCGTAGGGATTTGGCGTTTATCAGCGAACAACGCCAACTTCAAAAATCCTTCACAAATCTTTGCCGTAAAATTGACTTTACGTGAAGGTGGTCGGAGATTTCACGCTCCAGTGCAGACAGTCGGTCGGCCATCCGCTTCTTATCGCTGTCGGCGGAGGCCAGTTCCTCCCGTAACGTCTGTGACTCGTCGTTGGTAACTCGGTACCTGCTTTCAGCTGAGTCACGCTCGGACGAAACTTTGCGGTATTGTTCCAGAACGTCGTGCAGTTCACGTTCCTGCTCGGAAAACGTTGCGATTAACAGCAATTTTCTCAGACGTTTTTATCATTAACCCTATTTTGCCAAGGACAGTATCACACATCTTCAAATGCAACAGGCAAAAAGAACGTTTTTTTTACATCAAACTACTACACAACGATAACAAGGCATACAAAAAGGTGGCTTGTGATCTCATAGGCAAACACAGTACATCAGAAATCGCTTATGGCGAAAGACCGAACAGTTGTTACCGTTCAATAGAAGTACTAGCAACAAACGCAGTTAAGCACATTTGAAAACGAAAGCCGTGCCAGAGCATAACTGTATAAATTTCTAGCAGAAGCGAAGACATTCGCCGAGTGATTGTACCTTGGACGCCACAGTTGCTTCCAAAGAAGAGATTCGCGCGATATGATTTTGAACTGCCGACTTCAACTCGTCCTTGTCCCGCATCGCATCTTCAAGCTCAATGTTGACGTCTTGATTCTCTCGAGTCAGGGTGGTGAGATCATCTTGAATTCTGGAACAAACCAGGTCCAAACGGTCACCGGTGAAAAACCGTATTGCGGCGCTGACTGCAGTGAAGCAGGTTTTAGACGTTTTAACGGAACATAGTTTTTTGTTTTGATCAAACGGCTGAGATTTCTTCTGAAAAGGGAGCAGTATCTTCCGTAAAACAATTATGTGCTGTGTCACCTTTGGACAAACCGGCATGGATTGTTTGTGCAAAAACACTGGAGTGCAACTGCTCATGCAGAGTGGATATTCTGTTGGGTGTTTAAATCGGCTTCTAAGAGGGTAACCATTGGTTGGGACCTTTTCATGAATTGTCACTTTGTTGGGTTTTTATGCAGATTTCCAGTGTTCGTGTGATAAATGACTACTCTGATGACTGCGTGTAAAAAAATTGAAAAAAGTGACGTCAAGTGTCAATGTAACGAGAACAACTAGTGCGAGACTCGACAGGCGCTAGTTGTCATGAATGACAAATGGCGAAGTTGACTTTAAGAAACGGATCATCCAAAAGATGCTCGCATCACGAATAACGTGTCTGCAAATACACGCATTTGATTCCATGCCCGAACACGCCACAGGATGAAAAACCTGAGCAAGGACCGAGTATCAACCAACTCCACTCAAAACGCACGCGTGCCATCACTGCCAGTCGCACGAAAGAAGACGGCACCTTCTGTTTTCTCTCGCGGCAGCATCCTTCGCTCGAGTCGCGTCAGCGAGGTCGCTCTGGGTTGAATCCAACTGTCGCCTGAGACTTCGAACTTCCCTCTCGGAGCTCGCCAGGTCGTCGCCGGCGCGGTCAAGCTTGGCCTGAGCGCAGCAACACGTGACCGCGACGTTAGAACAAAAGCGCGGCATGCCGTCAGATCATGAAGCACAAGACACGGGCGGCGGAAAAAAGAAACGCAAAGCTTGAAAAGATTATTTCGCAATTCTTATGCAATACACTGTTGGCGATCGTCTTGGACCGCTGGCGCGTACTTGGCCATGAACTCACCTCGACCTCACCCATCGCCACCCTCATATCTGACAAATCTCTTTCTCTTCTTGACAGCTGGTCATCGAGGGCAGCGGCTCTTTCCGTTCTCTCGTCCAGGGCCGCCTGCAACGCGTCCTTCTCGCGGTCAAGGGCGGTCGTGGTAGCGCGGAGTCCCGCGGCCTCCTCCGTTTGCTTCGCCGAAACATCGAGCAACTCGCCAACGCGATTCTGTGATAAAATGAGAGCGAAAAAGCATTTACTCGCGAGAAGGGTTGCCCTAACACGGAATAGGAAGTGATCGACTTAGGAATCAATATCAGCTGGAGTTCGTACAATTCGCTTCAGTGGGTTAATGGTTGACTGTATACGGGGAAAAGAACTGAACGGACAACCATGGAAACTATACATACGAATAACCATGGGAACTGTACATACGAATAACCATGGAAACTGTACATACGAATAGCCATGGAAACTGTACATACGAATAACCATGGAAACTGTACATACGAATAACCATGGAAACTGAACATACGAATATCCATGGAAACTGCACATACGAATAGCCATGGAAAATGTACATACGAATAACCATGGAAACTGTACATACGAATAACCATGGAAACTGTAGACGATTTAAAAATGGAACGTGCTTTACAGGTTAATTTTTTTCCTCTTTGTTGTAAAAAAACTGCATCCTGTTTATGAACAAGTAATCAAGCTGCAAAACTGATTCCAGATAAAAGCCGCTAGGGCGGCAAGGATGAACGCAAAAGCAATATAGTGCAGCAAGGAAAATTAACGGAGAGAACAATATAACATTGTACTACTCTGATAAAGATTAGCAACCAAATACCATGTTCAAGACTGCCCTGTTGTGTGCGGCATGTAGCGTACAAGTTAAATCTTATTCACTCGTTATTGCGGTGCACAAAGCTTACCTCCAGCGCGTGCACCCTGTCCTCAGCGTGCGCGAGGTCGGAAGATTTCCTGGAAAGGTTTCTTTGAGTGTTTTCCAGCGATGCTTCAAGTTGAGATTTCAAGACTCTGAAATTATCCGCACTAGTTTTCACCCTTGAATCAACGAGAACCAAACAATCTCTTCATTCGAGCAAAATTTGTCACAAGCATGCAGTCGTTCTTGCAAGTCGATGCCAAGAGTGCTTGCAATAAAAAGCGCACTTGCTCGTCTACAACAGACCCGAATGCACAAAACCATTCAAAAAACTATAAAAATCAGTCAACAGTCATTCTGAACGGCAAGCAGTTTATATCATAAAATGTTGTTCTGCTTTACCAAGATTTGCAAATTTTGCAAAAAAATGCCGAGTTTACAACAGTTAACAAAAAAAATGATGGAACTCACTTGACATCGTCCAGCTCGGTTCTGACAGCCTCATAATCGTCTTCCACTTGTTGAACTTTCATTCGCAAAACTTTTATATCATCTTCTTGAGCGAGATTCAGATCCTTCAGAGAATCGACTCGACTCTTTAAAACAAAAGCAGCATAAGAAAAGCAATCTCGTGCTTGACCCTTTTCTAAGAAATTGACAATGCACCTCATGTTATCATTATCTCTACAAAACCTACATGTAATTTAGTGTTGCTGCAAACAGAACGACCAGCACGGAACTATTGGCTCGTGGCAAAAATAATTCCCCAGCTTCAATGCCTATCTTGACTAGCTAGTGATCGAAACCCTGGGCCAACTAAAAGCGAGTTTACCTGCAAGTCCATCTTTTCCTGGCTGAGTGCTCTGGCCTTATTTTCCAGATCTTCAGCTCTTTGTTCAAGTCTGGATCGTTCTGATATCGACTGTTCCTGCTGAACCTGGAGCACATAGAATCAACTCAGCAACAAATGAGGCGAGTAATGAAACATAAACCAAGCACACTCCTTTAGAGATCGACCGATATATCGGCCGATATTTGGGTTTTACCGATATATCGGTATCGGCCAAAACGGCCGATATTATCGGCCTCAATAGGAGTTGACAAAAC
>JGI24159J19872_10003715_pt1 | contig 19172 bp, 8 predicted proteins | sample Ectturendosymbi4_FD_19872 | JGI IMG/M metagenome (IMG submission 19872) | reverse complement strand
ACATTGTTTGTTGGCTTTCTAGTTTTTTTCCACTGTAAAACGTGTAGATTTTAGACTAAATAATTGAATGTACCTCCCTGTTGAACCCGGCCGGTTATTCGAGGGCCGGAAAATTGAGGATGCACTGTATGTCAGGAATTCTCAAGGGCGTTCAGGGGATTTCCCATATTATTATTCCACCTTTTTGCCATAACTCATCAACTAGAAATGCTAAAATGTCCATCAAACCCTCAAAAACCTCGTACTACAGCCTAGAATGCATTTAAATCTCGCGCGGTTTCGCGCCGCTGATTCTGCTCGATTCACGCACTCCCACGGGCCGTTGACGTCACGGAATATTTATAGAAACATATCAAAACCTGTCAGAAATACCTGTGGTTTTGCAAATATAGCCAGTAAGGCCGAAATCGCACGGCGAAAAGTTTTTTTCTTCAGCCTAAAATACAAGTCTTTCCCCATTCAGACCGGATTTGAACAGCTCTCTAACTCGATCCGCTGGCGTGTGATGGCCATTTAGAAAAGGGGTGTGTTCCAACCGAAATTGGGGTTTGTGGGTGCAGACATTTTCACCAATTTTGTTTTTTTGGCCATAATTTCGGCTGCAGATATGCTAGAATGTTATTCGCGGGCTCTAAAGACGCAGATTTTGGCCTAGATCCGAAAAAATCTTGAGCCATAATGATGGACCAGTGGGTTGGAGCCCAGGACCAGGTAAAGATAGCCAAAAACACCTCCACTTGTGGCGTTCCCCCCGAAAACCCCCCACTAAAACTAAAAATTTTTTTTTTCGATTTCGACTACAAGACTTGCTGAATCCATAGAGGGTTTGAACAACTGTCTAGCTCAATCGCCTGGCGAGTTATAGGATTGCAAAGCTCTGCAAGAAACGTGGTTTTCGCATGGTCAAATGCTGAAAAGTCTTTCTCGCACATGCAGAGCAATGCGCATATGCCCAATGTAATATCCAATACCGGCAAAAATCAACCAAAATATTTTCAAAAGTACATGGAAACGCAAATAAAGTTTTCAGTGGAACCCACATTGAACTCAATGGTTGAATGAAAGTTGTGCAATCACTGGAATGGGATGCATTCGGACCGGATGTAATTGTTCCATTGGTGCTTGTCAACCTGTAAACGAAAACGTAATATTTACAGTCAAATCATCCTGCACATGTCACTTGCGTTTGCAACAAGCACGTGGCAGTATCTTTTTGACTTTAACACAAATGCACTTGTAAGAGCGTAAAACATTTGGAAATTTACAAACAATTTTATGTTGTTTCCAAGCCGAAATCAGAAGTTAGTTTATAGCAGAACCTACAGACGTCTTCCAGAGCAATCTTGGCATTCGTTCCCAGAGTAACCTTTGTCGCATACGCAAGTCTCGTTAAAGCATTGTCCTTGGTAGCAGTTGGGAAGACACTGAAGAAGTAAGTGAAATGTGTAAAAACGAGCAATGATCAAAGATACATGCAACTTTTGGCCTGGTCACATAAAAATTTAAATTGGTAATTAGAGATTATTCAGTTTTTGCGAAAAAAGCAAAATTCGTTAACACTAAAGTTTGCATATTTCCGAATAAAAGAACATTATGTCTCATTAGAAATAAAGCGAGACATGATGAAATATTTCACTGCTTTTTTCCGATACAAAAACATTAAAATATTAGTCTTGAATTTGGGGTCTTTGCCAAAAAGAGCGAAAAACCTTCAAAATTTGATTTCTTATTTTTTAACTTTTTTGTATAGGCAAATAATTTCCCAAACCATTCGTTTAAAGGTTATTTGGTTCAGCCACGTTTTTAGTTTACAATTGTTCCTAAGTGACTTTTCTTCTCATTCCATAGCCCATCAAAGCCGCAACGATTCAATTGGCCTGGTTAAATAGTCTGTCTTGAAAATTAGTTAATATGCATGCAAACGGGCAAATTCTGCTCGTCATTAGAGAACTAAAGAAGATAGAAAGTGCCTGATATATTTGCTTTGTTCTCTAAAAGACAAGTGCAGAGTTGAATGTTTTTCTGCAATAATAAAAAAGTTTACTTGAACAAAGGCGCGCGTTCCCGTGTCTGATTACATTGTTGTTAAAATTACAATCAGTTACTTTATTCAACCTCTTTTTCTGGATTGTGGTATAACATCGCAACATGGAGCAGACCATTCAAGCACAGTAAAGCAAAAATAATTTGACTGCTTACCCTAAATTGGCTATTTCGTGTTTGACAGAAACGCCACAGAAAAGTATTTGATAATTGTTATCACGCCACAACGTTTGTTTATGTACAAAATCGTTGTACTTTTTACATAAAAGAAGTTTCTGTCACTTTTGTCTAAGCAGCGTTTCTGGAAGCAGGGTGTCAAAAAGGAAAAGCAAACTGCGTGGATATTATCAACCAACAAAATATCAATTTGCAACCAACCTGATTTTGAACTTGCTTGAAAAAGAACAGCGCAACCAACGCTACTTTCCAAAGTTGCCAGTGATCAATCAGCATTCTGTCACAAAAACCGAACCATTAGTTTTCACTTAAAACAGTAACAACTTACTTTCTACATTTTCAGATTACCTACGCAGAAAAAAGAAAGGTTTCAATGAGGTCAGTGTAGCTCAAACGAGTGAAGTACGTTATTTCATCACAGTGGAAAGTGAGCAGTGGTTTTGCTGAAATAACATGTTTGGTGACCAATTAGAATATTTTGCACATTAACATGCTCTTTGTCTTAAAACCTTGGATATTCCATTCTAAAAACACCTTTCAGCGCAAAAAAAATTTATAAGGATCTCACCAAAATTTAGTGAAAAAAATAAATATTAAGCGATAACGTAACGCTTTAAGGTTCTGTTCTTAATTTTGTCCCTCATATATGTTGTAAAAAATTTTCAATATTGTTTGTGATACTACTGCACTAACCACAAATTTCACTTGTTTTCATTTGTTTGCAAAATCGCATGACTTCACAGTGGATGTGAAAATATGGGTATTTTCAGGATGAAAAACATAAATTGTTGCTGTACAAGCACTGGAATTATTTCTTGAGATCTCATTCAATTCACTGCAATTTTTCTGAAATTATAAGAAAACGTCTGGAGTTATTGTTCAAATATTTAATATGAACTGCGTAAGATCGTTGACTTTTCTGGTGATGTATCAGAGGATACAGGGTCTTTCTATGGATAAGACAACTCTGCTTACCTCATCACAATTTACATACAACTGCCAAGTAAATACCGACCGCGAAAGGTTTACCGGGAACTAGCACCAGCACACGACTTTTCACATAGGTACAAGCTTTGTAGTGTACCTAAGTTTTCATTGAAGTTCAAATAAGTTACTTCCGCAACCGAAGGAATTCCACCTCACTGTCGCCAATGATTAGACTGAATTGAGTCTTCTGCCACCTTTACTTTCAAATGGATACTTTAGAAAGACTGCTTACATGAAAAAGAAACATAATTGTGTACTTTAGCAAGATTTCACTTATCAATAAGTGAATGCTGAGAATTTCTTTTATTTAAAAGATGCAATTTTGCTGTTTTTGTATGTATGTTTACTTTTTTGCTTCTCGTTCTTTCCTGTGCATATCCCATTTTTGGGCAGGAAATTACACTCAATAGTTTTTGTTTTGTTTTTCCTTTGCACTGTACATCATCAAATATTTTTTTATTTTTTATTTTTATTGTTTGTTAAAGCATTTTTTGAACACGCAAAATTTCTTCAATTCAATTTGAATCACTCTTTTGTAGAAATAGTACATAGGCATGCTCTCCTCATGTCTAAATTTACCTCACCGTGTTCTATGTTCGTTTGTTTTTCTAACCGTGCTTTGAGTTCCAACTGTTATTTTTCATTACTTTTCAAAATATGATAAACGGGGTTTGTTGACTAGATGACCACCATGCTCCTTCATCAATTCTGTGTGGCACAGTGGAACCCGTTGTAGTGCTTAAACTGATCAGTTATTTTTCCTATGTGTTTTCATTTATTCTAATGCTCACTGACAATTGGTTTGCTTACTGCGCGATGGCTCTTTGTGTTGTTTCTGTTCATTAGCTAAGTCATATGGAACAACAAATCAGTCATAAAATCAATCCCGCTGACACGATATAAGTCACAAAGGCAGATTTGTGAAGATAGTTAATGGAAATCACGGTAAATCGGGTCATGGATTTTGGCAAATGGCAGCACACGACTTGCGTCCGATTGATATTTAGGGACTCGAGTCGTATTGTGTCGCTTTAACTCCAGCATCTAGTCCACGAAAATGATGAATGTAACACATTTTACCTGACATGAGTGTGATTCGAGTAGACAATTATCACTGCATTCGCGTGACAAGAAACATTTTGTGACTCGCCTAGGACGTGATTGGGCTTGGCTCAACCAAATTTGATTAGTCCACAGTAAAAAAATTCAAATGGTTCGAACTCGATTTGGAACTCGACTAGTGACTCGAAAATGCAAATCCACGATTGTTCATTCAGTGATTCATTCATTTTCATTCTCGCTTTTCTTTTCCGAATATTCGCAGAGACAGCTTGTCTGGGAGGATTCGAAGTACCTCGCGGTTTTCAGCAATATGTGATAGCTCTGCTGGCTCCACATGAAGACCGGACAAAAAGGTCGGAGATGTAATTAATGCACCTGGTCTTTGATCGACCTCGTGGCTGCAGCAAGCGGGAATAACCTGGCGAATCTTTCGAGGGGCGTTCTCGTCACATGGCAAAACCAACGTAGGTGGGTATCTCTCTATTTGGAGTAGATGTGTCCCAGCACTTTGAGCTTTACGAAATTCACAGCTGATTACTTTGTCGCGAAGTGTCACGCCATGAACATCTGGTTGGTTGCAGCAATGTTCGTCTATGCCACTTGAACTTGAGATAGCATTCTTTCATCAGTCTTACCAAAGATTCATGACAATAGATGAAGATCGGAACAAAGGCCGATTTAAAAACTGACAGCTTCGCTGTGTTTGAAATCCTCCGTTTTGTGATCACAACGAGATGAAGCTCACACAAAACTGCGTTTGCTTTTCTTTCTGGCTATCAATCTCCCTGTTATGTCTTTACTCACTCCTGTATATCGCCACGAAGATGCTTGAACTTGTCCACCTGCTGCAGTGCAATGTCGCTTTCTAGCAGCGTACACTAGCAGCGGTTCTAGCAGCGGGTTGCGGAGAGACATAATATCTCACTCTATTAGTGCTATGTTTCATTCCGGCTTGGTCGCACGTCTCAGAAAAATGATCGTGTGCATGCTGAACAACCCCCCTCAGAGGACGCTAACAGTAATAAAACGTTTGACAAAAACAAACGTTTGATTCTGCGGTAAATTCACGACGTCACTGCTTATTAATCTGAAGCACTTCAGTTCGTGGATCACCACATGACAAGAAGATAAAGGCATACAGAGGTGGCCTAGGGATGATGCTGCAGTTAGGAACTCTGCAGTTTTATGAAAACTGTATAACACATTTGCCATCTTTATTCCAAGGTTCACTCTGACCGGGAGCAGCAGCTCTTGACTAGGCTCCAGCTATCGTAAAATCGTCCAGGATAGATTAAGGTCTTCATGTTTGCAGCGCAATCACTATAAAGGATAGAAAAGCTATAGGAAACGGGAGGGGAGCATGTATCAACACTGGCAGCTCCAGGATCTGAACCTGGTATATCGTATTGTCCCGGCTTGCATTTGGAACTGTCTACTACGGCATGTGAAGTGTTTGCTGTTAATAACTGGGTAATTGAATGACCCAGTGTCCTGTCCGGGCGCGCTTTGGAATTGTTTTCATAACAACTTTATACTCACTCGTAGAGATGCCACTTCACATATGTTTATTAAATCACGAGGTAACCTACTGTAGGATCAGCAGAAAGATATACTTTTTCTTATACATATGGGGCGCACATCAACAAAACCAACATAGTCACTCAAATCGAAAACGTACAGCATTAACTTCGCGTAAAATCAAAAATGCTTTGAAGCTCATCACAGAGGACTAAGTCTCAGGTCCAACAGTTGGCATGGAAGACGAACATTAGTTTTATCATACAAAGCAATTTACTGCGTTAGAATTTTCTGCAATTCAGTAAGACTTACGGCAGACATAAAATGGCTGGCATATGACTGACAATTAGCAATAAGACCAGAACCTGAATTTTTCAAAGTAATGTTATTTTTGCACAAAGAGAACGGTGTGTAGTTATGCTCGGAGTACAGAAAAAAGTTGGTCTTCAGAAACGTGAAATACTTGTACCTGAAATGCAAGACACAAAGAAAAATAACTTGCGAATAATTCTTCCCTGAAGCTTTTTCTAGGCTTAACGTTTGTGATAGAAGAATTTATGGAACTTGGCAGTTAACAATTATTTGAAATTGTCATTCTTGTCAAACCAAATGCGTACTTTAACGCCAAAATCTTCTTACAGCAGACATATAGGCTACTGCTTTGTACTCTCTGTAGTGTTATTTGTTTCGAAAATTTTTCACGAACGATGCAGCGCTGTTTTGTAGTCGCAAAACAACAAACGCTCATAACGTTTTCTCAAACTTGTGTTGAGTTTTTTTGCAGTTTTAAGTTGTTGCATGCATTAGTCTTCAACGTTTGTATACATAGAAACTTTCTCTCGTGTGAAGGCTTGGAAAAAAATTATTACTAGTCAACGATTTGATGAATCTGTTTCAAATTTTGTCAGAACGTTGCTTGAAACAAACTCGAATGGGTTGCCCCTGAAACGGCTACCGAAAGAAACTATGTTTGATTATCACTTAGCACTTCATTGTAAGAAATTTCATTAGGATCTGCTTGAAAGAATAACAAGGAAAGCGATGTTGGAGGAAAAAATATGAGTAACGACAAAGGTCAAGTCAGGCCAAAAAACGTTAGAAAACAAAAATGTAATCTGCATTGCTGTATAGTTCAGCAGACTCAAATACTTCGTAGCCCTTTGTAGGTGAAAGATTATGTGCTTATAACCGACACTTCTGTGTTTTATTGCTTTTCAATCACCATAGAACTAGGTAAGAGTTTTAAACCACTTCATATCTCACAACAAGCCATCTGAAATGTATCATGCGTAACTATTTTTGATCTATCCAAAATAACCAAACGCTTTTATAATTACTCTGAAATTCAAATTTTTGAAATGAACCTCGAGTTAAAGTCAACCTCGAAAGATATTTCCCACCTGCCAACCTGCCTGCTTACCTCACTGAGGAACAGGAAGCACAAACTAAGCACTCATTGGTTTCAAGGCACTGGAGAAAGCACAGCTATGCTGAGTTGAGTTAAACATTGTCTAAAACATTCTTAGTGCTTTGTTTGTTTAGTGGGTCATGACGAGCAGAACGCGTTTTGCCTTCGTCACACCGAACACAATTCAATTTTTTGTTATATAAGTACTTTTAATTTATCTCCACAAATTATCGTCATGACTTGGATATTGCAAGTCATTAGGCATATAGTGAATATAACCTGTCTGTACACGTAAATAGATGAAGTCGAAATCAGTAACTCTAACTGAGACAACTACAAAATGCTTGACTGTTAAACGTGCCAACAGATAAATCGTAAAAATTTCTGATTACAGTAATGGGTGCCTAACTTATCCCGAAAACTTTGCTGGAAACAAGATTAGGAAATTGATAATCACAAACACTATAGACATTTGTTTAGAAGGGGCTTCGTAAATTGATCATTAGCCATGAAGGAATGGCTAAGAACAAAAACATTCTCTTGAATGCCAATGCCTTGAGAAATATCTTTAGCTTAGGAATTTGATTATGGTTGGCAGAACAAACAGTTTATGTTTGGTGGCAGCAACAGGCGATTTTTTTGGTTCAGAACAGTGAAAATTACTATCGCAGGTTGGTGAGAGAATGAAATTGCTTTGGTGGAAGAATTGCCAGGTGTAATTGTAGTTACAGAAGCTGCAATGTCTTAGCAAACAACGGGCAAAAATAAAACCAAAAAAATGACTGAAAGGTTGATTTTGCGAGTCTGTTCTAGGCAAATACTTTCCTACACTGCGACATACGCAAATGGTTTGGATTTACTTCGGAACCACAATTTTGTAACAAGTTTTGATGAGGTTTCAACGAATAAACTGAAAATAAGTTAAGGTTTCAGCGAGTAAAATCACCTTGCATGGCTGTGACTCCTCTAAATGTCTGACAAATTTTTGCAATCAAGTACAGTATTTTGTCTGAAACGTCAAGATTCAGTCAAAGATAATTCACGAAAATAATAATTACATCAGGGGATTATGAAAGAAACAACACTTCAAAAACTTTTATAGGCACATGAAAATTACCAGGCCAACTGCGGATAATATCTGTTTAGACCAGTTTGAGCCCTGGGAATCGCAATAAAATGCGATTGGTGTTGTGACTGGACATTGGGAGGTGTGCAGCATTGTAGAGACTGAAATACACTTTGGCCATCATGGAGAAGTGGCTCCTGAACGTGATCCAGCTATGGATAAAATGCACTTGTAGGTTTATTGATTTCAAAAACTGCAGAATGAGCTTTTCAGCCAAGCAGAACGATCGATCTAGGTATGGGGGACCAATAGGTAGGTGATAAATATTTCTGCAATCGCTGGCAGTTTCAGCAGCTGAAGCGTTTCCAATGGATTGAAAACCCTCTTCCTTGCTGCAACGCGATCACCTTCTCCCGCAAATGTTCTGAAGCACACCAACTACACCCCATGAATTATGTGCAACATCTTTAAAAACAGGTTCGCAAAACCCTTGGCAGTAACGACAAACGTTTGCAAAAACAACTAACCAAGATCCAATTTTTGTACGAAAAATGAGAATTATATTGATTTACACTGAGCAAATCGAGTAAAACGAAACACATATCAGCAGGAATGTCATTGTTTTGGGAAAGGGGTACTCAACCTCTCTTGACCGAAGATTTCATGTAGTCAGTTCCTCTACATTTAACATTCCAGTGTCAACATCGCAAACGCAGACAGTGTTCCCCCAAGGAGTTTTTTTTAAGGAACATGTTAGGTACCCGGTATGGACCTGTAGGGACCCGATTTCTCTGATTCTAGGGACCCGATTTTCAATTCTAGGGACCCGAATCGGGTCCCTGAAACGCCTTAAAAAGGCGTGTTCCAAGACTAATTTTAACTGAGCAAATGCTTTTTCGTGAGCATGCAATTGCGCAACCATACAGACACACAATCGGTGTGTGTGAAGCATGTCAAGCGGTAAAAGGGCTATGTGATAAATATAAGATATTTAATTTGAAATGTTGGAAGTGCACGAGAATGTGATTTTAATGTGCAAATTGTTTGGTTGTACTGCGCATTTGCGCACCTTACAAGGTCCATTGAACTCAGACACTTGGTTTTCAGCCCGATGTAGCAGAATTCACACGCTTTTGCGTGTTGTCACACAACCACTTGAAGCAATGCGACAAACTCTTCATCTTTCAAAAATACAATTAATTCGAAGCCGCTCTGGAACGAATAGTTTTTTCATTCATTTCTATACACATTCCGAGATGTACTTTGGATCAGTCAGCGGTCTATCAGCAAACCGCGATCGATTAATGGACTGTTCTGTTTTAGAAGAATGCAAACAAAAAAAAACGCTTTGCAGTCGATGAGCAGAAGGTGGTAGTTTCATCAAAATCCTCTTTAGGATAGAAAACAGATGGTACTGTTGTCTTTTGTCTTCATAGGTCGTTGAAAATATATCCAAGTCATGAAAAGAAAGCGCTATGTCAAAGCTCGCCAGCAATGCAGCAAATACTACAAAAGAATGCGCTCACAGAAACAATTAATATTTGAGGCGATTGGGGCGATGAGTCTTTCGCCATGTTCGAATTGTCTCATTGTTTGCGATACAAAGCCATTTTGTCGCCCATTGCTTTGTCACAGCAGCACTGCGAAGTATAGTTCATTCCTCTTACAGCAGCGAAGCCGTTATTAGACTTGACTTGATTAATGAAATCACCCTGACAAACAATTTATGGCATCGCGCCCTCACCTGCAAGCTGCTGCGATTGCTATCTGACAGGCACATGGTCCGCTTGATCATGGATCTGGTTGGTAATCGCAGCTTCCCCCTTCCCATCGGTAACAACAAGGGGAGCAGGTTACGACGCCTCAAGAATAACGTCCCACATGGATCCATTTTGTCACCCCTTTATTTCAACATCTACATCTCCGACTTGTCAATCACCGTCTCTAGAGTGTATGCACACTCCGGCGATCTAGCAATCATGCATACTGATGGAGACTGGCAAGCAGTGGAAGGAGTGCTCAGTAAAAACATGGCGACTATAGGAAATACTTCTAGACCTGGAAGCTAANGTTCAGCGCTNCAAAAACGATGTCGGCAATCTTCCATCTAAACTACAAGGAAGCTAAGNGTGAGCTAAAAGTCAACCTTGACAACGCAAACCTGCTCCTTTGCTCTGAGCCGAAATACTTCGGAGTAACATTGGACAGGACGCTCACCTATGGCCCATACCTCGAGTCACTACGCAAAAAAGCTGACATCACGCGTTGCATTCTTGAGGCGGCTTGCTCTCTTGGGCTGGGGTGCTGGGGAAACAACGTTGCGAACAGCCACCTTAGCCCTGGTCCATCCAACAGCAGAGTACTGCGCGCCTGTNTGGTGCCGCAGCGCTCATACCNGCCTTATTGACCCAGCCATCAACGACGCCTTGCGAACTGTGACTGGATGCCTGCGTCCTACACCAGCGGACAACCTTACTNTTCTCGCAGGCATCCAACCTGCTGAGCTTCGCCGCAATGGAGCCGCACTGTCGCTAGCACGCCGTGTCATGGAGCCTGGACACCTACTCCACTCAGTGCTCACCTGTCCATCGAGTCGGAATGCACAGCGTCTTAATCGAGGCACTCATTTGTACCCGCCGCACAGCTCATCAGTTCATCTGACGACAACAACAGAAGTGCAGCGCTCTGGACGGATCACCAATGGAATGCGGAGTGGTTGGAAAGCACTACGAGACTCCTTACTTTCATCCCCGACATCGGCACCCGCCATCTTGGAATGGTCCTGCCATGAACTGCGTGGGTACGGCCTAACCGCCTACGCACCGTTGTCGGACGTTTCCGTTCCCATTCGCAAAAAAGGATAATGGCCCCTTCTGCAGCTGGTCAGCAACAGACCGTCAACCACGTTGTGTTCCAAATATCCAATCCATCGACCTCTCCATGGAGCGCACTGCCTGACGGGTCTAGATCATAACCGTTGCCAGAAAGTTTTTAATAAGGGGGCTTTGCGTTTTTACGGAGGGCTTTGGGTTTGTACGAGGGGGTTGACATTTTATAAAATTGACAAAAACTCCACGGGTTTATAGTGTTTCAGATTTCAATTTGGGGGGCTTGGAGCTTTTTCTTGGGGGGATAAGCCCGCCAAAGACCCCGTGGTGACGGGACTGCAGGTCTGGATGACGAAAGAATCGAACGGCTGATCAAAACCTGCCCCGAGATCCAGTGGGGTCTAGCAGTGGATTGAAAGATCTCGCTCAAACGATGAACAAGAAGTCTTTTTTGCAATAGCAGTTACTTCCTAGCTTACAGGGTCCTGATATTGCTGATAAGATTACTGTTTCAACCGCACTAATTATTTCTTCTCTGTGTTGTGCGTTGGACTTCAGTAAAATGAATCTGTTCAGAGCATTGTATTAACTCTGTCGTCACGTTGCTGGCATGGACACAATTTGTGGTTAAAAATATTTGTGCCTGAGCTTTTCCTGCAGTTAACGACGCGATTTAATGGAAGTTCTACGGTTAATTGGTTAACTTAAAGGGCGTGGTCGTCGATTCAGTTCAAAGTTACACTTTCTTTCTTTTAGGTTAACGTGTTGCTTATTTTGAGCTGTTCTAACAACAATGAATCAACGCAACCTTTTAAAACGAATGCAGTTTTCTTGGTAAGACGCGAGAGCGGTTTTACATATGTAACTAATTGAAACACCTTGGAGAAATGCAGAATTTCAAGCGAACAAACATGAACACAAATTGAGTAATGACTCTGACATTTGTTTCGGAAGATACTTTGTACTTGATCGCTGGATAAAAAAAGGACATTTAGAATGCCATCAAGAATTGTTTTAGAGGGCAATTTGGTCAAAGTGCTATTGCATTGCCGTTGCCCTTTGGCAGATTCCTCTAAAAAACATATATTTTACTGAGTATTCAAATCATTAAAAACTTTGTCGCTGCAGCAGGGCTTATACTAATTGGAAAGTTTGGAATGCAGCACAGCGCAGAAAGTTTAGTGGTTTGCAGTTGATTACATTTGCCTAGAAACTTAGTTTTGAAGATAATTACGCGGTAATTTTAACTACAAGTTGTAAATAAACCATGAGAAATCTTACTAACTTTTACAATATTTACTGCTTGTTTAGATAAATCATTTGTTTAAAACTATCGTGGAGTTATTCAACCACCGACTATTAAATCTTGATTCAAATAAAACAGCCTTCCTCTGAGCCCTTTCATTGCCCTCTGTCGGCAGAAGATATTTCTATTTGCATTCAGACAGGGGTTTGCATACTATAGATACACAGGTATTTACTGGGAACCAGAGAGTGTAGTTCCTGCAACGAGCGCACTGCGGAAGTTTGTGCTACGGCTTTCATGTGGTGGAAACAATGGAAAGTCTGTTTCTTGATTAATATCCATTGAGCGTGTAATTTCTAATTACCTGTCTTCACCTACAATGCAAATGTCCATCCGCAACTTTGCTTTCGTCAATTCGTCGTTTGACTGCCTGCTTCAAGCTAATTTATTTTCTTCGTTTTCGATGCTGATAAGAAAAAGAAACCTTTCTCACAAAAATACAGTATGTTGTTGGGTAAGGCAAAATTACATGGAGTGCTACTTTAGATAGACCAGAGTACGTCTAGCAACTGTACGAATGCAATAATTCTGCTTAGGCATTCTACCAAAGTTCTACTAATCGCGGTGTAATTCCCTGCACTGTGGGATTATTGCTCGGTATTTGGCCTCATATAGTTTCTCAAGTTCAGTGAAAGGACTTATTTGAGAACGACACATTTTTCAGTTTTTCTACTTGTCGCAGCTCGCGTTTTGATTTATTGATTCTTGAGTTTGCCTGCATTCTCTGCCCTTGCTTTAGCCTTTCAATTTTCAACCGTAAGCATACCTTGAATATTTCAGAACTGACAATGCGTAGTATTCACTGAAATCGATTTCCTATCAAAAAATCTGCCGATTGATTTAACTTGGTCGCTTTTGTAGGAATCAGTTGGCTGATTCGAAAGCTTGCAGCAAACCTATGACGTTTAATTGTTTTTTTTCTATAAAATAAGGAAAACGTTCCATAATCATTTCCATCGTTAATCTTTTATACGCGTGCTTTTTCACAAAAAAACTTCAACACAGTTTCAATAAAGTTATGTTTTGTTTGAACCCTTGGGTACAATTTCAACGATTCCCTCAGACTGTGCTGACTTGAATCATGATGTCAGGAAACACACGATTTTTTCCTGTTAATGTTTGCCTGAAAAGCAGTACGCATAGGACCACAACGTTGGTGGGTAATGTCCTTGGGTATAGCTTTTCGTTTTTAGATTTTAGAGCATTGCAATGGCGAAAACACGTCAAAGGTGTCAGTCGTCCAAATATCACCACTAAGCAATTGGTTTACGACGATGTTCTCAGCTTCTCAGCACCTTCAATAAGCACTATATTCCTGAACTATTTCATTCCGTTTGCTTTTATTTTAATTTAATTTTAGTTTACCTTTAATTCAATTTGGTTTCATATATTTAATTTTATTTATTTGTTTATGACCAGACATAAAGTCCATAGTATAAACACACACACTGCAGAACGCAGGTTGATAAAAACAGACAAAACAGAACGTTTTGCAAGGCATTAGAGCCGGCGGTATCACAGGGTTACAGACACTTTTTGCAACTGCGTTGAAGACAGAACCATAGGGTTACAGACGCATTCTATTGTTAGCTAACACGTAACACTTGTTACAACACTACTACGGAATAGGGCGGCAATTCCTCAACTGGTCGAGTCCAGGTAAAATGCTAATGCGTTGTGACATGACACGACATCAATCAAACAGACACTGCAAGGTTCGATCACTCATTCACAGAGAAAAATCAGATTGTAGTGTTCAAAATATAGGGACGAATACAAACAATCTGACTGCATCAAAGCACGTAACCATATGTTGTTAGATTAGATGTTTGCTTTCATGGTAGCAATCCTCTCTTTCCTGGTCCATAACCCTAAGCCAGTCAATGCGATATGGCTGGTTCTCCATCATCTCATCGTCAAATTCCGGAAGGTGGGAGCACTTAATGGTGACTGCCACAGCCCGATGATCAGAAATTATGCACTCGGTTAGCACGTCCATATTGAACATTGCCTGATGCACTGAAAAGGATGAGACAAAATGGCCTACGCAAGAAGTTGTGTTGTGTGCATCACTAATGTATGTAAATGTGTCCTGGGGTAGTAGTGCATAACCGGAAATGATAAAATCATTTTCCATACAAAAATCTTCCAATAAAAAGCCAAATGTATTTGTGGCCCCGACATTGAAGTCCCCAGAAAACAAATATTTGGGCATTGCAGCTCCTCACATGATTAATTCATTTTGTCCAAGTATGCTAAAAATTCATCAGTATTAGGTCTGCTGCAGTGTGATAGATGCACATTAATTAAACACAACTGTGTTTTTTTAAAATNCACTCTTAAGCCTATTATCGAGCCATCATAATTTGAAAAAGATGAAGCTTTAAGATTTTCAGACCAATATATGGTAGTTACACCATGACCACGACCCAAATCTAGGCCATCATTAAAGTCATAGCCTGCCCTCCTAAATACAAAATGTGAAACACCTACACACGATAAATTATCAAGCTGTTGTTTGCTAACCTAGTCTCTTGAAGTAATATAATTTAGTAATCAATTTTTGCACATCAAGCATGGAAGATATGAAACCCGGCAGGTAAGTGACAGACTGAGATTATTTAATATCCCTTCCATTTTTCCTCATTAGCAGAACTGGCTGGTGACACCAAAAATCTGTTTGGATGCCAAGCACGTGGTTTGAAACGTGTCACTAGTGGACGTTTGTGACATTCTAATGCAAGTTCCTGCAGCCACTTGCAGCGGTTGAGCACCTGGTGTATGTCACATTCGTCAGGAAATTTCCTGAAATTTTGAAAGATGCATATGAATCATATCTGGTTCTCAAAGATTGAAACCGCAAACTTCTTGCATTCTGGAACTCGTACCAAAACCATTTTTGAGATAGACAATTCTGGTATCTGGTTTCAATCTCGAGAAAAAAATTTCCACTGTCTTGAACTTAGCATCAGGTGAATTGCTAGTTTTGTGACACCACCTTTTCTTTCTAACTACAGTTGTCCATTCATCAAATTGATCATATTCCTGTTCAGTATTGTCTATCCTCGAGTCGTTTATGGGCGGCTAAGTGTCACATGTTATGTCAGCTTTCTTCAATCCACACACAGACACAGCATCATCTCCTCATTGAGGCTCTTGTCCATCAGAAACCTGAGTGTTTGCAAGTGTGTCCACGATGCCAGTAATTGAGCCTTTATGCAAATAATTTATTCTCATAGATCTTTCAATTGACTAAAATCCTGTTTGGATATTGGATAGCTTTATAACAGTTTGATCGATCTATGAACTTATATTTGATAGCATTTCGGATATCTAATTTGCTAATTTTTTCGTCTCTTCTGCCACATCCTGTAGATCATTTCTGAAATATTTTAAATCAGAAGCATACAGATTGTCATCCTCATCACAGCTACAGTTTTTCACTTCCCTTTGTTGTTCTACGTCCTTGCATAACTGTATTATTTTGTGGTAAAGAGATGCAGCATCAACATGTTTCAAATCAAGAGTAGGTAAGTCAGTAGTTTCAGTCACCAGACTTATTGAGGTATTAGGGTCAGCATCCATGTCCACTATTACAGTGGTGGAGAAGGCGGGGGTGCAGGGGTTGCAAGCACACNCCCAAAAGCTTTGAATTGTTGAAAATNTGGGCAAAACCCCTGAAAATTTGAGCAAAACCTCTGAAAATCTGGGTAAAATCCCTAAAAATCCNGGAAAAAATGGCGCCCAAGGTTGTTTGACTTCAGGAAATGACGTCCAACGTTTACAGAAAAACACAATTAAGATCTTTTTAGGGGACGCACCAAAAACAGATCTTCATGTTCTTTGTGGGAAAAATTTGTGGGCAAAAGTCGCACAAAAACGTTTCGGGCAAGTTTGGGGAAATTCGGGAAGAAATTCTTCGCACCCCAAAAAAGTTTCCTGCTCCTACACCTATGCACTATCATAGCATGAATGTCTTTCAATTTTTTTCGTGCTTTTCCCACACCTTGTCTTTTTATCAGCCATTTTCCAGGAGGAAGTTTGGTGCGCAGCAGAGCCTTAGCCTCTGCAATCGTCTCCTCATGGCAATAATTCAGCAACATTTGCAAGGTTGAATCTAGAACAGTAGAATTATGTCTATGGTTCATAAGGAATAGGAGTTAATTTACTATTAATGTAGAATTCTTATCCTTGGCCTTTGTTTTGTCCGTGGTTGTATTCCTTTTTACCATCTCTGATATTTAGGTACATGATTTTCCCTCGGCCTTCCTTCTTTAGTTCCTCTGTTTCATCCCCACGGAATGTAACCCTAGCACAGTTTGAGAAAGCAAGAGTGGAACTCTAGTCCAGCAGAAGTTAATCACTAAAGTAGCATCAATTAAACCTACTTTTTTACAACAACCTACAAACCTTATTCAAGTAGAATTAAACAACGAGAACCTACAGACAACAACCTGCAAATCTTATTCAAATAGAATATTTAAAAATCGTTAGATTACAAGTGCGAAAATCTATAACCAACAAATAAAAAAATCATGTAAACAACTGGAATTGCCTTTTCTTGGGAAAACTACATGATCAAAACATTTCTATAAAAAACATTAGCGAAGGAACGAACGATTTGCATAGAATCATCAGTTGTCTCACTACTGTTTACTATTGCTTCCTAACAATTGTCATTATTTCATATTGTTTACTAATAATTACGTTTTGTTTCCTAACAATTACACTATTGTTTCCTAAGAAGTGTTCTCTTCTCTTCAAATTTTAAACTTTTAAATATTTCTATGCAAATTTGAATCACGGCTTAAATTTTCTTGATCAACAAAAAGCAGAACGAAAACAAAGCATAAGGAAAACATGCCAAGTTTATACCATTAGTAAACAATGTCTCATTATTATGTTTACACAGAAATACCCTTTTTGCCCAATTTACGAGCCAACGCGTAATAGAATAGAGTGTGAGGAATGAAATTCTGTTGATCTTCAACTCATGCTGCCTTAAAAGTGTTTGTGATTTGAGCTGGAATAAAGTTTTCTTGTGTGTTGTTCGAGAGATGTGAAGGCATAGAAAGAGCTGCCCAGGCGCTGTCATCTTTAAATCTCAAAGTATGTTACACGCCATTTCAGCCGATTTGAAAGGTAACACAAACGTTAATCTCCCACAAAAGTGTTTTTTTGTTTGAAAGTGCAATAGTTATTTTCAACAGGTTTTGAAAAAATAATGTTTACAGTAGTTACGAAACTATTTGAAGCTCCGGGCAGAACAAACCTGGTGTAATGTGTTTTACATTTTCGTGCGTTTAGATTCATCCAAGTGAAAAATGTCGAACATTTGTCTCTACGAGCAGTCACGGCCTGCGTTGGACGTGTTTGTGGCCTGCACCAATTTTCCCAAAATACTGTGTATTATTTTGGCCCATGGACACAAACACAGGTGTTCGATCACAGCAAACCACCATGTAACATATCTTTTAAACTAATCGTTACCAGTACTTTCTAAAAATTTATTTGAATTCATGAAAAGTTTACGAGTCTGTGCAGAAATGTAAATCTGTCTTGGCCGAAGTGGAAAAAAATTTATCAAAAGGAGTCAGTGCGCGGTTGAGTGCCTGGCAATGGCGTGTGCGAATGTAATTTGAAGATGTGACCTGTAATTTGCCACCCTCCTTCAAAATAGCACGATTTTGCACAAGAAGTAAGACTTGATTGATTTATTCATGCTTTGTTCACGTTTCGATGATATTTTTCGAAAATCGGGGCCTAAATGGCGCTTTTGATTGAAATTTTAAAATTCATTCCAGGAGCGCATGACTTAATCATCTATGGCTAAGCAAGCGTATGTATGAATAGATAGCTGTTAGCTAAGGATCAACAGCAGGGCTGGAGATGAGTGTTTCCCAACCGTAACGACAGTTTCCACAGGTTTCATTAATTTACCGCAGAGAAACCAATGCGTGATCAGCAGAGCCACACACGTTACAGCCAAAATATCTGTTAAAGCATGGGCAGAAAATGATTTGATACAGACTGAAATAGGACGCAGTATTAGTATGGACAATGTTTTCGCTTTCATTTCAAGCCCTGCGCTGCTGATTGGTTGTTAGCGCTTGTTGGGCAGCTGTGCGTAGGGAATAGGGATTGTGAACACAGAGGTCGCGATTATTGTCTGGTGTCATCGCCGAAGCAGCAGCTTTAGCGTCGTGGAAACATAAAGCACCTGAGCATTATTGGCAACTTCTTTTTGATAACAGAAGCCGTGGGTTAGGAATGATATATGCTACCAGTACTATATTTTTTTAGGTAGAATTTATCAAGCTCAGCGAAAATCATTATTAATTTCCAAGAGAAAGATTACTTTAGACAGGATATAGCAATATCGTTTGGTTATGGGTAATTGGGAACCTCACAAACAACCATGCACACATGGAAAAGTATTAGGGTTAGACAAAAATAATCGTGTACGATACAAAGTTTTGCAAAAAAACCTCGTTGCTTTTTTGAAAAAGTGGAAGGAGTTCTAATTAAGATTCAGCGAGATCCAAATATTACAGAGACTTTAATTAATTTCATTAGCCTTTACTTTGTCCGAGAAAATTTCTTTACCACTCCCGTAGCAAAAAATTAAACGATCGTCCGTGTTTTCTACCAATAACAAAATAAGGGATCATGGTCAAGTACTTCATGCATTGTTATACAGGGTGTCCATAAAGTCCTGCACACATTTCAAAATGTAATTGCGAAGTAACTAAAGTAGATAAAATCATACAGTTTTTT
>JGI24159J19872_10003714_pt1 | contig 19172 bp, 13 predicted proteins | sample Ectturendosymbi4_FD_19872 | JGI IMG/M metagenome (IMG submission 19872) | reverse complement strand
TTTTGATACTTTGGATGACCTGCTGGGGTTTCGGGTTCAAAAGTTGTGATGTAAGTTAGTAAAAATATTTGACTAACTAGCTAATTAGATAATTAATTAATTTGTTTATTTTAGATCATAACTTTCGAACCAGAAACGTTAGAAAGTCGATCAAAGGCTCAAAAGACTCAGACTCGAGCCTAGTTTACAATGAAAACTTCAGCGAAACACTTTGGCCTAGCAGTTGGGCTCTAGGTCAGGCAACATGAGCCAAAATGACTCCAAAACTACTTCACTTAAGACATCAGTCACAAAAAATCCGCATCCCCCAACCAAAAATTTTTTTTTCAAGTGCAATCTACTATACTGGCCGATCCGTTTGAGCCCTTGAACAGCTCTCTAGTGGAAGAGCTAGGGCGTTGGTAAGACAACCGAAAACTGCTGTTTTTTAGGCCAAAATCGAAGTACGAATATATCGTACGCCGGTTCTCAAAGTGTTCAAGGATTTTAAGTGCGCCTTATGGTCTGAAAAATATGGTAGTATATACCTTTTTTGTTTTGTAATTCTCTCAAGTTCATTTTTTGTTTGTCGCACATACCCCACTAGCAACCAAGTCTATCTTTGAATCAGCTGAAGTATGTTTGTTCCATTATTTGTCCTATTTATGAAGGCAAGCGTGCTGTAATTTTTAGTCTTTCACATTGTTACTAACACGTTCACTACCAGGCAGTTTACTCACATGCCACTCATTTCCTGCTGGCTTGTTTTGGCACAAAAAGTGCAAAAGTTTGTTCTGTCCCAAAAGGGTGAAATTCTGCTGAAGGTTAGCCTTACAGTTATTGCAAAACTGAAAAAGTTGTATGCACAAGACATTTTGTGCCCTGGTAGACAACCAATTGAATGGAAACATGAGATGTCTCATGCACTGGCAGATAACATGTTAAATTGCACTTGGCAAAACCTCATGCGAAATTTGGGCTGAACAATCCTGGTGTTAGTCTAGCTGATTCCAGTATCGTTTTTTCAAAAAGTTTTTTAGATGTTTAGTGCATGTGTTCATGAAAGTGGTTTGAACTTACATAATTTGTTTTGCAATTTTTTGCGTCTAAGTTGTTGTCATAAATGTTTTATTTTGGTAAAATGATCTAGGGTAGACCTTACCAGGTCACATGTTTGATGTACTTTATTGAACAGATTTGATCAGTATTTCTCATTCTTGCAATTAATTTCTTTAATCCTTGTGATGAATTGTGCGGTAATCGTTTGCAATGAGTCTAATTTTTTTCCTTCACTTTTAGTTGTATGTCCACAGAAATCACATCTAAAGTGTGCACGTGATAGAAGAGAAAAATTACATTGTAGGAATGAATCTTCGCAACGGTGTTGGCATAGAAAATGAAAATATTTTGTTGGTAGCTATGCTTTTTTTGGCTGTGCTACTTTTCCTGTTTCTCTCAAATGGGCCTTTACCCTTTTATATAAAATTCGTGTCATCAAGCTAGTACTGAATTAAGTGTAACTATCAACTGCATGCATTTACACAAAGGCACACGGATATCTTAATTGTAATAGAATTAGTGGGCCTAATGATTTGAATAGAACCAAAGTTGTCGTAAGCGTATTGTGATGTACTTGTTTTGTTTTCATGTAGTGTAAACTTGTTTGGAAGTGCTTATTTGATTGCTTGTAATACATGTCAAAGGCTAATTGCAACTTCAAGTTCATCCTAATTACGCAATAAGAATTTTATATAAAATTAGACGATATAAAATTCTGTAAGATCTCTTTTTAATGAGGCAGATTGCAAGCAAAATTTTGGAATTTATAGCATTATACTACGACCTATTATACTTTGCAAGTGACTTTTTGGGTTTTGTCTCAATATTATTTTACAGTGAACATCTTGTGATCTTATTTTCAATTTTGTGTTGAGTTGCTGCGATTTTGGTCATTGCGTTACTTGCAAATATGATTTGTTGTCGTAAATCAAATCCATTCATTACATGGTTTAATAATGTTTGTTTATTGTGTATATTCTGCATGAAATTGTGTAAATTGGTTTCCATACGTAGTGGACATGTGCAACAATAACAGGATTGCCACTCACGTTCACTCGAAGACAGGGGCATGACGAGCTTAGATGGCGCCTGGGGTAAGAAGCAAGTTTGATGCCCTCAGGTTCAAACCTGAGGCCTTTCGGAAGCAAATGTATCCTCTTGAAAAAACTACTTATGACATTCTTGGGACTTTTTGGCATCCCTCCGCAGTCATTTGGCACCCCCGCAGCAATTTGGCACCTGAGGAATTGTGCCCCCTTTGTCACACCCCTGACTGAAGATCCCACTACCATGGGAAGATGCAAGTGTTTGATTTTTTCCTTCCAGAGAACAGGTGTGATTTCTGTTTTGCTCTTCTTGTGTTACAGATAATTTTCTGAAGACTTTATTTCCTAGATTTTTTTTTGCATCATGCAATAAATGTAAAAATGTGTATTTATGCATTGCAGAGTTGCACCTTTCAAATTTGAATAATCACTTTTCTCTTTGAAAAGAAATTTGTGAAATACAGACTAACATTGTTTCTTTGGTTTTCAGCACTTAGATGAAAAGATTCACTGAAGATCCTGAATGTCTTCGTGGTATGACACATGGCTTTATATGGGATGTAAAATGTGAAGACAGCAAATGCAACCAATTGTAAATATTTTTATCTAAACCAGCTATGTCCAACCCAAATGTCTTTCTGAGCCAAAAATCATGTCACTATCTCAACTAGGGCTGCACATTGTATGACATATTAATGAGGGCCACACGTTGAATGGCTTACATGGGTTGGACATTTTAGCTACTGAAGCTAATGTAGGCTACTGAAAGCGTTCGAATCATAACTCCAATGGTAGCAGACATGATAAAATGGCACTGAGGACAACCTGTATCAAAAATGTCGAAATAAAGGTTATCAAAATAAGGACAGGTTGTCAGTGTGTAGGATGCTTTTACTAGAGCAAAAACCTAAACTGGGTCACACAAAACCTTGATTGGGCCACATGTCTATGGCCCACTGGTTGGACATAGTTGATCTAAACACATAATTTAACAGTGAAAAGATGAGTGTTTATGGAAAATCTACCACTAACATTTTTAAGCTCTGTTTGTGTTTCTTTTTTTCCAAGTCGCATGAAGGTCGTTTTAACTTGTAACTTCTTAGCTAGTCTGATCCAAGGTTAATTGTTTTCTCTTATTCAAATCAAACGAACAAACATTCTTGCTAGCTGTCAATACACTGAAGGCTGCGATGAAATCTGACCTGAAGTTGTGGGCTTTGGAAGGATTTTTTCCAAGGGGATCCAACAGTGGTGAAATCTCATTTTACCCATTTGAAACTAAGAAAACAACCTTTTTTGTGAAAAATTTAATAGGAAAATGTCGAATTTCAAGATAACGTTGTGAACTAATAACAAATGTTTGTATAGATGTAGAAGGTGAATAAAGGCAATCCCACTGAAGAGTTTTAAAATACTGTGCTTTGATCGACGTAGGCAATTATCCCCGTGGAACACTGAAATAGTGTCACAAATAAACTGCTTTTGATATTGGTTGTCGGCGAATTTTACCGTGGACTAAATATCCTATTCACCTATATCCTGATCGGAAGGTTATTAAGAACAGCATTGTGCGTTGATGCTTTTTATGCACAACTTATTTAGATGTCGATTGGCCCTGTCAAATAATCCGAAGCACTTCTATTAAACACCAGCGTGCATCTTATTTATAAAACTTGTTGCAATGTACCATTGTGTGAAATTAGAAGGTCTTGCAGACTTCAGTTTTCACTGCAATTTTTGTACCCAAAAGCGGCAACATTATGAACAAATTTAGCGTGTTCTGCACTAAATTTTTGCGTTTTTCTTGCACAAAAATATTATTAAGCAGTCATGCTGTACATTTGGCTCGGCGAGTGTAACTCCTATTCTGTGTAATCTGCAGTCCTGAATGTAGCTTTTTGTTCACACAGCAGGATTACTAAGAGGCATGGGTTCACGGTTACATGTCTAGACCGTTGGTCGACCACTTCTATGCGGAAGAGAACCCGGAGGAGATTTTCAAGAAAATAGAACGATAAACATTGGAAACTCTCGACTGGGGCAGGGAGGTAGACTGAGCTGTGTTTTTTTTTAATATTATTTTTTTTTGCCAAGCCGAATCTTGAAATGCACTACTTTACCGGTGGCCGATGTCAGCACTTTTGTCCAAAGAGTGCTGTCGTTAATCACTTCGCGCTATCGGGTCGATCCCTAATCTCGCTTACAAGTGAAATGCGTGGTATACACCTGAGCTATATGCTATTCCTTCCAAGCTACTGTATGTCAGTTGGGTACGACTGAGATTTATTACCCACTGTAAAAGGGTTCTTCCAGTGAACGGGCAATGAGAAGAAATTTGTGCCTTGGCAATGTCGCCATGCTTTGCCCAGGGTTGATAAAAATCATGATTTTTTCAATCAAAAAATCGGAATTTTTGGAGTTAAATCAGATTTTTTTATTAGTATCAAAATTTTTTGATTTAATGTGTAGGGGTAGCCACCTACGCTTAATTTTAATAGTTTGTTTCAATGTAACTTTTTTGTGCTTTGTTTCTTCAAGTACAGTAACTAGAAACAGCTGAACTTTCGTTAAAAATTTCTTTGATTTATGCAATATCCTTGAAGGCAAATAATTTCATAACACCAGTACTGGTATGCAAAATGAAATATGTATTGAAACCACAATACTGAAGCCACTAGTTTATCAAATTCATGGACATTTACTGACATGTTAATAAAATTATACACAAATACAAGCTTGTCGGCTTTTTTGGTGCGAAGTCGATTGTAAAAATTAATTATATATTGCAACACAGCTTTCACTACAGTAGTTCAGCTTCTGCAAAAGTATAACTTACATCTATAAAATGGTAAAGACCTATAATATACCTGGTATTATGAATAAAAACATGTTCCAGAGATACTATGCCTACAGTCGACAACCTACATGTTTGATGGAATTTAGATGCAACTTTTATGCCTGGCTTACTTTGGTTGAGACATTTCAGTCCTTTGTCCCACAGTAGTAATAAAACTCAACGCAACAGCATTCACTCGTCTATGTTTTCAGACATTGTGACAAATTGTCTTAATTTTTTTCAGTCATTTAAAAAAATTTGTTCTATGACCAAAAAACGTAACTTTATGCTAGTCTACACGTTCAAAGTTGTGGCATTCAAATAAATCTGACTTCTGAGTCTGGAAGGGTTGGTGATTTCAGTCCACACGTCATTTTTGCAGTTCGTTGACATAGAATCTGTGACCTCATAGAAACCTTCAACTTGTGTTTTTCACAAGAGCTCTTTGCCTTCTATACTAATATAAGTGGAAGATCTACTAAAATGCTAGATAAATGTGTCATAGAAATTACACAAAGCTTCAGAAAGTGCATTATAATCTTTTGTTTGATTTTTTTATTTGTATTGCCTGATTTAAATCAATCAACCCTGGCTTTGATTGTAGACTTACGGACACGGGCGCAATTTTTGCCACTTAAGCTGCACGCCTGCTGCTTTCACATGCAAATTGGCAGAGAAAGATTGCAAAGAGACAAAGAAAACATAGTTTCATTGTGTGTTTATAATAATATTATTTTATGTTTGTGTACTTCTTCCAAAATTATTTTTTCACTTAATTTCGTTATGATCCCATATATCTGTGCGTCACGGATTTCGTACGCACGGAAAAATCCAAACTCGGCAGTCGGCGCATATGCTTCATGCTTGTGGAAATTGCGATTTGTATTGTCCAAGCTCTCAAACCGTTTTGTTCGTCGCCTATCTGCAATGGTCAGTGTAGATCGCAGAATGGCTACAGTACAAGCGCAGAAGTTACCTGATTGTTCTGAGGCTAGGTCGCTTCATGCTAAGAGTAGATAGCTTGCGCTGTGTGCTTCTGTTGTGGGAGTGCCATAAGAGGTGTGCGAACTCTTCCTTCTTCGAGATCCTTCTCCAATCCAGTCCAAAAATATCAGGTCCCATCCGGAGCTAATCCGACAAGTTCCCGATTATCTGAGTCCAATCCATCCTACATCCACAATGCAGATACATGAACAGCACAACAGCATGACCAAATCCTGAAACACTTAGCAGATCGTGTGGATTTGAATCCGGATCCAATCCAATGCATATCTCTGAGTGCTACCTAGGGTTTTCGATTTCGCAGATGTTAGTGAAACCCGGGAAAGCGGGAAAAATCTTACACAATCTTGGGGAAAATCCGGTAATTCTGTGCACAAGACACAAAATATGTGAAAAACTTGGCTTGGTCCCGTTTTCGTGTGGAGCCAGAAGAGTTATCAGACGTTGCTGAAAACCGCGAGGCAATTCGACTCCTCCCAGGACTGCTGCCCCGCGACACTCTCGAGAGGAAAGCGAGTGTGAAAATGAATAAATGAAAATAATCTAAATGATATCTTTGACACTATAATGTCGACTTGTGACGAAGTTATCGTCTGGGAAATACCGGGAATGAAAATTCTCTAATTCCGGGAATTTTATCCCCAAACCGGGATCCCGTTTTTCAAACCCTATTGCTACCATTGGTTGTATACAGCTGAACGCAGTGCATATGTATTCAAATTCGTATAAGGGTTTCAGGAAGTTCCTTACGTGAAAGCTGTAGCAGTTAATCACAATGCGTATGAAGAACGACGCTGCTTACGCGAGATTGACAATGGCTTATACACTGCGCAATTGCTGGTGTTGTGAGGTACTCGAATCTGTGCAGCTGGATCCTTCCGGTCGCGCTTGTTAGAAGTTGCAAAGCAGAACCGACCCATAGCCTGTAGTCCTACATACGTCATTTGTTTACCTTACACTTGGAAAACATCGCGCGTGCATAGTGCGTTTGACCTGTGTGGGAAGTTTTGCAATTCCAGATGATTAGCTTTTTAATAATTGCTCAATGCAACGTTTTGCGTAAGCCACCCGCTCACATAAGCTACCGTTAGAATCAGTGGCTCGAAAGAAGATGTTCGCTGTGGAATGGAATATAAAAGCGAAACAACGATGTGGTTTGGGCTGGATTATTTTCACCTCAGTTCAACTTTCTATCAGTTTTGGCTATGTCAAACGTGGTTTGTTATTCGCGTTTTCGAGAAATTCAGCGCTGTCTCGTAGCTACGCGAAACGCTGGGCAGTACTGAAACTGTACTGCAATGTAGTACATGGACGCCAAAATCTGTGCTGACGCGAACTGTCTATATTGTGATGAAGTTTTCTTGTAAAGTACCATAGTAGAAGTCAGCTGCTGAAGCCATCACTTGGAATAGCTGCAACCATTCCGATGTGAGTTGTCTAAGAATGAGATCACTGCTTCAGGATAAGGCGGGTGTAAATTTTGCTGCCCGGCTTTTTTGCAACTCTAGACGCGGTAAGGCACTGAAATCATATACACGCATTTGTATGAGTTTTCTGTAGACATGCGTTATTCGAAATTGTTGGAGTACTCTTGAATAGGATATAAAATTCACATTTTGGGTATTGTTTAGAGTGCCTTGCTATAAGTTTTTATATATTTTAGTTAAGCTTCTCCAACGCTCCACAGTTTTTCTTCGAGGCCTTCACCGTTTGGATGTAACGTTGCGAGCGACGTGATAGACAACGAGCTTTTTGTTTGCCCATTCATGTTTTTATCTACAAGTGCTGAACTTGTACGTAAAAACCTAACTAGACAATATGCTGAACATGATGCAGTAAGTGCCAGTTCGGAAACACACTCGGCATTAATCGTCTCTGCATCACATGTTACATCTAGCTCATAATGACTTCTTGCCTTTTATTTTGTCTGTTGTATCCGGCTGCATACCAGATTTTGGTTATTAAATAGGGCTGTTTCGGTCTAAACCAGTGTTTCTCACACTTTTTCCTTAAGTAGCTCAGATAACTTTTGATGAAAATTGCGTGGCCCACTGTCTTCTTAGCATAAGCTACGCTTGTGTATAAACAAACACACATTATTCAAATGTAGCGATTTATTCTTATATGGCCCACTAGTTGAGAGACACTGCTCAAAATGGTTACTGCTCCTGGTTTCAATCTTTCTGGAAAGAAAATAGCATGACATAGTCAAAGTCGGGGCGGGTATAGATACTCCAGCTCAGACTACTACCAAGATGAGTTTCGTAAAATGTTTTATTGTGGTGTCACTAGCCTGGTTTGTCAGGCGGCGTCAGCTTGAATCGAAAACATAAATATATGTGCAAATCTTGGGAGAAAAGTGGTAAGGGCCTTCGTTTTCTCAAAAGAGTATATTTACTTGGGTATCTACAAAATGTATGCATCTGCATAGATGATATTCTCTTTCGATGTTTCGTTGTATTTTGTGGTTTGTAGGAGTTCGTGTGCCTTGTTCATTTATCGTCTCGAGCAATGTAATCGTTTATAATATGTCTGGCCAACGAATTGTTTTTCAGTGAGAAATTGCTCACAAGCTATAGCTGCGCAAAGCATTGCAATCATCTGAGAGTAGCGCGTGCAGCTCACGTTGATGTATAACGGAACAGACCAGCCGCGAAATGCGAATCAGGCAGGACGCCAAGCTTTCATAATTTCCCTGCAGAAGTAGCACAATTGTTAGCCGTGCGGTAACCAGTCAAGCTTCGTGATCTTTGTTTATCCGACATCGACAACTGCGTGACGAAATGCGCAAAGATGGTAATAATTAGTTAACAGTGGTGTGCGATCGGAGGGCCCTAGCGGCAAGCACGCAAAACTTCACACTGTTTCAGCAAGCAATAATGGAGATCACACGCCGTGCGCACTCAATTACTGTCTGTTAGCAGAGGTGGCCATGGATCCGGAGTGCCGGAGCCGACTCCGGCAGGATTCTGCGTTTTTCTTTCGGATCCGGACCCGGAGTCAAAATTTTGTGAAAAACCGGATCCGGAGCCAATGTTCACTTTCGGCAGTAGCGGGAGTGTGCGTGGTCATTATGAAGTGAAAACATGGCTATATTTCGGTTGGATCGTTGGTAACCGGAGCTTGGACAGGACTCTGATTCTTAAATATGATGACTTTCCNGACCCAGATTCAAAATTTTTGGAACAGGAGCGGAGTCGGATCCTGAAAAAGTGACTCCGGCCATCTCTGCTTGTCAGCGCCACATACACAGGTGCTATTGTTAGCGCACATCCCGTTCGTGGTGCATCGCGCGTACATCGCCGCGCCGACCTAGTGGCCTTAACAGTGGCATCTTTCTTTTTCTGTGTCACTGATATTTTTTATTATTTTTCCTGATGATGACCTACTAAGCTAGAACGTTGAATAAAATTATGTTTGCGATATCGATATTTATGGCAATGTTGTTTACAGCAATAATTCTGTGTTGTTCACACCTAAGGTTTGATCTACAGTCAGGTTGCATATGGTTGATGCGCTTGTGTGCAATGAATATAATGACACGCTCCTTCTTCAGCGTCATGCAGAGAGCAAACGAGTTTTTGCAGGCCTGAATATCGTTGATGCGCCTCTGCTGTATGAGGTGTGTGGAAGGTGCTCTTGAAATATTCATGTTGTCAAGTCGTTTGTTTTCGATCAGGCTTCGTGTCAGATGTAGCTTTTCGTAACCACCTCAATCTTCTTTGCCGAACACAAAAGTTTCAAGTTGTAAACATTCAGTTGATCCACGGACAGGCAATCAAAACACAGAACCCTAGTGCTTTTCTTTCATCGTCCACAGGTTGTGGTTTAGTAGGTAGTAATCATCATTACGGTTTAAAAGCTTGATATCCATTTTTACATGTCAAACCCTTGTGTTGTTTTTATTCACATATCGTTAGAAACTTAGGCAAATAAAGGTGGAAATTAATTACGCTTGATGACAATTATTATGAGCCGTTCTCATCAAGTTAGAAAAGTTCTGAATGAAAGCAGTAATTTTTTTGACTCAAGGTAAATATGGATGGTTGATCATGTAAGACCGTCAGGCAAAGCACTTCTGTTGCAGTGAATGTAAAATCCAGGTTGGTGCGCCCTACCCGACGGTTGAAGTAATGACGATGAACTAACATATTTTGACTGCATGGTTCGTTGCAAAGGTTACGAAACACATATCAGACTGGTCACGCATCAATCAAACTAACATCGTTCTGTGTAACGCTTCACTGCACCGACTATTCAAGACCACTGTGATTGTCACTGGTTGGGAGTCGAGCATTGCGGTTCTCACGAAGATTATAAGCAACCGATTTTTTTATCTAAAAACTTGAAATTTTGACTTCATAATTTACAGATTTTGACTTAATAATTTTCTGCGTTTGCAACTGCAAAATANTTCAGCTTTTGATGTTGAGGTTAACTCAGAAACATAATCATGCAGCATATTTCATCCTTTCAAAGAATTTGGTTATTTAACCTTAGCCATAATGTNTTTGGTAAGTACATTAATAACTGCAGCAGAGTTAAACCTGAGAACATCATAAAGGTAAAGCACTATATGCATAATGGATAAAGCATTTACCAAACCAAGTAAGTACTGTAAGATCACATTTCTTGCCTTCCCACGCCTAGCCTACATAATTTGCAATCGTCTAGTAATGAGCAAAACAACGTTACTACGTCAGAAGTCGCAACAAACTAATTCTTATTTCAGAATTTCAACTATGCTTGCGAAAGCATATCAATATCAGTTGTTGTAGATTCAAGAAATATTGATCAGAGAAAAAACTGTGCTGCAAGAAAAGTTTGACGTAACGATCAATTTTGACTTAATGGCAAATTTTAACATTTTTTTGACCTAATAACTTTGGAGTCGCCCATGGTATCAGCGTGAAATTTTGTTTTTGGACGTTTCATAGCTTTTAAAAACGGCAAAGACATTTTGACTTAATTGACTTTTGGTTGCCGTAATTATAAATGTGCAGCTATTTTGTTGAGTCTAACGTTCAAACTAGGATAAAAGAGTAAACAAACTGTTGCACTGAGTAATTTTTTGGGTTGGTTAACACAATCGTTGCGTGATCAACGTCACAAAGAGACATCAAATAATAATATTTGCCAGCTTGTATACCAGCGCGCGAGGTTTTGGACGTTTCTGGTATAGCATGCATCAATATTATTAGTTTTATTATAATGATATTGGTTGGAAGCAACCAACACTGATACAGCTATCGGAGAATACCCAATCGGTCAAACTCCATTTTTTCAAGAGGAAGACTTCAGCTTCTTTGAAGGTAGTAAAAATGAAAAGGCCCAACAATCATAACGTTGCCACCACCAAATCATCGCATCGACTTTTGCGGGATAGTGAACATTAATTGCAAGTTGCCGTCAAGTGTGATCCAGCTAATATTCGTCGTGAACTACCACAAATCCCTCCAACCGTATGTGTTATTATTACCAAAATTTCCTTGAAACAAGTCTTCATGGCCTCCGATAAAGCATTGCCAAACCATTCTTTCGTAGGCAAAAATGTGGTAGTCCATTATCATGTGTTTTATAATCTTTGGTTTTAGTAACTTGAGTAAAACAATGTAGGCCTACCGAAGTGTGTTCTGTTGTAAAAATACTGGAAATATGACTGTTGCGAGACAATTTACGTGCTTATCATGTTTTTCAGTCAGTTCGAATGAACATTAAGTTTTCAGTCAGTTCGAATGAACATAAAGTCAGGAAAGAAGTAACTTAGACCGGCAAGTATGCCCAAACGCCCAATCTTGGTTAAACCAAGGAGTCCAAAAAATCCGTTTCGCCACCTGTTGTTTGAGGCTAGCCATAATGTCATTCTGTTGTGGAGATCACGCAGAAAGTTGCATTGCGTAGAAAGTTCCTGATGAAACAGCTTTTTGCCAGCTAGTTAGCGAATGCGGCTGCACCATCCAGGAACGTCTCATCGACATCCAAAGCGACAGTGAAGTCCGTGTTATATTTCATACACACGGATGGTGAAATTTTTGGATCAAGTGCAGTGAGCGTTTTCCAGAAGTTAGGGGAAAAGTGAAGCTCTTATTTCTGTCGTTTCCCACGACGTATTTTTCTGAGCATGATTTCTGCCAGGTAGTGCACACGCATAATAAATACCGCAATCGCCTTGACATGAACAAGATCGGGGAAACGCCATACGACTTACACTGACCAACTTGCGACCTGCTTTGAAAAAGCTTGCAGTCAACACCATCGCAAGGTTCGCATTAGTTGGAATTGTTTTTTTTTAATAAATAACATTTACTCTACAAATGCATTTGCATTCGTTTTGTTTTGTGCTAACTAGATCACTCGCTTATATTTAATTAGCACTGAACTATTTTCGAAACAAAATACTATTTTCAGACAACGCAAAAATTATAGGAAGGGGGCGATTTTGTAGGGAGGCGATTGCACAAAAAAGGTTGAAGATCACTGGCGTATAGGAATCCTTTGTATGGGTCCAGTGCAAAACCAAATGATGGATCGTTTGAAATAAAGCGCACAATCAGAAAATATACAAAACGAGGAAACGTCAGCGGAAAATCACTCAATGCTGCCGTCCGTACAGCAAGAGCGTCAAGACCAACACTGCATGAATATTGCTAAAGCTTATAAAGAGCAACGGGTATCGCAAAACGTTCAAGAAAACCGCAGTTCATAGGCAACATGTCAACTGTGGTAAGGAAGCAAAACGCTATGATTCTCAGCAGCAATGAAGCGATTGAACCAAAACGATGCAATTGCCAGCACATAGGATAACCAAATGATGCAAAAGGTTGAGAGAAAATCATCGTCACCAAGCAACGCTGAACTACCGATCGATAACGAAGATTTTCCATTTATCTCACTGCGAGATCCTTCGAAGACAAACAAAGGATCCACCTCGTAACTTCGAAAATAAATCTTACAAGGGCCAGACTTTCAGAAATAATTTGGGAGCGAAAAAAGGGAAAAATTGACAAGACCTTGAATGGTCTATTGGCCGCAAAGCGCTAGTGCACAAGCGTGACTCACGAAAATGGGGCGTGTGCCATGCAGAAGAACAGAAATTTTTCTTGCCGATGCTGCATAAGTATTAAGAAAAGAAGCAATATTAGGTTAACTTAGGGACGCAGGGCCAAGTTTAAGACAACCAAAGTTAAGCAGCGCGAAAATAAACGCAGTCATACCCAACTTGACTCGTGGGACCTAGATTAGTGAGACTGACGTAACGGTCTGCCGTAGTGAACAAAAAACATTCAATGAAATGAATAGCGACAAAGACAGACATCCTCTTCTGCGTTACGATGCATTTTAAACCGTTTGTGTCGTGTTATATTAAGATTAGCGTCTGTTGATGTTTTGTGTACTGCTGTCTGATGAGCGTTACGCGCGAAACTCATGTCATGCCACTAAATTGATACCCTGGTTATGATAAACACGAATCTGTTTTCATTTGTCTACTTTCTCAAATGTAGCTCTGGAGTTGATGCGTGGTGTTATGCTTATTGATAGGTGTGACGCGCGCTTGGGTGCGTGTCTCGTTGACAAATTCCACAAATGATTTGTCGAGTGAAAACGATCATGCTGTTTGCAGACCATGGAAATAGTACGCGTGCCTCTGCCGTACTACGGAATGATGTCTTCAGCAAGGCGTTTTTCGCAATACCTGCGCCACAACTGCGTTACCAATGCCACCGAGCAACTTATTCGCGCTGTGATTGATAAAGGCACGCTGAAAGAGGAAGGCGTACTGCGAGCGTGGATTGTCAAGTAAAAGGCTTGAAGAGAAAAGAAGCTGTGGTCGCTGACGTATGCCAACGTGCTGTCAATCTTTCATAACTGGAAACGACAAGCACGCGCTGTACCTTACTGTTGAAACCTGCTAACTTGGACCGCCATCCCCATGTCAAAATTCTAGTGTCTTGCAAATTACCGCCTCCTAGCGAGTGATGGTGTGCAATGATGTGTCACTGCAACATGCAGCAGCTTGTTAAATATTAATGATAAAAAACGCAGGGCGCCATGCATGCAACATATAACATTTGTTAAGTCTTCCTTCGTTTGCATTTATCGCTTCCAAATGAAATTATGTCAAGCGACAGTGATATTGTTGGTAACAGATGGTCAGCCAGGATCAGTCTACAACAAATAACCGGTTTGCAGGCACTTGCCTTGAGTTGCAAAATAATTAACTCTGCTAAGAGAAGCGTCATTGAGCCGAAACATTGTGTTCACTAGAAAACTAGTTAAATCGTTTAGTAGAACTTTTTCGTGCGAATTAACCGGTGTAAGTTGTTTGGCGGACACGATTCCCTCAAGTTGCACTTGCGTTTCTGCTGATTTAAGCGTAAAAATATCCGAGTCCTAATTTTATCGTGTTAAGAAAAGCTTTCATCAGAAAAATCGCCTAAACGTTTTTTCTAAAAATACCACCCATCGTCTGGTAATTTGCTTGTAGACGGAGAACACAGTACATTAATTCTATACAAAACGTTGCCTTCGGTCTGATGCACAATTAAAAAATGTNAACCAAATACGGAAAAAGCGAGTTTCCAAAGCGGTTAACTAAAACAAACCGTTCAGTTCAGTGGTCAGCCATGACGCTTTTTTCCAGTGCGTCACTGAGCTTGGCATAAATCAGAACGAAAGCATTGTGAGACGTGTGTAGTGATGTCATTATGATCAAATAAGATGGACATATAGCAAACAAATTCGACCTGAATGTTACGTATGTGACGTAACTCGTACATAACAATGCTAGCTGAAGCTGTATTTACGAGAATTACTATGCAATGGCAGGGGTCTCCAAACTTTTTTGTCAGAGGGCAACAAATCTTTACATAACAGTTCGAGGGCCGGACATCTTACGTGATGTGATTGTCACATTCTATTGCTATCAAATCAACAAAATTTTCGTAAAAATTTTTTCATAATTTACGAAATGTTTTTGCATCCAGAATGGCTTCGCGGGCCGGTAGTTTGGAAACCCTGTGCTGTGGTATAGCATTGAAATTGTAATAGCACAGCGGCTAATGCTAAGCTAAGGCTATAGAAGTGTTAAATCTATGAGACCGTAAGCTTTGAGCCACCACCAATATCTTTCCTAGTTGAGTAGGCCATGAGCAGAAAAAGGTCGAAAATTCCTGGTTTAGTTGGAAGTGTCAATGTAGCAATAGCCGTTTGGTGGTACTGAAAATGCTTTTGANCTGAGTAAGGCAACTAGTAAAACAATTCAGTTTCACAACCTTGTCCAAGGCGAAATGTAGCATTTGTTCCAAATCTGTATTTCTGGAAAAGGCGCCGTCCCTTGCTTTTCTATGTCGGTTTATAAGGATTCGTTATTGATAAAGCAAGGCATGCGTAGGTTGACTGGATGCAATTGCTTCGTATTTTAAACTGAAATTCAAAACTACTGTAACCCAAGGGCGTAAGCAGGGGGAGAGGATCAGGGCTAACCCTCCCCCCCTTGAGTTAGATAGGTTACAAAAACTTTATTATCTGCCCGAAGAAGATGAACTGCTTTCGTATACTTTTGCTTGTAAATTTGTTGACTTAATGCAAATACCACGGAATGAATTTGCATGCAAATTTCAAGGAGCATCATAAATGGGCCTAAAAAGAAATAATTAGGCTTTGGTGGGAATCTGGGTTGGAACCATCTCACCACTTTTTTCAGACCTTTCGCCCACTACACATGTTTAAGATCGTGTTCCGTGGTAGTTCATTTTATCCGAAACAATTGTATTTTGCCTGCTATGGCTGATCAGCGCATGCGCTGACCGTACTGGCCACATTACCAATTTCTGTAGCATGATAGAACGTTGCAGGAGCTCAAAAACAGCAGTTGTTAACATAGAAGCGTTCAGGCATTTGATATGTCACAGCAGGGAAAAAGGAAAACTAAGAGTTTGCTGGACTGCTATACATAAAAAACGAAAGTTTTCTTGCGTACTTCGTGTGCATTCTCAATTCTTGTGTAGTTTAGCAAGATTCGATCTTGCAAACCGTGGTTTGCGCCAGCCAATCCTGCCGCACACCTATGCTCGACTGTTCGTATTCGACAAGACATTAGCGCAGCCTGATTTTGCAGTTGTAAATGGCTCTGAGGCAGTGATGAGTGTGTTTTACTCCCCTGTTTTAAGTGCAGCCTGATAATTTGGCAGTTATGAAGTGCTGTGTTGTAGCGTTGAGTTTATTTTCCTCCGATATCCAAACTTGGAGCGCTAATAGTATATATTCAGTGCATTGAAATAAAATAAAGGGGAGTGCGTGCACAAGAATACGCATATTGTGTCAACAAACTTCGCCAAAACGTTGGATTGGAAACGTAAATATGACGTCAAATTGTGACGTCACAAACATCGCACACCAAATACAAATGACCGCTATTGGCCACTGAATAACCCCCATGAAAATTCCCTGCGTACGCCACTGCTGCAACCTCGCCCATAGCTCAACTGGTAAGATTTGGCCTCTTTTTACCTAAACTTGTACAAGCAATAAAGGTTTTCGTGTGTTATGTTGCAATCGTTTTTACTGCCAGGGACGCCGGAGAGCGAGGACATGGTGGGAGCATTTGCCCTCCCTGCCCTTTCAGATGGGTTGCAGCGGGGGTGGAGGTGCCTTTTCCTAGCAGTACATAGGTAAACTAACAGTTTATCAAGATCGCATTGAAACAAATTTATTGCAGCTATTCGCGAATCCAGAAAATTCAGAATGTTTTTCTAAAATTTTGCTATTACAGTATTTGTGAGGTCAGCAAGGTTGCTGAACAGAAACAAGTGTATTGGTAGCGACTGTTTTGTATAAATTTCCATTTCCCTTTTTTCCCTCAACTTTTTATGCCCCCTGTCACTGTACCCGCGCCCCTGTTCGAGCAAAAGGGCAGGGTTTCGTCGTTGAAGTTGACTTTCAGCTCACGTTTAGCTTCCTTGTTGCTGGTACAGAAGACTAGGCCTACCGACACCGTTTTTGTAGTGCTGAGCTTTAACATTTACCTATAGTCGCCACGTCATTGCTGAGCACCCCTTCCACTACTCGCAAGTCCCCAGCATGCACGATTGCTAGATCGTCGGCGTATGCATTCTTGGCAACCCAAAGGTGTAGATGAAAAGAAGGGATGGCAAGACGAATCCCCGCGGGACGCCATTCTTGAGGCGTCGTAACCAGTGGCATACTTGATGATGGGGAGCAGAAGGGCGAATCACCCCTCCCGGCAAGGTAGGGCCCCCACTTTGCTTGTACTGTATTTTGGTTTTCAGTGGGTCGTGTTTTGCGTTTTTCGAAGTATTTTCCAGTGATATAGGATTTTAGTAGGCCTGTAGCCATTCGGATTTACCATCATTTCTCAATTCTTTTTCTGAGTGTTGGCTGGTGGTCCCCTTTCAAATAAGTTTCCCCCCTGGCTCAAATCTCTAGTTACGCCGTCGTAACCTACTCCGTTTTTTGTTACCGCTGTCAAACGAAATCGTTAACTGTACGCCATCTGCGCAGAGTTATTCCAGGTCATGCATTTCGCAAGCAGTGCCTGTTCACAAGACATGTCAAATATGCTGGGAACTCATGATTGGGTTAGGGCTTAGAGTTAGAAAAAGAATGTAAGTAAAACATTTTTCAGTGTTAGTTATTCTCAAACTGTCACTCATTGTGGATTGTCTGATGTCTAACCGAAAGTTATCATTTTCGCAACAGACATTAAAAAAATTAATCGCCAACGTTTATACCTTTCNTCTGCCAAGCAAAATAACTGATATACAAGAATAAGTTAGAAATTTCTCTTGACACCAGTGGCAAGCTGCGATTGACAACCAGCTCCATGTTCATGCAGATCCTGTGCCCGTCAGATAGCAATGACTCTAGCTTGCAGGTGAGGCCGCGACGCCATTCAGTGTAGTAGGTTGCTGTGAGATCAAGAAACACAGCTTCAGCCGAAAAGCTATCCTCGATATCTTGCGTCAACAAGGTAACCTGATCTACGGTCGACTTCCCGTGCCGAAGTCGCCTGTTCCTGCGGAGATAATGGATCAATGATTGGGTCGACATTGCGTAGATGAGCTCTAGAGGATCTTGAAGGGGACACACANTGGCGACATAGGACGCCTTTGGGTCCCCCCAATTTCATCACTTCCGTTTATTCTATCAGGTTTTGAGGATTGCAACTACTGGTGCTCTTCTCCAGATTATCGGAATTTCGGGTTGGTGCATCCAGGAAGTGAAGAAATCGCATAATCAGGATATGAAAGCTGGTCCGGCCAGCATAGAGTTTAAACTCCGGGTAAATAGAATCCAATCCTGGAGGTTTTGCTGACTCTACTGGTTGAGGGCGGTAGCAAGCTTCCCTGGCGTGAAGGGTCCAGGATCTTCTATAGGTCGGACACCTTTTTACGAGCCTTGTGAAATCACGGTATCCCGTCTTGTGTGACCCGTTGTTCACGAGTTGCGAAGGTATAGAATTTGCTGAGACGGGGTATAAATGAGAGGAGTATTCGCACCTGCCAGTAAGTTCATTGATGGTGCCCCACGACTTCAACAGCTTTTTCCCAACGCTCCTTCTGGTCGAGCCACGAAAGTAGAGAAACAGCGGCTCTGTCGAAGTCAGTGGCCACTGGCCCAGTGGCGTAGCCAGCCCAAAAATTTGGTGGGGGCTAAAATGCTTGATTTTAGGCGAACAGCACCATTTTATTTGGAAAAACGCCTCTCAAAGCACAAAATAACTATATTTTCTAAAAATTTGAGGGGGGCATGGCTCCTTTGGGCCCCCCTGGCTGCGCCTACGCACTGACCCCTTTTAAGAGTGCGTTCGTGAACTCGAAACGTCATAAACTGAGGACGTCGTAACGTAAACCGAGCAGCACCTGAACTACAGACAAGGCAATATAGGGCTCATATAGGCTATGCTGTGGATTTATGTAAAACTGTGCCAAAAATATATTTATTGCCGTTTTGACGGAAGTATAATAACTGCAACCAGTGCCAGAAAAGGTGGGTGCTATTCATGCTACAACGTTAGGTCCATTCACAAAATAGGCCCAGATTTTTAGCCTCTGTGGGTATCTGAGTGCGAATTAGTGTCGGATAACGTGTGCCGATGCCAAGAAAATAGGCCTTTGTGCACTAGCCAGGGCCGGATATCTAGAAATATTTAGATAACTCTGACTACAGCCTCAGGCCCAATTCCGTCTTGATCTGGCCCTGACCGCAACATCCCTGAATTGGTGTCAGCA
>JGI24159J19872_10003711_pt1 | contig 19174 bp, 9 predicted proteins | sample Ectturendosymbi4_FD_19872 | JGI IMG/M metagenome (IMG submission 19872) | reverse complement strand
CTCAACAACCTTCCGGTTCCTTCAATGCCCTGGCGTCCTTGCACTGATTTGTGTTTTTTCTAGCTGAATATTAATTATCGCCAAATAAAATCAACTCAACTCTACTGTCTAGTGCAGGGGTGGGCAAACTTTGGCCCATGGGCAGTACATATTTTGAGTCTAAGTTAAAGTAATTTTGTCGATAAGATCAAATTCCACACATTTCATTCCAAACCGCATTTTCTCCAACCGGAAGTGACTATTGTGTCATATATGCATCTCCCCAGTAGCAATGTGTAATACAGCCCAAATGGCTTACTGAGCCGAAAAGTATGTTGCTATCTTGACCAGGGGCCGCACATTGAATGACATACTAATGAGGGCTGCACATTTAATGGCTAATTTGATCTCAGCAAACTAACTTTTGCTTAACCCAGGGGTGTACAACCTTTTGCTATTGCCGGCCACATTACTTTTATTCATATGAAGTATGGCCGCCAATGTGTTCGAGTATATTTATGAGATACGTTTAATGAAAGAATAGGTTTTATCTGATATATGTCAAATTGCGTATTCTATAACTCTTTGTGGCATTTTCATCCAGATTGTTACGCATTGTGCCGACTGATTTTCTTGCTTTGCATTTGTTTTGCTTCAATATACACCAGCACGGCCACCAAATCTTATATTTTAAATTACATGTGGACGGCCGCAAAATTCATTGTCGAAGGCCGCATTTGGCCGTACGGCTGCAGGTTGTGCACCGTTGGCTTAACCTAATGCACTGAAGTGTTCAAATGCAACTGCAATGGTAACAGACAAGATAAAGTGGCTCTGAGGACCACCTACATCAAAAATGTCAAATTCAAAATTATCAAAATAAGGACATGTTGTGATTATGCAGGATACTTTTACTACAGCGTGAACCTGAACTGGGCCATACAAAACCCTTGACTGGGCCGCATGCGGCCACTGGATGGACATAGCTGATGTAATGTATGCCCCTCCCCGGTAATTGTAATGTAATATATGCGGTCCCTAGTAGCTATAAAGTTTTCAGTGTGGCTCTCTGTAGAAAATGTTTTCCCACCCCTGGTCCAGTAGATCTAGAACAAATTTTTGCATATTTACTGAAGTTGCAGCACTTGGTGATCACACATCTTAACACCTTTGCTACCAGGCATTTTGCTGTCACACCACTTGGCCCTGGCCTGTTTTCATGCATGTCGCAGTGTATGTGTGAAAGTTATCTCAAAAAATTGTACTTAAAGCAGTGCAAGAGATGTCTGTGTGTAAACACTAGAATTTTTTGCACTGAATTGATTATGTGAAACCTTTACCATTTTTTGTACTGGTGCTGAAAGCATTAATCATCCAATTTTTTTCTGTAGGTCCGACGAAGATACAACGATTTTGTTGTTTTGCATGAGTATTTAAAAGTTGCTGCAGTGGACTTGTCACTGCCTCCAAAGCGTATCATAGGAAATATGGATAGAGAATTTGTTGCTGAACGACAGCATGGTCTGCAAAACCTTATGGATGTAATTTTGGCACATCCCATGCTTTGTGCAAGTGAAGTGGTAAAAAAGTTTCTTGACACAGTACATTATAGCACCAATCCTACAGGTATTATTTGTATCTTGTTTTTTCACTGTTGTTTGACAACTTATGAAACATGTTTCTATCAAGTTACGGTTCAAGCTCAAACTTCTGCCCTTAGTTCTGAAAATCTGTTCAATCTTTTTTTAATGGAACTTTGAGTGCAAATTTGTGACCCAAAAAATAAAAAAATGTGAATCTTTTTGCTTATAGGTATTCACTGTGCATTTTGCAATGCTGTTGTAGTTGCTTGTGCAAGTAGATGGTGTGTAAGTAGTTGCCTGCCTTACTACTGAAATTGATGTTTGCTCCATTGTGTTTGGCAGAGAGTATGTTTAATAGTGTCCTAGGTAAACAATTTAAGATATTTTACTCAGTAGGGCAATATATTTCATTAGAAAAGATTTAGAAATACTTCACAATATTCAGACTGTGATTGAGCTGAACTGAAATGTGAGCAATTAGAATGAAAATTAAATTTGAGACTTTTCAAACAACCTAAGTACCACTCAAATGCCAATCGATGCTGCTTAAAATAGTTGCAAAACAGTGTCAATCTTAGGCTGAAAATCCACACTTGATAGTCAAAACCTAGGGCTGTTTCGGGAAACAACCTGAACTGATAATTTAAACAAGCCTTAGCGAAAGCAATGATGTGAGTGTGCAACTCTTTGAACTCAAAGCAGCCCATAGGAGGCTAACATATACTAATGCTGCTACTGAAATATAATTGGTTTACAACAGAGGATTAGTTAACAGCTTCAATGGATCGAGAACAATTAAGTTCATGCCATAGAAAACTCCTGATCCGGTCTTTTTCTGCAAAGCAGTAGCCTCAAGTTGGGACAAAAGAAATAGTCCAGCCATTGTGAAGTTTTTGCCTAGTATAGAGTTACAAGTTCTTTATTTGCATGTCAATTAGAGTGACATAGTTCAAGAACAGTGTGATTTTACTAGTTTTTTAAAATAGTATTTATTGTAAAAACACATATATGTTTCAGTTAAATCTGGTTTCAAATTTAGTTCGAAGCAATTTGTGGAACATACCAACTTAATCATTTTTTTGCTGACTCATAAAAATAAAATACTGACTTAATGGGTGGGGAAGTTTTTAAATGTACTGAACAGTATGACAGAATACTTTCTGATTCAGTGCTTTTTTTATTCAATGCTTTTTTTTAAGTATTTTAACCTTGTTATATATATGCTGTGTTTACTGGGTCAAACTGTTTAATCATCTTGACAACATGCCAAATAGTCCTGTTTTAGGTGCTGTGTATTAGGTGGTGCAACGATACATGGTAATTTTCATTGTTGCTTTTGCATGGCAAAAGTTTTAAACTCGATCTGTCTAACACACAGAGAATGTCGTAGCTGTCCAGTGTCCAGTGAGTTGTCCATTAACCCTGTAAGCTTTCCACACTTGGTTGTAACCACAAAGAAAATGTTTCCCAAATCAACTTACTTGAAATCATGTTGTTCAATTTGATATGCATGATCTTCAAGTTTAAACTATTTTTGTTGCCACTTATGGTGAACCTATTTGTTGTCATGATAAAAATAACATGCTACAGCACTAAATAGAGGTTAACGTCTGCAACCCCCTAAAATCAAACTGAAGGAGTGACAGTTTGACTGCTGCGTTTGTCATTAACAAATTCATGGCTTAGCTTGAAGGCTGATGAACTTGAAAACTCAATATTGTACTGTTTTTTTTTAATTCCTTAAGGGTAATCACCCACACTGCCAGATTAAGTCATGAAAATGTACTTCAATCCTATAATTGGTGTTGTTCTATGCTTGCCTGTCTGCAAGCTATGCATATGGATGCTAGCTAGCTTGATATAGCTATTATAAACCTTGCACTTACATCTGACAAGCTCTGTTTTTCTTTGTGTGTAGAAAGAGCACTGCAATTTGTATCAATGTTCTTTCGCTCGGAGCCAAATTGGGAAGTTGTTGAGCCTTTAAAAGACATTGGGTGGAGGTTGAAAAAAAGTTTTTTTCTTATCAAGCCAAAAGACCAACCAAAACAAAGAATGATATTGTCTTGGGTATGTATATTTTTATATGTACAAACAGTTGCGATTGTTGTTCTTTTTTTGCCTGGTAACACTGAATAGCAAAGTGCTAATTATACTTTTTTCAGATCAAAGACATGAATTAAGTTCTCTGTTGGCTTCTCTTTATATTTCATGAAATAAGAGGTTAAGAAGTTTATATTGAGTTTAGCTTTGAGAAAAAAGTTGCAGGCGTATTTTTAGTACTCATGAGAGTATTTACGCTACATCTCAAACCTGTTTGAAATACATGTGTGTACAANAGGAATGTATTAGCTTTTTTAACTGGCATCTATGAAATTTTGGTTGTTTCAGTAACATGCTCATTCCTTACATTTATTTTGTCTAATCATCTTNCTTTCATGATTCATATCTTTTGACAAGCTTTTAGTTCTTTTTTGAAGGTTGATTATGGACCTGACAGACTGATGTCATCGAAAGACCAAGCATCAGTTATGAAATTGCTTCCCAATATACAGGTGGTTATGGTCAAATAGTAGCAACTATTTCCATGGTTTACAACAACATGTCAAAGCAAACATTCAAATTCTGTTTTCTGTAATTTCTTGTTTTTTGTGTTGTTCATGGTTTTGTTGTTTTCAGCATCCATCTATTCATCCGGTTATTCATGCTTTAGCAAATGAAAACGGTGGGCTTGTCATACGTGGCTTCCATAAAGAAGGTTCACTGCGGGACATGATTTGCAAGGTTTCTTGGTTTCTTAAATATTCAGTGATTGTTTTGCTTGTTAAGTAGAGCTCGACCGATCCACCGGCATGCCGATATGGCGATGTTGCCAATGTATCGTAATCGGCAAAATTCCGCCGATATATATCGGCAGTGTTTGCTCATAAAAGCCGCTACGCTATTGTTCTTAACTCCTTTACTGATGCCCCCCTTCCCTACCGCTGCTCCAGCGTCCCTGGCACTGAAAAATGAATAACATTGGTATCGGCCCAAAAAAGCCTTATAGAGGTTTTACACTTTGACAGAATCTGAAAATACACATTTCCACATGATTTCGTATACAGAGTCGGTTGTTTGTCCGACAGAGCTTAGCAATATCATGTAAAAAAAAACATGCTGTGTGTGGAAATGTTCGCTGAAAGTAAATACTTCCTGCATACCATTTGCTCCTACTGTTGTGTTGCGAAGTGGCTTTCTTGCTATGCTTTAGACGAAAGTTTTGAAAGCACCGTTTCTGAAGAAGTATGCCAATCCTAAATCGTCTACGCACTTGACTGTACCCGAAGTGAAGCAATATGGTCGCCAGGTTCTCGAGGTACTGGTGCCTGTTTTGTTACAAAATTCAAGCAAGAATTGTATTGTACTCTTCACATGCTGTGCCTTTTGTGCATGTCCAAGTACCGTCCACAATACAAAGCGAAATTAACGAAAAATCACACTGTGCGGAAGATGTGCCTTATCTTCGCAATGTTGACCTAGCGCAAATATCGCCCGATAGTTTTGATATTAACTATCCACCTACCTTCAGAACTCGTTCACAACTGTGGATATAAGCACTTCCGTGTACTTGCTATGCACGTTCAATTTAGCAGTGGTATTTACGGTTATATTATCCGGCTGTGACAATACGTTTGGTTCTACTTAAGGTCAAGACAACTTTGTGTTCTACATGGCTTGAAGCTTGACGCTCTGTGCCGGTGCTGTTTATGCGAATCCGAGCTAAGACAAAATAATGGTTGACGGTGGTTATCGGGCGGAGGTGATGGCTGATGTCAACACTGCCTCATGTTGTCCCAACCAGCTTATTGGCAATGCGCTGCTCTCGGTGTGAAACGAATTTATTCGCATTGAAGTGATGCAGTGCTAACGCAGTGTTTCTGAGGCTGAGCAATTGTCGCTTTAGGCTCCAATAATGACTCATCTTCTTCATGATAAGAAGCTCTGCGCTTTAATCCTCACGTAGTTCCGTTGCTGTTGTACGGTGTTGGTTCAACACAATTGAAATATTTTTGTCGGTAGAACGCGTTTTACCGAGTCTATTGCAGTGACGGAAATGTTTCGTCAGTATAGCTGCCAAACCATCTCGTTAAAGTTTTGTGTGGGTACTGCGCAACAACATTGACGTGCAGTGCTTCGATATTCTTGTTGGTGCTTATTCTGCTGACTCTGCATACAAATACACCGTGAGTAAAACCACTGACGGGCAACTGAAACTTCGCAGGTTGTCAAGTTCTTGCACGACAAAGGCCTCGCATTCCATCATTTACACTCAGGTAAATACCGTTAACGTGTGGCGTTCAACATACGCAGTGGAATCGTACGTTAACAGTTTTAACTCGCTCAAGAGTGACGTGCTAATTACCGCCTAAACTCAAGTGAAGGTGCAAAATTTTACTGCAAGCCTCATACAAAAAAATAAATATTCTGGGTTGTTTTTCGACTTCGATCAACCTTATTTTACATTCACAGGCAACATCATTGTTGAAAAAGAAGTTTGTAAACTAATTGACGTGGAAAATTATCTGCTCGGAGTACCCCCTTACTACAAACCCCAGTACAGTCAATTCCGAAAGATTCACGTACGTATCGCAGCCTTCAGCTTGATTGTGCGCAACGCGCTCATAGTTAACCTTGCAGTAGTGGCGCTATGTTTGATCACATCGATCGATCGTTTTCGACTCGTTTGGGTGTTGATATTGTGTTTGCGCTATAACTTTGGGTATTTGTGTGTGTGACAATGCTGTTTTTAGCCTCGTGTACTAAACCGGTTTATCGTGTGGATTCAGCGAATGCTCAAAAAGAATGGCGTCGCGACCTGCCCTCACAAGTGTCAGCTGAGAGCGCACTTTCGGTAGTTTGGCTGTCTGAAGGTAACAACTACGGCGCGTTACTAGTTGTATTTTTGATGTATTCTTGTAAGACGCAACTGTTCCTAGGTGTTACCTGCGCACTGTCCACACCCAAAGCTTCATTCGGTTCGAACTTTGGTCGCAGCAATATGAATCCCACCTTTGTGCGCAGAGCTCCGAAGCAATTGACGTTTATAGTTTCGGACAACTTTTGTACGAAATGGTGTACGGCCGACCGCTCAATAAGGCAACAATCGACTTCCTGCCACCGGACAGTCCGGCAGAAATCAGTAAGCTGCATTGCTTGGAGATGCGCCCAAAGTATTCCGCCTCTGTAACGTAATGATTGCAGCGGCTGCTCGATTCCTATTCAGCTTCATTCCTTGCTTTCTTCCTAGATTTGATGTTTTGCAGATATTAAGATGAGTCTCATGATCTCAGGTGTTTGTGTTGTAAAGTTTATCATAAAGGTGCATCACGGCTTAGTTGGAGCGTTAAAAATGATATACTGTGCAGTACGCTGAATATATACGGACTTGGGCATCGGTCAGCTCCAACCAGTGAATTTTTAATGCCGCTCCCCATTCAAGCAGTTTGCGCTTGACTGTGTCGTCGCAGGATCGGTGTTGGAATCGATTCTGAGTGTGGAAGCGTGCAAGATGGGACTTCCCACTTTGGAAGCCTTGTTAAGTCACCCGCTGTTCGCCGACGAGACCGTCACAACTGTTGGAATAAAACCCCTGTTGAAGGTAGTTGCCGTTCAGAGAGTTCGTGGTTTATTTTTATCATGCAGACTATTTAATTTGCAAGCTTGTCGTCGCACAGTACTTTGCAAGGTATTCGTCGCACGACGTTCTTGCCAGATGCCGGTCCTTGAGAATCAAGCAAGGAGTTACGGTCAGGCTCGTTTGATTGCATGACGCCCAGAATCTTTCACTGCCACTGTCCTTGCCTTCATCAGTAGGGAAAAAATATAGAAAGAAATCAACACTCCGTAAACCAGGCGGAAGTATGACATCGCAACTGACCGGTAAAAATCCTCTGACGTGACGTATTTTAAACGTAAAGTTGTCTAAAGCATCAGTCGGTCATGTGATGTTTCCAGTATATATCGCAATAGCCTACCCGGATCTCCAAATAGAAGGTTAACTGTTTCAAAGCTGTGTTGATTTCAATACACTCGAATAACGATCAGAAAATGAAGTTAATAAAGTGAAAACGTTAAGAACGCCAGAGCTCGATGGAAGTAAATAGATTTTAGATATACGGTAAAAATTGCTGTTCTACGAAGTTAAGGAATAGTTTGATGTAAGTTGTTACTGTGTTTAAGGTTGTCAGCATCACCGAGTGATGATCTTGACAACCTCATCGGCCCACGATAAGGTGTTACGTCATACAGGTTCTAATTCGTGATGCAACAGAAACTGTTTTCCATTCCAAATAGTCAACGTATTTACTTGCGAAGTTATTTTCCCCTGTTCAGATAGCTGTGTATTTTGCTAGGTTTCATATTTGTGTTACCGAAAACGTAGTCGATATAATAAATCGTTACTTGACGACTAATTTTTGGTTAGTATGGTCATACCCCTGTCACAAAGACTTCTGTGTATGTGCGGTTTATTGCAGACATCCTTAACACGCGATTTTTGGTAGGCCATCATGATATCAAAATGGCTGTTCTACGAAGTTAAGAAATTAATGGATGTTGTGTTTTAATTGTGTTGTTTACCACAAGCATGAATTTTCCAATAATCCGTTGAAGCGGATTCTTTCTACTTCTAATCGTGGAGATTTCACCAGCATTTGTAACGACTTCAAACTTTACTTCCCAAACTTTCAACCAACTCATTGACTCGTCCATTTACCACCGTACTGTAACTTCCTCCAAAATACACGAGCAACGTCATCCAGCTTTCAAAACGACCTTAACCATATAATAGTATTTGTCATAAAAGAATTATAACGATCGTCAGGTTATTTGTTGGCAAAAATTCAGGGCCTTAACAATATCAACGTGAACCTGGTCGATGTCTGCGCATTCGCTTGCAACTTTGGTGAATATAATGCAATTAGTTGATCTAATCCCGGTTGCGGAGACAGTTAAAGTTTGTATGGCTTGTTCGTGTTGTGCGCTTTTCTATTTGATCGCGTGTGCTTTTAGGGTTGAGCAGTGTTCATAGCATAGTAGCACAGGCGCATAACGAAGACTACTACGGATTTCATTACGTCGTTTTTCCAAATGGTGTTCCGAATCAGAGTGCGATCGCGAACATCCGTTGTGCTATTTTTGTTTTCGTGCAGATACCAAGCAAATTGAAAGAGACACTTAAACAATACAAGGAAGCGCTTGAAAGAAGATTGAAAGAAGAGCAAAAAATTGTAAGCGTCGAAATTTCTGTTATTTTTTCAGATTTTTATCAGAAAATTAAACGAAGCCTGCAACCATGGTCTACCCCCCAAAACCAGGCCACGTTCAAGCTCTTCAACCAGTTGCAGGCCTGTAGTTTCGAATGCGTTTGAGCCTTGGGTTTGGTTAAATATTTAAGCGCGCTAGCAGTTTTTAGCTCAAGCTAATTATCATTTTCTGACATCGCCAAGTCAATCTTGCTTGTTAGAAAATACGAATCAAGGCAATTGTTCTGCAGAGAAACTTTGTGAAAGGCTTTCGTTTGAACAATGCTTCCTGGCCGGTGGAACGTTATGTTGTAAATTGTGGAACTTAATCGTGAGAACGTTAGAAGTTATTTCCCACAACCTTTCTTGCTCTGGCAAAATATTTGACAGTTACTTTTTGGTACAGCCTGATTTCTTTTAATTGCTACCCACAGAAAAATGCGGTTCCATAGTCTGAACCTTCGTGCTTTGCAGTTCTCTTAAGAATAATTAAGAATTTGTTAAACATCAGATTTCAATATGACGCCGTTGAAGTTGTTTGTGTGCATGGCAACACCCTTGTCGCGCGTCAGACGCAATGGCAAGTCATCTTTATGTGTTCCTACACCTGATGTTGAAGAGGTCGTCATCCACACTGATCGCATGTCTCGTTCTCACAGATCGGTCAGGTTCGACGGTTGTCGAAAGCGAAGGCTCATCACGGTTCTGACAGTGAGAAACGTAGACGAAAACTTGAAGCCAGGAAGGTGAGTGGTGCCGGTGAACTGCTTGTTACAGAAGAATGGAGGTTGTCTCCGGTGAAAACCGCGAAAACTTCGCTCTAAATGGCATACTTACACAAAAGTATCACCTTCACGTTATCCTGCTATAAACCGAAGCAATTTTGACAAGTTTTTACCATTTGGGTGAGAAAGTGACATCAGTTTCCGAATCGAAGACCGTGCGTGGCCATTTTGCGATATATGCAGAGTAGGAACGTGGTGTCTTCTGCGTTTTTGCGTCTTCTCAAACACGGTGAGAAAAAAATTGAGATTTTTTGCTGAAGTGCAGAAAAGTAGAGTTTGTTGTTGTGTTCGATTGTGGCGGAAGTCATTTAAATGTTAATACGTCACAAAAGATAGGTCAGCGAAAGAAACTTGTAATACACCATTTGCGTCGCGTTTAGGTCAACTTATTAGCGTCGTCGCAGACAAGTCTTGTGTCACATATTAGGTTCTAAAGTCGAGCGCAGCCTGAGCTGTGATTGCAAGCGAAGAATATAAGCAAGAATATTGGAAATGTAGGTTTAAGTTACTGAGGCTAAATTGCTTTTTGTCATGGTGTGGTGGTGTATCATGCAGTGGTTGTGGGTATGAGAGAAATGCGTTCATTCTCTTTTCAACCCTACTGCATGTAATCTCGTAATGATTCAGTGAATGTGACTTAATTACCAAATTTAAACGTTCAAAAAATGAATGAAATGAATTGTGTTTGTTCATTCGAAATTCCATCACGATCCGCACAAACTTACGGTCTTTCTTGGAGGAATGTTTTACTTCGATCACGCCCTGAGATGATACTTGACATCGCTTAACGTCATTATTGTAAAACTTATCTACTTCACCTTCAAAATATGTTACTCGGACTGTTTGCCACTTTACCTAAAAACGAAAGTCAAACGAAACATTGACATTTAGTTGTTTATGAAGCTCATTTCGAGATTTAGTGTTCGAGGAGATGTAATCGTTTCGCGACTAATCGTTTCTGCTCGTACATTCTGCGAGTGTATAAAACTGAAATTGGATATTAACATCGCATCTAACGATAATATTTGGACAGACGGTCGATTTCAGTTGTATGGTCATCTTTGCATTGATGCGCCAAGTTGTGTTTTCCTTTTTTTAACAGAAATCTTTGAAGAAGCTGGAAGTTGTCGATGAAACGACGAATAACGCTGGTCAGAAATGTGGTAGACCTGAGAGTATTTTAATTTGACGAAACCTATGTGGTCTTGTCTCAGACCTTGTGTATCTTGTCTTATTTCGAAATACCTATGTCAAAAATGCTGACGCTGAACTTGGAAGTAGATTATCTGAGCATCGCTTGTCTTGTCTGAGCAGGATCGTTGCAACCGTGCGTGAACACTTTCAGGAAAGGCTGAAATGAAAGGCGTTTGGAGGGGGTGCGGTGGAAAACCAGATCATCGAATTACGTTGCTCACTCAGTTTGCCGCACGTTCAGTTTCATAATTTTGCATTGAAACGGGAAGTACAGAGCAAAACAAAGTGGATTAATCGGTTATTTCCGGTCCTGAATATTACCGAAATTACGTCAACATTGCCCTATCTGTCTTGAGTTTTTTCTCCTACGTCACATGTGGTGAACGCGAATAGAGAAAACGAGGGGCAGCACGGTCTTCACTCAAAAGTAGCACCGTTTCAGGGAGCAACTGCACCAAACTGTCTGCGGCTGGTAAGCGCAGGCGGTTTTGTTCAGTTATTTTTGCACTGCAAGTTTCCCCACAACCCTGTAAATGATGCGCTGCATACTTCGTTAATAATGGTTTCTTATTCGCTGCAGACCCGTCACCCACCACTTCACAAGCGAGTGGAAGCGCTGCGGGAACGCCTGGTGAGAACATTTGCTGTTGCCATTGATAGACTGTGTTCACTTCACTTACACACCATTCACCAACTCGAACCTCACCTTGTTTGTAGTGGAAAGCACACCAATTGCATCTTGAAAATCAAGTTTTATTCTCGGTTTGACGGTTTTGTATTATTGCAAATTGAATGTGTTTTCTCGGTGTTTTGCTGCAGGAACTCGATCGTCCATTGCAGGACTTGCAATTAAGTTTCGTTTTTTTTCGAAACTTAAAAATTTGTGCATGTAGGATACAACAGCATGCACTTATTAACCGTCATATAAAGCTTACAGACGAGTTGCATTTCACCAGTGCTGTTGTCTGAGCTTAGTGTTTCATGCCTTGAAGTAACTTATCTTAAAAAACAACGGTTAACATCATCCTAACAGCATTTATGTTAAGCGCTTATTGAGGCACATGCAAGGAACACTCGTCTTTTGATCATGCCGCAGTAATTGTTCAGCTAATTGTTGACCAACTCACTTTTGAAAACGCAAGGCCACCCATGTAAAAGCTTAGTGTTAAGCCTTGTGCAACGAATCGCGGCTATTTTGTGCAAAGGCGATCAACACCGACTTGCAAACATTTTGAAGGGATTAATGGCTATGGGGACGGTTTGTAAAATCAACAACCAGACCTTTTTTTCCAGGTCAAAATATAATCTTGTGAAATTTACAAAATCATTTCTTGAGGAGGGAAGATTAGCGACTGTGTCACACTTCGAATGTACTTCTTGGAGTAACTAATAAACAGATATTTTGTGCATCGTTTTCGTAACTATAGGAAATAATAGTGAAAGTTGCTGGCTTACTAACGTGTTTACTTCCACTGCCTACTGTAAAAGGTTATACCTTAGTTTTTTCGAAGTGCTCTGTAAGGAATGGGGAATTCAGAATAGCTTTCTATCCCAGTACAGCGAACTCGAATCCAGAATACTGAATTCTATTCTGATATTTGGCTTCCAGCAATGCAGCAAAAATCGGCAATATATACGGTTCAAGCTGAAGTTTCCTGCTACGTGTTCGTCGCGAGCTGTTGACACATTACAAAAGATTATGCTTTTGGTAAGGTCACAAAATTACGCATTTTTTGCCGAGAAACCCCATCCCAATCCTACAGCAGGGATAATATGCAAGTGCATTTCCAAAATCACTTCCCTAATTATGCTAGTTTCTTTCCTTTGGCGGACTTGTCCGCTCACTGCAACACAGGTGGTACTAACTGCATCCAACTGGGACCGGATTTTGTTTTTTTATGTGTTACCGGTAAGTGTAACGCACGTCATGAGTGACGTAGTTTTTGTTTCCTTCTCTCTTCATGTTTCGGTTTTGTCCATTTGGTGGAAATCAGCGCCAGACCGAACTCTAAAATTTTTGTCAGGGAGGTGAAGGCCTATATGTACCTTGCTAAACTGCGTTGTTGAGAGTCACTGGATGGATGAATGGGATTAGCAGTCACGATACATGTGAGTTATTTTCACCAAAATGCTCACGAAAGTTTTGAACCTGTCTCAACTGTTTTTTCATTTATGAAGATATAAGGAAAGCGCTGTGAATTTTTCAGCAAGTCGACGATAAACATAACATGTTGCTTCTGAGAACAAGTGCTTTGCTGCGCTTTGACCAATGCGTTGGCCAAAATGGAAGGTCTTCATATGCGGCGCAAAGAAATCTTGTAATATAAATAGAAGGCAGGTAGCGCAAATACTGTCACCAAATGAGATGATTTCACATTTCGGACAAGCAAACTTTTACCCAAAGCTTCGCTAGCAGTTCAGTTTATTTTTTATTCGTTTGCCAGTAGCCTCGTGTTTAATGTTGTTGGTTGCTGCTCGCGTGCGACGATGAAGTACCAATAAAAGATTTCCACCTTTGCTCGGCAGCCGGGACGACTGTTTGCTCTGAAGTATGTCAATTTTGCTGGGATAACTGAGCTAAAACTGCACTGCACACAATAGATGATTTTGCTGTGATGGGAGCCTGAATTCTCCCATCGCACGGTTTTGACCGATGTATACACAGGATGTGCGCACATGAGAAAACATCCAGATTTTTGCAAGCAAAGTAAAACCACCGTACACGCTAAGGGCACGCCATGTGCCTCGGCATCTTATTTTTTTTTGCTGCTTGAACATGCTTTTTTGCTTGAGTCTCGCTTTTTGTTTTTGATCTTCGTTTTGCTTGGGGCATCCTGTGGCCTTGTGAAAAAGAACGCATGACTGAACCTGTGTAGGTGATGAGATGTACGTAACTGCAACAAGATCGCATAGAGAAATGGCAATAATCTTGCATAGTAGCGCACAACCGTGTTTTGCGTCGAATTGCTGCAAAAACAATTAAGCGAATCTTACGCAGACGTTCCCGAACCTTCGCTCGTTTGTGGGATTTTTAAAACCCCTTAAAATAACAAAACCTCAAGTTTTCAAAATATGTAAAATAACGTAACTACCCTGTGCAATGTTTCCCACTCTGGCCAACGTAAGATGATGGGCTGCCAGCAAGACTACGATGATCATGCAGGGCTGCACTTGTTCTGGTTGGTAGTTGTGACTGATGCATCTGTTGTTTTTTACATGGCTACCTGAAGTGCCGACATCATAGAGTCACAGAAAGGTTTGTGGTCTTGTCTACTGGCTGCGCATGCTTTTGCACAACCTACCACCACCCGGCTCGAAACGAAAAATTCTTCTGTTGCCTCGTTTTGTTTTCTTCACCAATACTACATGTGTTTTCACCTGGCATTGCTTGCATGTTGTAACGCTTGTGTTGGCATGCTGGGTCATTTTATAGTTGGCCGCGCAAGCGAAAGACGTACAAATGGCTCATTTGTGCTGAGGTGTGTTGGTGGAATGAGCTGTAAAAATTTGGAACCAGGTAATTTTTTCTTGGCGATGCTGGTTACGCAGGGATTGCATTGTTTTCTGCGTTGACTGTACTTGGTAGTCTACCGACGGTTGTACCGTCATATCCAGCCGGGACATGTGCTAATTTTCCACGTAGTACTGTCTAGGTTATTTCAGCATCATCCTCTAGACTAGAGTACAGTGTTTACCACTGTTCTTTTACAGTTATAAAACCAAGACCGTAACTATATGTGTTAGAACTTTTACGTTTTCGACTATAGCATGAGAAATATTTTTCTAAAACGCATTGTACTTGTGCATGGATTTGGTTGAGGCCGAGGTCCGGTGACGCAGGCAAATGAGCAGTGCGAGACAATCAGTTTTTTTGTTGCGGTCGCACCGCTCACTGGACCCTTCACAGCTGCAGTCTTGTCTCCCTGTGTCCTGCGTGTCTTGACAACATTGGGACGAACAGTGATTTTCGTAAATAATAATTATGTAAGATGCACAACAACCAATGAACGCAAAAGATGCCGACACCCACTTAATCTCCAATGTCTGTTTTCCTTTATAAGTGATTGCTGTTCATTACTGCGCCTCAGCAAACTCCCTCGCTCAACTTTTGTAGCGTGTTTGGTTGTTTTTTGGGAGGTGCCAACAATAACCACAAAAATGTAAAGCTGCTCAGCGTTGCAAGATCAATTGAAAATTGTTTCAGAACCGTATTAGCGATAGCACGGCTTTACTCAGTGACTCAAAAGCTGGCAAATACTGCTATTGTGCAATACTGCGTTGCGCCACACTTTGATATTTAAAATATTGAAAGCAATTAAACATCCCTTGGACTTCGTGTGTTACCACTAATGATCCTGGCATTCTTAAGCGATTAAAGTTTTTTTCTTAAAATTAAAGCATGCGGCGTTTGCTGAAAGGTTATTTTACTTAACTGAATTTTCACACCCGCGCCTTGTACATAAACTGTTTTGTGCTTTGTTTAACCCCTGCCAGAATTGCTGTCCTACTGCCACACAATATCTTGTTTTTACCTTAGTTTTTTTCAAAGCATTGTTCAACTTAAATAAATCATGTGCGAACCACATACATTTTTGATGGGCTTAGCCCCCCGCATTTAATTATGAAACACTATAAATCAGTAGAGTTCTGTCAGTTTTTAGAATCTCAAGCCCGCCTGCACAAACGCAAAGCCCCCTTATTGAAGACTGTCTGGCGACGGTTCTGCCTGATATCATCCATGAACCTTCGACGTTACTGCTAAGTGTCAAACTTGACCTTTAGAAGCTTTGACATATTTGCAATATCTGCTGCAACTTCTCAACCGCGCAGTGGTTAACGTCCCTTGCATGGTGCTTTTTTGCTCTTTATCGTGTTGTAGTCATCAGATCTTGAGACCATGGTAATTTAGCGTTGGCTTAGTCGTATTAGTCTCACCTGTCATGAATGCAACAATCACACGCCCCGTCATTTTGATGTTCGGTGTTTGTGTTGTTCTTATTAGTTTCCGGTGTCCCACCCCCGCCACCATTGTTGGCGCCGCCACCGCCTTCCATACTTCAAAACGAAAACGGCCCAGACACTGCTGAGCCCGCCTCGTCACCACCCGCGACCGGAACAGGAAGAGGGGCTTTGCTGAGCTCGATCCAAGGTTTCAACAAAACGTCATTGCGACACCGTTGACAAGTCTGTGCCGCGAGTTTGACTGGAGAGGAGTCGAAGAAGACGAAAAAAACATCGGAAGACAACAGTCGATTGCTGCGTAAAAATGAACAGTTCACTTTTTGATTTTGATCTTTCGTTTTCGCTTTTTCCGCGTCATCTCAGCACTGCTATAACAAACCAAATTGATATTTTTTTCCTATGATTAGAAAAATTTAGTTCATCGACATTAATTTGTGTGATGCAGCACGCCAGTGCAGTCATTCCTTTGTCTGTACAGATCACCCATTTTTCTAATTGTAATAGTGGCACAGTAGAATTTGCCGAATTCGTCACCTCAAGGGGATTAGAAAAAAATGACGATTTAGGCGAAGTGACGAATTATGCAAACAGGTGAAAACTCTAATCATAGCAGCTCGTACAGTTTATCATAGTAACTCGTATACATAGTGCTTTTATTTGCAGTAAAATACAGGTTTATGACATTATGTTAGTTTACAAAATTGAACTCATTAATTCCTCTACTTTATCAAGACTCCTCCATTCAATCTAGCACCTTTTAAATCTTTAACAAACTGCAAAGACATCCCACGTTCTCTCAATGGGGAGTCGGGTCGCGCTTCGCACCTCGTGTATAAATTCGATGAACAAATTGCGAGGTGCAACAATTCTCAAATAGAGATCCTTTGTTTGAATTCCCATACGTACTAGCTGCTTAAACATCAAAAGCGAAGCTGCAAATGACGTATTAGCCGAACAAACGCTTCTCAGGGATAGAAAGAGGTGACGAATTAGACGATGGCGAATTAGATGAACAGAAATGTACGCAAAAGATAGGAAGTTTGCCGGGACCGACGAAAAAGTAACGAATTGACGAATTAGACAAATTCTACTGGTTACTTTGTTCTTGTCTGTTTTTTGCTTCATCAATCTTCGATCCGTTGTGAATTTCTACTTACGTTCGTGCAATACAACGCCTGTGCCAGATTTTAAAGGGAACCAATTCCCAATAAACCGAAACGAAGGTATCTCGCAGCCTCTTTCACAAACGGGCGATACCCTCAGTGGATGCGGATGCTCTTTCCTTGCACTTTATGCTTGTTAATTTTGGGCAGATACCAACCAGGCAAACCTTTCGTTCGTCAATCAGGGCAGAAACAGGAATTTTTCGGTCATAATATTTATTTGGTGTTTTCAGTCAGAATGTCTTTTTGGACATTGGAGATGCGTGTCAATCGACCTGTTCGGGGCGCAGTGTTACATAAGGCTGACATTGTTGCGGTCTGGGTTGGTGTGGATTTAGCTCGCTGCGATGGTCGTGCTTGGGAACCTGAATTTTGACAAAACGTAGCTAAGCAACAGCGTCCTTCGCTCTCTCTCCTGCGGAACTGACCAGCGAAGCCAGTGGGTTGACGTGTAACTGAACGGCAACACGTTTAAGGAATGAACTATCTGTCTTAAACGGCTAGAAAATTTTCTGTCGAGAGTGCGAATAAAATTGGACAAATTTATTTTCCGACCAGAAATTATGGTTTTGATGTCGTGTGTGTTTAGGAAGAACAGGTTGGTCGGTCTATGACAGCGTGACGCAATAGTAATGTCTTCAAAAAGACCACGTCGCTTCTAATCATTCAGTGGTTAAAGGTCAAAAAATGGGTTGCGCCGAGGCGATCCAAACCGGAGTTGTATATTTTCACCGTTACTACCACTTGTCTGTGTCTGTAGCGTACGTTCTTGAGAAGAGTATAATCCTGACCCTGAAAACGAACTTAAGCAATTCACTTCATCCATACAATCATTTTTTCATCCATAGAAATCTTTTTTTTTTCAAAGCTTTTATAGGCTTGGGTCGCAAGAGGTGTTGACCAACCTCAGATTTGGATCACGCTCAAAAAAGCTTGGGTGCCGCTGGGAGGCAAAGGAAACGATGAATTTATTCGCAAAAAGTGGTAGAACCACAGCGTCTAAGTGCTTTTCTGCCAACACTGCTCAGGCGTCCGACAAAAACTAAATCCTTGGTTGCATGGGCCAAAAGGATAAAAGAAATTATTCCAAGTGTTTTAACAACTCAAGCACTTTTCCTCAACGTCATTTAGCCCGAAAAAACGAACTTGTATTTCGAAAAAATTTTTGTACACACAGCCGGATTAAAGGGTAGGGGGCCCAGGGCAATTTTTATTGGAGTGCCCCTATGACGTAATTCATGACGTCATCGTTTGTAAAAGTTATGTTTTCGCTGATTAGCAAGGTTCCCCTTTGTTTTTTTCCGGTAGTCGAGAATGTGCTTACTCAAATTCACATACAGTTAGCTCCGAGAAGGGAATTTATGATAAGGATACTAGGGTGAATTTTTACTAAGAAAAAATATTTCACAGACTACAGAGTGACTCAACAAGAAGCAACATCCACCCGAACAATAAGCTGAAACCTGAGATTACAAACAAAAACACCGGAAAAATGACATGTCAATATGGCCAACCAGGCTGAGTGTGAAACTTGTTTCCAAGCTAATGTCTTGAATTTCACCTTAATTTTCAGGTGCTCTGGTTAACGCCACTGCTTTAACGTTGGTACTTGAAAGTTTTACTAGAAAAAGCGATTCAGTCGCGGCGTTTTCGCTAACACTGCCAGATCCTTGCGTTTTTTCTTAGAAGCTTTGCGCTTTTCATAGCTCCTGATGTCCTCATGGCATTACAGGTTTCGGCATCGCGCGAGCTATCATTGCAATCTCGTTTTCTGCTCTTTCGTTCTCCGAATCGACTGATTAAAACCTTTTCTGACGGACCACGCAATAACATGTGATGTAAATGGCTTGAATAGCTTCATGTGTTTATGATGTAACGCAACGATAGTAGCCATCGGAAGAAAAGTGCGTTTCCACCACACATTACCCTTTATGACGAAACAAAGGTGCGGTTCGGTTGCGGCGACCTCGAGACAGCACCAAAAGTTCGGGATCATTGATAATAGTGTTGTCACTTCTGATATTTTAACATGACATCAGATGTGATGTTCTCAGATAAATTTCTCATGTCTGATGTTTTGTCGACATATCTGATGTTGACTGAACTGTTGTTTTTTTTCAAATTTCCTCTCATTTCAGGACGAAAATAAGTTAGATTCATGATTTTTAAGTTTCTTTCATCAATCTCTCACCCTAATCAGTGGCGTAACTAGAGGTTTGACC
>JGI24159J19872_10003710_pt1 | contig 19174 bp, 10 predicted proteins | sample Ectturendosymbi4_FD_19872 | JGI IMG/M metagenome (IMG submission 19872) | reverse complement strand
AACTGGCAGACCCAAACTGCGCTATAAAGACGTCATCAAGCGTGACATGGCGGGCTTCCACATCTCTCCACAGTCATGGGAAACACTTGCTGCCGATGGCAACAGATGGCGTGCCTCTCTGAGTTATGGTTATTCATTGTCAGCCACAAGCTACTCAGAAAAAATGGAGAAGCACCGAGGTCATCATCGACAACGACGGGATGGGCCATGGTGATCGCCCTCTTCATTTTTTTTCGCCCCGCTTGCCCTTCAAAATCGCCTCTAAGGGGGCGATTCCGTCCACTTTGAGAACAACTGCCTAGTCCAAGATGTGTACATTCGAATGTGTTAGTCTTGAGGCCATATGAATTAAGGCTCTCTGCTAGATTCATTTTCTGTTGCCAGAATTTTGCGGTTTATGCTGGTTTGATTATGCCAACCACAATTCCCAATAATTTGAAGCAGGATCATTAACCTCTTTTATGCGTCTTTCAATTTTGATCACAACGTTCAGATTTCGCTGACACTTTGCTTGCATGTGGTAAAAGGTGCCATGGATTTAACTCCACAGATAAAAGTGGTCTAAATCTTTGTCTTAAGTATTTGAAATTCTAGTCGGATTAACCACAGCTGAGGTTTGCCTTAGCATCAAAGCCTTCAATTCAATGCATTGTGCAATATGTTTTAAGGCAAGATGTATGCAAAATAATCAGTTTGTTTCAAAATTCAGCTATATGTGAAGCTAAAAATAGTAACAGGATCGATTAAACTGTGGTGTCCGCAGTAATTTAGTGTAGATTGTACATCATAATGAAGCATAGCGGTTCCCACTACTTTAAAAAGGTGTTGTCTTACTTCTTGTTGAGCGATGAAAAAATGAAGGCTTGTTTTATCATTCTTCTTAAAAGTCTCAACAAAAAAATCTTAACTATCTGGCTGTTTCGAGCAATACTGTTTTTTTTTAGAGTTCCGTCTCTTCTTTTGTTAGAACAAGAGCACTGGTTATACGGAAAAAATATGCATTAAGTTGTGATGTGAGCATCGTTCAAAACGCATACTAATGAAACAAGCAGTAAATGAGCAGAGCATTGCATGAAATATAACAAATGTTGACTCTTGTTATCCTGCAATTTTCCCAGCACGGCTCTCTTTCTGTCTGATTAGGGTCACCAAATAAAGACACGGGATGTTAGTTCAACCGATCCGCAGTCGCTATCTACATTTGCTTAACAAAAAGTGTAGAGACATTATGACAGAAGGCAATTCGTTCCCCTCAGTGCTAAACTCGATGGTCGGCAAACGTTTCCTCAAGATGACCAGGATGCACCAAAAATGACTCGCAGCTGGCCAACCTACGCCAAAAGGCATGTGGTAAAAAGCAATGAAATAACCGCACTAATTCTGAAATAAAGCAATGGGTAATAGCTTACTTAGAAGGTGGCAACCCTGCTAAGGTCTATTTTTCCCAGTTCAGGCAACCGCAACAAAAACGCAATGTAGCTATACTCAAAATGACCGCTGAAAGCTCGTACTTCTAGCAACTAACTTTTATTTTTCTATGTGCTCTATCGAGCAGCCCGTTCGAAATCCGCATACGATTTGTATATATATGAAGTAAGAGTGGGTAATTGCCCGGTGAGGCCAAAGTAGAACTGAAATTTTCCAACAAAAGCTGCGCAAACCAAATATGCCCATCTTGAGCAAATAAGATATGGCATGTGAACGTTTCTTTCGGCACATGAATGAAACCGTGTTGTGAAAAAAAAGCAGATTCCACCTGCGTGACTAATCTCGGTAATCGGTTGTTTCGACCGGCGTTTGCACGGCAAAGCTTGTTATGTTCCATTACACATGGAAATTTAAGTTGTTTTCACTGACCACTTTGAAACTTTGAAAAACGCGGGATCACTTGCATGTTCGCTGCTTTTTCTAAAGGTTTTCAAACACACAGGTCAATGCTGGAGTTTTCATTAATGAAAATTGTGAAATATCTTGATGTGACCAAAGCAGCATGGTTGATTGTGATGACCTGCCTCTGGCGTTGGTGTTTGAAGAAGATGTGCAGCTTTCAAGGCTTTTGCAGAGTGATGGTGCTCAAGCCGGTAATGAAAGTGGCCCTGCAGTGGTGGCTGAGGCTGTCGCAAATCTTGTGGACGACACCAAATTGAGTGAAGTATCAGCGGATGAGATGGGAACTCTCTGACAGTGATGACCATTACTTCCTACAAACGGCAGGCGATGTTATTCTTCAGACGAGGACAGCACCAAGATCAAGAAAGCGTCAAGGCCCTTTGAAATCACTGCGTAATTATGTCCACTGCAGAACCGTCGCCATAAAGTATTCAATAGGGGGGCTTTACATTTGTGCAGGGGCATTGGCATTCTACCTCTAAAATGTGGCAAACTCAACTGATTTATAGTGTTTCATACTTCAATTTGGGAAGGCTTGGAGCTTTGTTTAGGAGGGCTAAGCCCACCAAAGCCCCCCGTGGCGACGGAACTGGTCCACTGCGGTAGTCCAACAGCAAATTCGAGGACATCTGATGCTGAAATTGCAATAACTGCTACGTTGAACACTGCAATTGCAATATCTACTGCTGTGGATGAGTGAGACGTACAGTCAATAGCACATTAGTCTGCCAAAACATACTCTGTTGTGACCTAATAACATGTGCGTTAACTCAGTGTCTTTTACATTCGTACTAACCGCGTTTTTTGGGGGGATATGTGTTTGTTTTTCAAATAATACAATTTTTTGGACACACAACAAATTACTTTTTCAGGTGAGATGAGCTTGGGAACAGTTTCTGAGTTGTTTAAAAATGTGCCTGTGCACCTAAAACGTTTCCGTAAGCCTCGGTTATGGTGGGAACAATATTAGCCTAGTTAGGGCAATGATAGTAACGGAGTACATTTTCCATTAGACCTGAGCAGGTTGAATTACGAAATTGGCTGAAAACCTTTTATAGTCGTTCGTTGCCAACCTCGATAAACGTCGTCATAAAGCAGAAAAAACTCTCGTTCTACATTTAGAGTAAAATTACCAGCAAGGGCAGAAAGCTTGCCCATCACAACAACACGGGAAAAGTTGCGATTTCAGGTCACGTGACTGATTATTCCTATGCTTTGCCCTCTTCCTGTTCTTCGTGTTCGAGTTCTATTAAGCTGATGATGCGTTGAAAAACGCAAGCTAGTATCCCTCTTAATAAACTGTGATCGATTTACTTGCCGCCATATTTGTGACTTATAACCAGGGATGTGGAAGCGGCTATTTCGTCAACTGCTTCCGCTTCAACACCTATCACTTCCGCTTCCACTAACAAAAAACGAGAAAACGACCGTTGACCTTAGCAGTACGAAATTTGCCATGGATGCTAGTTATGCTTTTTCTCGTTCTCTCTCGCTACTGATATCGCACGTTCATTCAGACTTATAGTGCAACTTCACCGTTTAATCCACATCGGGAAATGGACAAAACGTTTTCGCCAAGTTACTCTTCAAGTCAAATAACCTATGTGGAAGCGGAAGCGGTAGAATTTTCGCGCTTCCACTTCCACAGAGAAAGGACCGCTTCCACATCCCTGCTTATAACTATGAAAAATAGATACGCTTCCAAGTTCTAATCATCCCAGAAAAATGAAAGCACAAAGCAGGCAGATTCCTCAGAAGCTTGCCGCCAGGCTAAAGATAGTTTTGCGTCATGTCAAAAAATGTATTTCAAATTTCGTTACATTTCAGAATCCGGTTTATTTACATTTCCTTAGATTTTTGATATGGTTGTTGTTCTTGAATTGGTGGTACTTTTGCTTTGAAGAACTCCTTATTTCGTTATGCTTTTTGTGCATTTTTGCGAAAAAAACTGGTCACTTCTGGTTTAGGTGTGTTTTTCAGTGTATTGTTACTCTTAGTTTTCAACATAACACATGATTTTCTCTGAAAAGCATTTTTCTTTACCGCATTGCTTTTCAATGCTACAGGACAAAGTGGCATCACCATGCAAACAATTGTAATCATATCTATCAGCAAGAAAAATGTTGTTTTGAAAACTATTGCTTTCTTAAGATTGGAAAAAGTTTTACTTTGATGAAAGATTATTTATTTTACCGTAATATTTATGGGTATTCATACTAAATTACTGTAGTATGCTCACCATCAGTCCCGTAACCAGCTTGGGACACCAGGGATGGCGAAGAATTTTCTGAGAGGGGCCAAAAGGTTTCAAACTATGTCCAATAGTTTACAACTATACCCAACAGATTTTTCCAGGGGGGCGAAAAGTTTTGCGGGGGGCTTCTCCTCCCTGTGCCCCCCTCTGGTTACGGGCCTGCTCACCATACCTATCATCTCAAGATTTATGTACTGCAATAATAAAACCAAATTTTGAATGTATCAGGGTCAATCAACAATAAGCAAAACTACGCGTTGCTGTGGAGATTTTTCTGATGACCGCACTCTCCGTCCTTATGACTACACACGATCAGCTTGTTGCAAGGGAAAGATATTTGATTATGGTAAATCTTCATTAGCCTTCATTAAATGTGCCCAATTCCATGAACAAATCAGGCGTAACGTGTTAGTTTCTCTAGTTAAAGTTAATTTATTGAATTGCCTGATGCGTGTTATACATCACATTTTGAACAGAAGGACTTGTTTCTCCAGTTACGGTGCAGAAACATGTGCTCCAGTATGCTTCGTTTGCTGACTCGTCATTTGCTATAATGTTTGAGCGTTGAGGTTGATATATCATCCCTGGCAATCATCATTTACAGTTTGCTAACATTTTTATGAACAGTTGGTGTTGATAAAAGCAGTTCAAAATGTTGCGGCGATGCCCTGATCGATGAAGCCAGTATCTGTTGTGATAATACCGCCGCACTGCGTCTTTATGGTTCGCAAACTGCTTGTTGTGATGGAGCAGCAATCAACGTTTCAAGCACAATCTGCTGCGATGGAACTGCCAATAACCGCAGTCAGAACGTGGAATGTTGCGGTAAGCCGAGTTAGCCATTATTTTTCAACAAAGCTTTTGGTAAACAGTAGCTTTATTTTTTTAGCACTTTTCCCAATCGAGCACCAGTAGCTTGAAACAAAGTGCGTTGTTGCGTGTTTGCAGGTGTAGGAATAGATGAAGTTACCAAAATTAACATTAAGTGGTCCTTACCACTTGGTGTAGGCCTTCTAAAATCTGAAATCTGTGATACAAAATTGCCCAGTGCTAAGATATTCACTTCAACAAGTGGATGGAAACAAGGAATCACATTTGAAATCTTTCATCCATTTTTCTGCAGTTGTTCATTTAAGCTATGTGCTTCGAACATATTATCAAAACAGTATCGTGATGTTTTTCATACAATGGTTATTATTGATTGTATTCCCAGAAGAGAAGCAAAAGGACAAATTTGCTAATTAATAATGAAAGTAATTTTAAACTTTGTGCGAAAATTTCAAGATTGTTGAAACCGACGCGTGGGAAAAAATGCGCTGTTCAAGCGGCAAGCATCAACTAATACTGCCACCACGAGCTGTCTACTTGAAACTCAAAACACCAGAAAATGGAAACGTTTGCATAATGCATCATATAGTGCATTATAAGTTGCAAACTAGATGACCGTATCACATTTTGCTCGATGACTGACTGATTTGTTATGAAATTTCAGTAAAAATAAGCAGTTTACTCATTGTGGAGTTAAACACGGTGTCGAAACTTAATTATTAACAATGAACGCAAGGATATTTCAATTATAAGGAAGTAATTCTTATTTACTTACTTAAACTGAATTTTAGATTCAGCATTATGATTTATTCAACAACCGAACTTAGAACTGCGAAGCTCATTTAACAAACGTTAGATGACACTTAAATCTAAAGCTACGCCATTTGCACGATGACTACTTTGTCAAAAAGTTGGCAACCATTATTGTGTTTTCTTGAATATTTCAACTCGACTGTTCATTGTTTGTGCAGTAAGGGGAATCTGGCCCAAATGCATCCAAGTTCTTCATTTCAGTACAGAGCAATGATCGAGGCAAAGATGTAATAGAAAGCTGTAGATCAAATCACATATTCTTTCTTCATTCCTTTTACAGAAATGTTTGTTATAAAAGAATAATGAACGTGTTGCTTGAATCAAATACGTCTCTCTCAGTGTGATTGCCAATTATTTTTGTAACAGGTGCGGCTACCATAGACACCACAATGCTCAAATGCTGCAACGGAAAACCTGTCTTGCTTAACGGGGTACCTCCAGAGCAAGCTGTGTGCTGCGGCGACGCTTGTATTGACGGAACTCTCTATTTTTGTTGCAACGGCAAGCAGTACAGAAAAGGAGCCACGGTAGTAACCGACCCAGCAGGCTTGACATGCAACGATTTATTCGCCAGTTAACCATAGTATCGCCGACATTTAATCAACCATCAAAAATCGACAATTTCAGGATAAACTATATGTGGCATTTCACCAAGCTGGTAAATTTGTTGTTCGTTTACCTTTAGTTTTCAGTTTAAATGTGAAAGTATTTACAACGAAAGTTGTACAAATGCGTTTTAATAAACGATGAAGAATGAATGTGTTTGCAAGTAAACCATAAGTCCACCAAGCACAGCATGGGTAATGCAACATTACTTGTGGAGTAAGACAAATCAATTAAGATACACGGCAATGCGCTTCATTTGGGCAAGGTGATGGCCGATTTCTACGATCATTCCAATTGCTAGGTACATTTTGTAATCGTTTACTTTAACACGCTGTGGGTACGCAGCTGTAATTAAGTGTTAAATTTCTTCTACCTCAAGAGCCACTCTAGACTCTTAACTGTTCAGAAATTGCCATTTGTCTCAAACTGCAAGAGTGCTGGGAACTCTTATTCGTAGACAACAATCACATTGAAACGCGTCACAAAGTGGCTTCATAGCAATTGAAAAGCTGCAAACGTCATTCAATTTGGCAACCACCCAACGACTTTTCACTCATAAAGCAATTGAACGCAGTTCAGATTCCGTGAATTCAAACTCCAATAAAGTAAAAGTTTGAAGCAATATTTTGCGAAATTTGAATTAGATACCACTTGTTAAATTTGTTTGTAATAGTCTAAGCTTTTACTGTATCTCGAAGTTATAGAGTCGGAAAATATAGATACAGGGACTGCTGATACAAAGCTAAATAAACTGAGTGATTGCTTTAGTTATTTTAGAAATTATTTCGAATGCAATTATGTATGTAGTTTATTTCTGACTTTGAAATGATGCTTTGTTTCCGTTGTGGGAATGGTACAACGCTCGGATAGGGACCACTAAAATAAAAAATAGTGACAAACTTGTCTTTAAATCAGATTGGTTTAGTTGGGAGCTTAACGAGCGCCATATTTTTACAGTTTTTGTTAAGTGATCCGCATTTTTGTCTACAAGAATAAATGATGTGGACTGAGATGGACGGATGATGGTTACAAATGAGAGCAAGATCCTCTGATCAGGACAACACAAGATAGAAAAAGTGTAGCAGGCTGAATACCACGATGTATGACTAATTGAAGTGCAGAACAATTTTCAACTTATGGCTAAAGACTAACAATTTGGAAAGCTATTGCCCAGCCTAACATTACCCTACAACCTCTACACTAAACACACGAAAATCTGTGATATCTTCAAGTCCCTTGCATAAGTGGATAAATGGCCATCCTTGGTTATATGATTAAATTTTAGGCGACAAAACATTAACGACTTTGAAAAGCTTGTTTGTGAGCGGGTTAAAAGAAATCTTTTCATTTTGGTGGTGCTGTGACTTCTTCGTTTACAGTTGTTTTTGCAAGCCCAATACGCTTCATTCCATTGTGAACAAAGGCTTTCGCACCCTCAGGCACATATCTGCTGTAGAGATCTTTAACTGTTGTTCTGCAAAGAAAAACAAGAAAAATGAATAATATGTAATCATTTTATTTGACTTTGGAAAACATCACAAACATAATTTCAAATTCCTTATTGTATTTCCATCCCAAAGACACAACCAATTTCCAATGCCGGGACCTGTAAGGATATTTTGCGTGGCTCATTAGATATTTTAAGCTAAAGATCAGTTTGTAGGTTTTATGTAGCCTAAAAAATGGCAGATAAACTTTAAACCAAACGTGAAGGAATTTTTATTTTTCTGATCGTAATTTTCAATCGTATCTAACCTATTTGCAGAAATTATCGTGATGATACTACAAAGTTTTACTGAAAGCTTGCTTCAAAAACAGTCCTTTCAAAACATCAAACGTTGCTCAATGAACAAGAAATTAAAACGTTTGAAGCTTATACAAGTTTCAATGAAACTTTAAGTGAAAATACTTCACACAGTCAGAGTTTTAGGTACAGAATTATACGATGAAATGTATGCATCAAAGTTTTGTTAAGATCCAAAACATGCGGGATGAAAGTAGAAATGAGTGGCATTTTCACCAAAAATATATCGTTTTTCTGAAAACGTAAAGGAATTTCAATAGTGAAGCATTATGTTTGGCCAAAACCGTTCGAATGTTCAGCTATTATCATTGAGTTGAACCATTTTGTAGAGTACACATTTTAATAGCAACATGACCATAATTGCAAATTAACACTGCATCCTCCACACATTTTGAAATGGATTCAAAAAAGCAGAAGCAGTGTTTCTAATTCGAGTCCTTACACTACTAATCGTGTAACAATATATACAATAACTCAGAAAATAAACGTGCACCTTCTTATATCAAAATCGTCTCAAACTATGCTCAACATAAAGCATTAGCCTATTTCTCTTCTAAACAACCCACATGCTACTACATTTAATACGTGCAAAGTCTAAATTTAAAACAACTACAATTTTCTATGAATACTTCTATAAGCAATAGAGTTTCATACGCACTTACGGTAAACCGTTTTCGTGTCTAATCTCTCCTCTGTTTTATTTCTGCATTGGATTTTTACTTATTGCTTAATCTGCGCTTGCGCCTTCCCTTACCCGGCAAAAGTTAAACGTTTTCTTTGTGCATACGATCAGGTCTGCAAATGTAGCTGAGATTGGAGATTTGTTTAAAGTACTTATATTATCATATCGTCACTGGCTGTTCCGTTACAGAAGTATATCTTTGGTCAAAGCCATGAAAATACCTCGATCAATATTTTCAAGCATTTAACTGCTTGATTTTAATATTTAAGAAAAATCTGTCCTTTTGTAACAAACATTTGTGCCACAGTTTTACACCCAATCTTTTGAACAATCTGCTCTTTTCAAAATGAAACCATCCAGCACTTTTGGAAACGCTGCGGAATACAATTATGCCCAAAACAATGGGCAAACGAAGGGTCAAATACTAAATAAGCAAACTCTTTTGAAACAGTAAGTCAACCTATAGTTACAATTTTAATGGCAATGTCTATACGAACTAATAAACGGAGAAGATTTCATTATACTCCTTTTGTAATTCCTTTCGGAGTGTTACGAATAATCTACTGGCGTCCGCCTCCGTTTACCTTGCGCCATTGCCCGCACGACTACTTTCATAGTGAGAGCTGCACTGCTGGTAGGCTAGTGGCAACATCGCGCGTTAAGTTTTCTTCAGCCATCAGCGCGGGGAACGAGGCTGGACAGGCCGTAAGTACCATTTTTATGTTTTCGGTGTGGCTCGACCAGGATTCCAAACCATCTTACCAGCTTCGGTGGCACGCATTTTCTCCCATTACTGCAGGTCAATTGAAATCAAAATTTAAAGTCAACGAAATATTTCACTTACTTTGCTTTTTGCGTCAAAGCACCAAGATCAATAGCATTCCACATATTGGAAAATCTGTTCCAAACGCCTTCCCCGTGTCTGCGAACTCGTAAATTTGCTGTTGTAATCATAAAAATAAAATATCTGAGTAGTCAATAAACGCCATTGCTTCTCACCAATTACACAAGAGATATATGCTGTAGGCAAGGAAGATGAATTTGTGATGTTTGCTTAGTGAAATTTTATTAGCTTAGCACTGAAACTGAGACATCGCCTTAGTTTTATCTAAACTTCATTTCTCCGCAATTTTCGCTCTTGTGAAACATAGGTTTGAGCTGTGACCACCACTTTAAGTATTGCATGGGTTACAAGAAGTCCTAGTACCAACTGACAACTGCTTATCGTCCCCGTCAGTAGTGTTTTAGAATTTTAGAGAAAAATAAAAAATTATGCTTGGATCTTCACACAAATGTGTTCTTGAAAACATCGGACGCTATTATGGTACAGGTTTTATAGAAAGCATCCTCTGCTTCTTGAATAGTACTTGAATATTTTACATTATATTTTGAGTAGATGAAAAATCATTATCGGGGAAAACATCATTCCTCCTTCAAGTGGTATGTTTTGCAAGCTGTTAGGAAGCTCCCTATCAGAACTAAGAAAAATACCACATTATTGAAACTCGCGTAAGTCACCGCTCAACGGAAATCAGAATTGGAAGTAAAAACCTTACAATTAGCGATTCGTAACTTTAGGGAACAATGATGCAATGTTCAGGAAACAATAAAATTGTTTTGTGGCTTGGAAAAAAAGAAATTGGTTAAGATGGTTTGCTTACAGTTTATGAGTCTGTAAAACCTGCTGTGCAGGGAAANGCACTATTAAAAACTACTTGTGATTCGCGTAAGCAAAATCTATCATATTTTATTTCTGCCGTTACCCTAATAATGAAACATTCACAAAATTAAATAAATTTATTTATTTTAAAAATGTATATGCAAAAACATTGCCAAAAACATCTTGGACTCACACGGTTTTACCTGATTTCTCTGATTTCTGCGAGACAGGGTTGCCTTCCATCAACCCAAATAACATAGCTACAAGAAACAACAGCAACAGGAAAGATTTCATCTTGATCGATATGTGGCAGTTAGTTTCTTTTTTATCTTATGCTTTCTACCGACTTCTGCAAACAAACATTCAACGCTTATGCTACATATGCACGCATTCCATACTTACGTTTTAAAGCTGTGCAGCAAACATTTTTCAGATAAATACAAACTGAGTCAAGATTGTATCATATGACGCCGGAAATACAGTAAGACTAAAAAATATTTTTTATTGGTCCAGGAACATCAAACTGTACTAATATTAACACCCTGAAATCAAAATGCTCAACAAATACTGAAAAATTGCTTTTGAAATATTCTCTGTTTTTCAATTTCTTTCAACTTGTTCGACATCAATACCGATATCTTCATTTTTTAGCTTTCCACTGAGTCAGGGGCAAACTGTTAGTAAGGAAAACGATGAGAAAAATAGTTTAAATCTGAACTACACTGTTGATTTTGAAATAGTTGGATAAAAGTTGAATCATAAATATTGTTGTTTTGACCTCGCAACTCTTTCTAGATTGCAATTAATTGCTCTTTTACTAACAAGAACTACATGGAAGCACATGCTCTTAGATAAGGAATATGCGGCCAGCGTGCGATTTGCTCTGATGAAAAACCAAGCAACAGCCTAGCAACCTGTTCATTGCCTATGATGTGGAGAACTGCGTAAACGTTTAAAGTTCCGCTCAACCTTTGTATTGCCACCAGTTATTATGCTTATTCGGTTCCATTATTTTCAAAAAGACTTTTAATCTGATTGGGGGAGGCCATTATTTGCAATAAAATAATCTTTATACATAGCAGCAGTGATGCGAACTTAACAGCCAGGGCTTTTAGGATGGAGGTTAAATCCATCTGAGCATTTTGCGTGATCACGTACTTGTTTTTCGAGTGAAAAACAGGAAACAAACGTCCTAAATTTATAAAAAACAGCTCCATTAAGGATGTGGAATGGTGCAATAACGGCGATTGTTTTCCGGTCCTTCAAAGCCGTGCTGAAAATAAGAGAAACCACACCATCACCTATCCAGTTTTGGATGATTGGAGGCTGATGCTGAGGACACGTTAAACACAGCATTTTCAGTGAACTTCTTACAATTGTTTTGTGGTAAAAACTCTGTTTTTACCAAATGGACCCCGACTTATTTTTTGAGCATTCGGATTGTCAGATATAAACGACAATTTTAGCTTGAACTCTGAAAATATTTTCACGTGGAAATATATCACAACGGCATTTTGACCGCGGTACTCAGAAATAAACAGATTATGTTTTCAAGCTCCTTCAGTGTTTAAATGTAACCCTTTTTTTGGTTATCGGTTGGTTTTAACCACTGAGCCACTTTTATCATGGTAAAGAGTCCATTTCACTATGCTGGGTGCCTTGGTACTGTTGCATGCCAATTAAGTCCGTCGAGCATATTTCGAACTACAACGGTTCGATTTATGCTCGACAGGTATGCAAAAAATGCGTAAGCGAATGTTACACGCTTTTTCGCAGTTTCAGCTAAGAATTTGTGCGCGCTTGTTCGTTGAAGCATAGCTCGAAAAATTCATGTTGCCATAGATTGGACTATGCAGCCCTCAACGAATACAACCAAATGGCAAAATAGCCGGTGACGTTATATGTGTTGCTAATTTGTAATGGGAATTGTACGTATTTTGCCATATGTTTTTATTTGATCTTATTTCGTCGCGTTTTGCAATGTTCAATCGATAAAAATTGTTTGTACGCAGACAAGAAAATTGAGTCAGGCACATGTTGAAATGCTTTGTTAAACCTTTGCACTGCACTCTAGTTGTCTCGCGCACTTAACATGACTGATTTTGAAAACTGTTTAGTATGGTCAAAAAAAGCTGTAAACCACATTAATCAGTAACAGATTAAGGGGGGCCTAACTGGGCTACAGCCAGGGGCCCCCAACATTTAGGGGGTCCACAATCCCTTAGTCTGCAAAAAGTGTAATGCTGTAAAAGATACCATGGCCAGTTGGAACTAATAAGTAGGCGCTCTGTGCTCACTCATTGAGATCGCTTCGTTGACATGAAAGTAGTTGATTCCTTGGCGTGTGGTCTGGCCGACACTCACTAACAAGTTAGTACTCCAAAATCTAAAAAAATTAAGGTATTCCATCCGCTTGTCTCATTTTGGTTTCCGATGCTCATGCGGTATCCACCTCATTTGCATATCCGTCTTGCAGACTAGGGCTGCGGAGTCGGAGTCGTAAGGAGTCGGAGGTTTTTGGGTGGAGTCGGATTCCTAACCGTACTGGGAATCGGATCCGGAGTCGGATTTTTTTGTCCGAATCCGACTCCAGATGACCAAGTGGATCATATTTTACATCACACTCATAAATTGGGAATTCTTTTTGAAATGGTACAATTTCTTTTGAAACTTTTGTTGAAACAGAGATTTCTTGCTGTGTGTACCACGATTTCCATTAATTTTAACAGCCAAATTTCATTCCCTTTATATTAAGGAGTCGGAGTCGGAAATTTTGGAAAGTCGGAGTCGCATGTCGGAGTCAGATATTTTACCTCTGACTCCGCAACCCTGCTGCAGACAGCCCCGAAGGAAGTTACGAACTTGTTAAGTGGTGTCAAATCTCTCAGCAATGGTGAAAGTAATTAGATTTTTGCTTGGGATAATCAATCATGGCGTTATAAGGCGGTACTGCCAGAGTTGGTAAATACGCCACGTATAAATCCTCGTGTACTTTCAAGTATTTCACCTTACACAATACACAACGTCAACTGGTGGTTTAATACCAATTCTTGTCCTATTTACTTCCAAGATGCAAGTTTGGACATTTTGGTACATACTACATTTATGTGAATCGCCATTATTTGGTGCAATTCTTGACAACTGACTTAAAACAGAATAAACGCAATAATAGAAAGAAAAGTCGGCAGATATGGAATTACTTAAAACATTAACTGATAACAAGAATGAAATCGTATCAAGCACGCCTTAGTTCTGTTTACATTTCGTTCAAGTAACTCTAAGCTTCCTCACGCTAAACTCAATGACTCATTCGATTTTCGACTTTATTAAATCGTAAGATGTGCTTTTGGTTAAGAATTTTGTTGAGTGCCATTTTATATTCTAAGTGCAGTAGAAAAATAAAAACAATTCAATAGTGTTATGTTTTATGAATGAACGTAAAACCATACGTAATATGTGAAAGCGAGTTTCGCAACAGTTATTGATAAGTGAGTGCATGCTCTTGTTCTTACTAATAGTCTTACTGATTTGGCCTTGATAGTGAACAGAAAAGTGAAATACTGAATTGCAATGATTTGAGTACAATTATTATTTTTACCATATCAATTAGGACATATCAAACTGGGCTATTAATGGTAGGTAAGGTTAGGTTAAATTTTGGTTAGGTTAGTTTAAGGTTGGGTTAGATTTATTTTGGTCGGGAATCTGGTAATGGAAAGCTGATTTTTCTGAAAATAATTTTTAAAGAAAATTTTATCTACCCCCAAAATGTCATTTGGATATATTTTCCGCGGAACGCCACTAGCACGACCACCCACTGGATGGCACTCAGTTGGTCGTGTTAGCGGGACTGTAGTGGTCGCGTCACACTTGCATTCCTGAATATTTCTCGCGATCACTTCATTTCTGCAATTCTTTTCTTGATTGAAAGTTATGTAGCTTTGTCTTACGAGCTGCCATAGCCTATCGTTACTGTACTATAAAATCACACAACGGGAAAGTCGATGTCGGCAGTACAAATTCCAGAAGAGTTTACAGCCTGAGTTACGTCACATTGGTACTTATTGCGCTTGCATTCACGCCTACATCCCTGTATCCACGATGCCTCAGGACAAGATGCAGCTGAGCAAATTGCTGCTGACAGGTTACCAGCTTTCCAGCGTAAGGATACCGATAGAATATGCATGGTCGTGTTACGCGGTATTCGATTAGTAGTGGTGTAAGCTGGACTGTGGCCGCGATCTGGATACCGGGGTGGTCGCATTAGTGAAACAAAAGGTAATGCATTAGCATAGGGAAGACCGCGTTAAAATGGTCGTGATAGCAGAGTGGTCGTCGACATGGTGCCACTGTATATTCAAAACATTCCACCGGCGTTTTTTCAACATTTATCGATATGGTTTCAAGTTTCCAGCAAAAAATAGAGACTTGAAATCAATGAGTTTTGTTCATATTGTGACGTCCATGTTAGTTGACGATTCGTTTTTTTTGCTCAAGCTTTTTATGCTTCAATAATACCAATACTTCAGTTCGTTCATTTATTTTTTCCCTGTTAACAACAGTTTTGTATATATAGAAAGCGCCCTTTTGTAAGTTTCAGCCATGGGCCCCACATAACCTTAATCCGCCCCTGCAGTGAGGCATCCAAAAATGAAATTATAAAAATTAATGCTGTAACTAGATGCTTCTTCGTATTGTAAGGCTACTAAATTTTCGAAACTCATTTTGTCAACACTAGGTTTTACGTATTGCCTGTTTTCCTCACATTCCTCAATCCTAGGATTTGATAGGGTGGCATACAATCAGGCAGTGGCCCAGGCATCACCAGACCTCTGCACGCCCCTGATTCGAATCACAGCAATCTTTAAGGGAACACTGGATTATTTTCAAAGACTATTCCACGAGATATATAGTCAAAAAAGCAAATGAAAACTATAGGTACTACTGAAGAATCTCTTCTTCATGCATCGTATCTAATTTCTCTTGAAATATATAAAATAAACAATCATTGGGGAAGAGTTGGTAAAGACGTGCATCCTATCTGCAGATAAACAAGCTTTGGTTCCCTAAGCAACTCAGGAACTTGAGCGTCTACTATTTTCTAACGACACAGTTCAATGAACGAGGGATTAAAGATAAGGCAATTGATGTCGAGGAGTAGGCTATGGAAGGGTCGAGGTATGTTGCGATCCAAATCAGCGAATCAACTGACGTGACTAATCGTGCTACTCTTCTTTGTTTCTTACATTACATGGGAAAAGAAATTTCAAGGAAGAACTTCTGTGCTGCATGAAATTTCCAGGACGTACCACCGGGTCAGAGATATTAGACTTATTAAAGAATACTTTAGTGAGAAAGAGAGACTGGGAAAACTGTGTCGGAGTGTGCACAAATGAGGCTGCAAGCGTGACTGATTAATTATCGCCTCGGTGTAGTTGCAAAAATTAAAGAAGCAGCGCATAAAGAAATGTTGTTTATTAACTGCATAATCCATCTGGAGCATTTAACTGCAAAGCAACTGATTTGAAAAGGTGGTAAATAATGCGGTGAAAGTTGTCAAGGAAATCCGAAGTCGACCATTGAACTCCAGACTGAAAACATATGTGAAAATATAAATTCGTAGCATGAACATCTTCTCCATACAGAAGTAAGATGGCTGTCGAGGACGAGTTCTTTCGCGTCTTGTTTAGCTCAAGGAAGAAACAATACAGTTTTCAAGAGAAAGGATCTCTTCGTCAGCAGAATTTCGTTTAGTTTAGGCCAGTGGTTCTGAAACTTTTTTTTTTAAATTACGCAAAGGTCCTCTAGCAATTTTTTAAATGGCTCACGGTCACCTTAAAGAACTCACCTCTTTATCTGCATCCTATATAATGCCCACTTTTGCAAGTGTGACTGTTTGGTTCCGCAATGGAATTAGGCTACCATCATGGGCGTCCGCAGAAATTTTTCCAGGAGGGGGGCAAAGTCGACATTTTGCTATCTTTCTCAATTTGTTGACAATGCAACACAAATGGACGTATACAAAAAAAGAAAATGTTCAGCGTTACTGCAACAGTTGCATACAGTGTTTTCTTTGTAAGAAAACTTTACACTAAGCAAATATTTATTGTAGTGAGCAAGGATATTTTAAGACTGAGTTAGCAGAGTTATAAATGAATTATAAACTTTGTTAATTTTTAGAATCTTGTGAAAATACGAACAAAGTACATATTTCCTTCAAATAGCTTCTTGTTATCGTGCTTTTCCAATGATTTGGAATGTGGCAAGTGCGCGAGATGAGATTTCACTACTCAAATGGTCTGGTGGTACTACGCATTTGTGCACCTTCAGAGGGAGCATTGGTTGCAGAGAATGCGTTTTGTTGGCAGCAATGCGTCTTTTTCATTCACGCTTCTTTACACGTAGTATAAACCAGGTATGGGCAAACTTGCTCGATAGAAGAGTCATTTGCAGAAAACCAAAAGCACCAGCGAGCCGCAAAACTAGTTTGTATAGTGTCAGTGCAAATACGCAAGCTTTACATTAATTGATGTACAGTAATTGTCAGTATTAAGTTTGTGTTTGATTTTCCAGTCCTCGACCATCTGGACAGTACGTTGTTAAAGCTGTGCAAATTAATTCTTCCAAGTGTTCATTTTTCAGGGTTGCACGATGGTTTGATTTTACGAACTTCATTACAAAGAAAAAATAATTCAGTGTAATATGTTGTGCTATACACTGAAATGAGTTATACACTGGTATTTTAAATTCTGGGTAGCCTATTTACTTTCTGGAACCTGTCGCCAAAAATTAAGTGTAGAGTGGCATTGACTAAAGTTTCTTTTATCCAGATTTTTTTGCATTTCGGTCAGTTTTATTTCTACAGCAGACAAGTTTGTAACAAACGGTGAGCGAACTGGACAGACATTACCGATACATCAACACTGAATGGATTTACAAGGAATGCAAAGCATGGTTTTAGCTCCTTGAATTGGTCAAATCTGGCTTGGAACTCCTCCAGTAGTCTTACAATTTATTTTAGTATTTTTCCATTTTATAGTCTACAATTGCCTCTTCGCGAAAAACTTTCGTTCTCATTAAGGAACCTAATTTACGATTTAGGTTCACTGCAAGAGCGTAGGCAAGGGGGCGGTGGGGTTACCCCCCCTGAGCTTGATATTTTACAAGAACTTTATTTCCTGCACAAAGAAGATTATTTGTTTCCGCATACTCTTTGTTTGTTAATTTGTCGATTTAATGCAAATATCACGGAATGAATTTTCATACAAACTTCAAGGAACATTGTAAATGGGCCAAAAAGTAACTATTAGGTTTTGGTGGGAATCTGGGTTATCGTCTGCATCCAGAAACCATCTCACCACTTTTTGCAGACCTTTCGACCACTACGCATGTTTAATCCGGCACTGGATCTTGCAAACCGTGGTGTGCGTCAGACAGTCCAGACGCACACTTTTTATTCTCCACTGCTTGTATTCGACAAGACATAGCGCAGCCTCATTGTGCAGTTGAAAATTGATCTGACGTATTGATGAGTGCGTTTTACATCCCTGTTTTAACGGGCAGCCTGATATTTTTGCTCTTATGAACTGCTGTGTCGTAGCGTTGAGTTTATTTTCCTCCAGTATCCTAACCTGGAGCACTGATAGTTTATGTTCAGTGCATTGACGCATAAATTAAGAGTGCGTGTAGAAGAATATGCGTATTATGTCAACAAACTTCACCAAAATGTTGGTTTGGAAACATGAATACGACGTCACAAACAGCGCACACCAAATACAAATGGCCATCAAATGCCATTGAATGAACCCACCCCCCATGCAAATTTTCTGCGTACGCCACTGGTTCACTGTCATTGTTTTCAAATCGCGCAGACTCCCTGGTGATCAATGTTCCCTTTAAGGTGCGCAACTGTGTAAATGCGCAGAACTACCGGAGCATTCGCACAGTGAAATCTCTTTCTTGCGCACTTGCAACATTCCAAATTTGATATCGTATATACATCGCACAGCCCTTTCGAAACGTTTCACTGGTTGTGTCTACATGGTTGTGAAAATGCATGCGCATTAAAACAAACATTTGCTCAATGTAAAAGTTTCTTACAGGGCCACCCACTGCTGGTGATTAACTTAACGAACTTGTGTCAACACATTGATAAATGAAACAAACGTTGAATATGAGGCAACAACTCTATCAATTTGAGATATTGCTATTCATCTAGCAGAGCCACATTGAAATATGTCGGCGACCCGCAGATCGCCACCATTGGTTTAAACCTACGTGCCTTATGGTGCACAATGTAGGCCACTAGCTAGCCAAATCGTAAATTAGCCAATCCCTAAAACAAAATCATAAATTAGCTAATCCCTAAAGTAACATTTAAATAAAGTTTCAAATTTTCAAGTCCTAATAACTATTTCCTCAAATTTTCATTTACTGATAACGTTACACTCAATACTCAAGGCGCTCAAATAAAACTCAAAACGTATCAGCTCTAATCATTATATTTAGTAAACTACACCCCTGAAGGTGAAAGCAACATTTTGCTTTCAAGGTAAAGGGTGACCCAAAAAGATGTGTACCCATGAAAATTTCAATTGTGACTTTGATTAAAAAGCTATTTATTTCAAATTACAACCA
>JGI24159J19872_10003709_pt1 | contig 19176 bp, 18 predicted proteins | sample Ectturendosymbi4_FD_19872 | JGI IMG/M metagenome (IMG submission 19872) | reverse complement strand
ATTCCAAATTTGAATGAAAAGAAGAAATATGTTCTTCATCACAAAAATTTGAAACAATATTTGGATCTCGGTTTGAAACTAAAAAAGATTCACCGCGGAATCGCATTTAATGAAAATGCGTGGTTCAAACCATACATTGAGTTGCATACAAACCTTCGTTCCAAGGCGCAAAACGAGTTTGAGAAAGATTTTTTCAAACTCATGAACAACAGCATCTTTGGCAAGACGATGGAAAATATTCGAAACCGAGAGAATATTCGACTGGTCAATAACCAAAAGTCACTGAAAAAATGTGCGGCAAAACCAAACTTTGATCATTTCACTGAATTTGACGAAAATCTTGTTGCAGTGCATATGAAAAAAACGGAATTGGTTTTCAATAAACCAGTCTATCTCGGAATGAGTATCCTGGATTTGTCAAAGACCTTGATGTATGATTTTCATTATAATTGCATCAAGAAAAAATTCGGCTCGAAGGCAAATCTGTTGTTCACAGACACTGACAGTCTTTGCTATGAAAGCGAAAGAGAAGATTTCTACAAAGATATTTCAGATGATGTCCAAGAAAAATTTGACACTTCAAATTTCTCACTAAACCATCCTTCAGGCATTCCAACAGGAATAAACAAGAAAGTTCCAGGAACGGCTAAAGATGAGGCTGGTGGTGAAATCATCGAAGAGTTTGTTGGCTTGCGATCGAAGCTCTACGCAATCAAGAAATTTGATGGTGAAGAAGAAAAAAAGTGTAAGGGTGTCAAGAGAGGAGTCGTCAAAAAAACATCAGTTTCGAAGATTTCAAAAAATAGTTATTCTCCGGAAGACAACAACTAAGAAATATGAATATCATCCGGAGTCAAAAACATGAAATCTATACAGAGACAGTCAACAAAATAGCTCTCTCTGCCAATGATGACAAACGAATCATCAGGCCTGACAAAATACAAACTCTAGCTTACGGCTTTCAGGGATGAGGACAACGGTGGCCTGGGGAAGGCAAAGGTGCCCTGGGAAAACAGGGGAACACACAGGGTCCAAGTAAAGACCCCACAAAACTAGGGATTTTGAAAAATGCCCGACAATACTCAAAACATACCTCTTCACGGCATCTCAAATCGAGACACCCACTTGTACCCGCCGCACAGCAACTCATCAGTTCATTTGACGACAACAAGAGAACCGCGGCGCTCTGAGCGGATTATCGATAGAATGCAGAGTGGTTGGACAACACTACGAGAACGTGACTCCATACTTTCATCCCCGATATCGGTAGTAACCTTCCTGGAATGGCCCTGCTAAGAAAGGTGTTGGTCCGGCTTAACTGCCTCCGCACCGGTGTCGGACGTTTCCTCTCATGCTTACACAAATCGGGTGTGGACCCATTTGCGGCTTGTGAGTGTGGTGCAGAAGAACAGACCGTTGACCATGTTGTTCTCCAACGCCTGATCCATTGACCTCCCCACGGACTGCATGCCTTTACGTTTCTGGATTATGAGACAATTGAATGGCTGCTCAACACATGCCCGGAGATCTAGTGCGGCCTAGCAGTGGTTAAGAGTTTGCTCTAACGATGAAGAAGACTCAAGTATGATCCAGTAATAATTTTATGACTGGGGTATTATGTATAATAAAGCCTATCGAGGTTTGCATGACATTCCCACAAATGTCAATTATCCCACTGCATAATGATGAGTGAGTGCAGTTGATGCAACATCTTTACATTTTCCATGTTTGCTCTTTTCCAGTTGTTTTTATGCTGATGCATAAGGCGCTCATGTTTTTCGGATTTTTTATGCTACTTTTAGCCCATATAATATGCACATCACGTCTGAGGTCATCAAATATATAAGAATTAATGATACACCTACTGTATGCTGTAGAAAAGTCAACAAAAACAAATTGTATATTATTTCCGGCTTAAGAAATATTTTGTACGTCTTATTGACAATTACAGCTGAATTTTTTGATCAATTTATGAGGTCTTCTGATTGTGCAATGCAAAATACAAAAGCGAGTGTACTTTCTTCTTTGCGAAAGACGTGCACATTTGGCGCTGTCAGGGTATTCGATCTTTTTCTGTTATGAGTCTCTCAAAGATGACAAGATAACTGCGTAAAAAGCCGATCCGGTAGGCCGGCGTAAAGTTGTTCGCTGTCGTTTTAATATAGGACTGAAATTCAATGATTGGGCGGTTTGTAGCAAGACCATGAAAATTGGGACATGCAGACATTTTGCTTATGGTCGGGCATTTGCATGCAAGGGTGATGTTCGCGTACGTGTTTGAGAATGCTTCATTGTTGCTGGCAAAACCAAATGGACTAAATTGATATATTAGCTTTATTTTACTATTATTTCACATTGAGAGTTTTTGTGTAGGCAAACCGTTTTCCTTTCTACAGAAATGGGCACACTCATACGCCGAATACACACCACTGCCCGGCAACACCCCAGATAAATTTATGATAATATGTTTCATAAGTTTCAAATGTAACCTTACTTTTTCCTGATAAACAGATAAACGTATAGAAATTACTTTCAAACTACCTGGTTATAAGTCTTTAAAATACCATATGAACAAAAACGAATATTATGTGGAAAAAGGGTTTTGCTGGAAAATGGCGTACACTGTTGATAAAGCGAGAGCGTAGAAGCGCAGTACTCTGTTGAATGGACCTGGGCTAAGTTGGCTGTTCGCAGGGTTGCATCGCAACCCGAACCAGCCTTAAGAGTGCGATGCGTGTTGTTAGCTTTTTGCGAAAGTGACTCGAGGTGTCGGCGATACATGATGAGCGTCGTGTCCAACGTTACTTCACGGTATTTGAGCTCAAAGCAAAAGGGCAGGGTTTCGTCGGTTGAGTTGATATCAGCTCACATTTAGCTTCTTTGTTGTTGAGGTGGAAGACTGCCGACACCGTCTCTGTGGTGCTGAGATTTAACTTTCAGGTCTGGGGGTATTTACCTATAGTCGCCATATGTTTGCTTAGCGCTTTTTTTAATGCTTGCTATTCTCCATCAGAGTTCATGATTGCTAGATCATCGGCATATGGATACTTTCTGAAGACCGTGATTTTAGTGACAGGTGTAGATGTTGATAAGAAGGCATGTCAAGACGGATCCCTGTGGACGCCGTTCTTGTGGCTTCGTAACTTGCTGCATTTGTTGTTACCGGTAGTAAGGGTAAAGCTGCGATTGCCAACAATCTCCATGATCATGCGGACCATGTGCCTGTCAAGTAGCAATCCCTGTAGCTAGCAGGTGAGGCAGCGACGCCACACGGTGTCGTAGGCTGCTGTGAGATCAGCAAACTCAGCTCCAGCCTTCTTAGCCGAAAAGCTATCCTCCCATATCTTGCGTCAGGAAGGTAACCTGATCTACGGTCGATCTCCCATGCCGATAACCCGCCTGTTCCTGCGGGAGTAATGCTTGATGATTGGTTTGACACGAGCGTGGATGAGTCACTCGAGGACCTTGAAAGGGACACACAGTAGAGATATTGGGCGATAGCTCCTTGGATCCCGATTGTTCAGCTTAGGATCGCAACTACTAATGCTATTCTCCAGATCCAGGGAATTTTGAGTTGGTGCATGCAGGAAGTGATAAAATCGCATAACCACGATTTAAGAACTGATCTGGCATGCAGTATAAACTCCGGGAAAATAGAATCCAATCCTGGCGATCAGTGACTGAGAGCGGTAGCAAGCTCCCCAGGCGTGAAGAGGCAAAAGATACTGTCTCCCTCAGTTCTTGGGACCTTATATGCCGGACACCTCCTTGTTGAGCAGCCTTGCTGGTCAAGCCGTGAAAGTAGGGACGAAGCGGGCCCCTCAGAGTCAGCCTCCACTGGGCTTTGGAGGAAGCAGCGATAAAAGGCCTCGCACTCATTGTCCCAACATGGCACATAAGTCTGACGGACGCTTTTGATAGATTGTTTAGCCCCAAATAACAAGCTCGTGCATGGTTTCTGGTATGCCTTCTCGATGTTTGTTGCGTCCCGAAGTGGCAATCTCTCCATGAATTCTCATGAAAGAAGGCAAAAGCGATTGCAATCAGCCTTGCGAAAGTTCCAATGCTTCACCGGATCACTGTAGGCAGGAATCTTGGGTCTCGGTGGCGTTTTGAGAGAGGGTCGGTGTTGAGACCGCGGGAACTTTCCTAAAACACGCTGTCAGGCAGTTGGTTGTCATGGCCAACATTCGCGGGGACCAGATCCGGGTTGGTAACGACGTTCCATCGGTGAGAGAAGAAGTTGGCTACTCCCTTTGGGTTGTTCAGCAGCCCAAGGCTGTTGGCTGCTGCCCAGGAGGCCTGACTGTCACCGTCAGGAGACGTTGTGCTGTAACCCCAAGTGATATGCTGGCAGTTAAAGTCGCCAGCATACAGAATGGGGTGTGGGAATGTCGGGATGGACTTTTTTGTGAGTTGCGAGTGTGGAGGCTTGCAGACGTTAATGATCTTATATCCTGCGACGTCTCCGCACAACTAATCAGTCTCTGAGTCCTCTGGAGACTGATTGACCAGTGTCCATTCCAACTAGTGGTGTAGTGCTGCCGGAGCCTCAGCCACCTTTACCAGTGAATGATGGGTCATTGTCTACAAATATAAGCGAAAAGCAGAAAGTCTCTGTCTGTGCGGGGCAGCTGGCTGTGGCTGCCGACACCTATAAATTGTCACTACACCCCTGAGTTCCAAATGCTCGTGAACACACGTAGCCAGATTGCGCTTCTTGCTCGGGACTGACCCAGCTAGTGAGAAGTTGGGAACCACTAGCAAGCTGGCGGTAGTGCAGTGGGTTTTCCTGAAGGACGATGACCCGTGCTTGTTCTTGTAGGCTAGCTGCTCAATGATGCTGATCTTGCTTGCGATGGGCCCCTTGGTGTTCAGCTTCAGTATTCTGGGTCATTGGTCATCTTCGGCACAGTAATGCTGCCGCGCCTTGTAAAGGATATTTTCTACCCAGCCCGCAACGAACACATCCGGCACGGGTAGCAATGGTTGCTCTGTTAGCGACAAGGTTAGCAGACATTTCAGGAATTGCCGCAACAGGGAGGCCCTTGAAGGCACTTGTCATCCTCCTCTTGGGTTAGCTCCATTATACTTGGGTTTTCCCCATTGATACATCGATATACAAGGTTAAACCAAGAATAAATGGCTTGTTTTATGCTACCTGTTTCATAGTCACATAACTGGCATTGACCTGCAATAGGCACAAAAGAAAGTACCCTCAGTGCGACGGAATAATGGGCGAAGGCACCGATTTGCTTGTTTGCCAGTAGCATTTGTTGCCAACTCCCTCAATTTGATGCTGAGTCCAACTGTTGCGATAAATCAGTTGAAGTGTAAACCATTTGCTTCATACACACATTTTATGCAGAGTTAATATAAAGAATACTTCCATTTGTTGACGGCATCAGTTTTTTTGGGAAGTTATTTCTAGAAATGGTTGATAGTAGAAAATGAAGTGAAAGCGAGTGATTTTAAATTGATTCCAATATGTCGGCAAAAAACACTGTAAGGAAGTTTAAATGCAAATTCAAAATATACTTACTGCAAAGCGCCCCTGTCTCCGGATCTAGTGCTCATAATGTATGAAACTGGTTGGTATCGTTCCCACCACGGTCTGTCTACCACAATACGGTTTTCAGTAGGGGGTGAAATCTAAAAACCAAAGGTCGTTCACACATTTCAGATTTTCAGTAGCATTACTTCACACAACGTATTTTGCAAAAATCACCTACAGTGAACTTGATGAAACATCTTTGAAGAAACGACCTTTTTCATGGGGACAGTTCGAATTCTGACACTACAATTCATATTTTTGTCCTTAGCAAGTTTTTAAGGAACTGTTGCAATGTAGGCAATATAGTATGGCGAATTTTTCATACTGTTGTAAAAACTATAATGAACAGGCAGGGTGGATAATAGAATTTAGCTGCCAGAGGGAAACTCTTAGAAAGGGCCCAAAAAATCTCCACTGCAAAAGGTACATGTGGGACTAAGTGGTTTGTTTGAAGTCATTTGATTTCAAAATGGTTTCTGACTACACAGTTGTTGAGGAACCCCCTGAGGCATATTTGCAGATTTTTTACTTTTATTTGAAAAACATATGACTTGCTTCAGAGCTTATTAAATCTGGCTGCAGAATGTTACATAAGATTTTCGACAAAACAATGCAAAACAAAGTGCGAAACGTTTAAAAGAAGGTCCACGGTATCTCTAAGAAAAGGGGGCCAGGCCACCACCTCGTTCGCCCCCATAATATCCGCCATTGTGAACAGCACAGAAAGATTATTAATTTTCTTCGCCAACCAAAAACCTCCAAAACTAGGAAAGCATTTGTATTCCTTTCAGTTTTACTCAAATCATTGCACAGTAGTAATTCCATGACTGCCCTGATTTTTTCTCTCACAACCGCATTTTTACTTCTGAAAATTGTCAAATGCTGCCTTCATTCGCCTGATTTTGATACATTTTCAACGGTTATTGCGTGCCCGACACAATCAGCGTCCCGTGCAGCCGTGCATTCTTTGTCGGACAATCTGTGCAACAGAAGCGTGTGTGTTGCAGGCCTGCATTAGGTGGGCATTCTGTCGTTTTTTTGTAGGTCCAGTTCGCCTTAGTCAAGCGCAATCTCGAAATACAAATGAAAATTTTTTGTCCAAAACTGGTTGCTATGTTCAAGTTGGTGTGTAGTGAGTGGCGCAGATCTTAAAGGTTGCCTGGGAATAAAGCAAAGTAAATCGCGTCGAAGAGGACTTCACTGTGTTGTTTTGATTTTTCGAAATCAAAGAAATGGTTTAAGCAAGGCCGCACATCAGAATCTTTATTGCTCTGTATCATGGGCGTTTTATCCCGAAGGGACAAAAACGAAAATTGATGACACATTTTTGTGCTTTGTATGAGAATGAAGACGAAATTGTACTAGGTCATTCAGCTCAAGCAGCAATCAAGTCAAAACCATAGCTTGGATGATACTTTCATTAAAAGCTTTTTTTTAAAGCAATCGTCAACTGTGCACCAACGTATATCTGCAGATTTGGCGCAAGTAAGTTTAACCCCGCTGCTTGTAATCTATAATAATGGCAACTGAATATTGAATTAGGTCTCCACCTTTGTCAACACCGGGCTAAAAGACTTCAGGCTACAATATATATTCAGAAGCGTGCATCAGCATTTAAGAATTTCATCTTCAGTTAAATTATCTATGGCTGTTTTATTTTTATTTTTACCCAATACGTAAACTAGTACGACCATAAGCGTAGCCAAGGGGATCAAAGGGGCCATCCCCAAATTTTTAGAACATATAGTCATTTTGTGTTTTGAGGGGCGTTTTTCCAAACAAAATAGCGTTATTCGCTTAAAATCAAATATTTTGCCCCTCCCAAATTTCTTTCCCCCAACATTTTTGGGCTGGCTACACCACTGTGTACGAGTTGCATGCGCGACGAAGTCTTCCAAGTGTTTGCTTAGTTCAATATTGCTTGTGCATAAGTTATTGGCGTGCACGTTCTCCCATAGTATCGTCTCGAGTGTATTAAGACGTTTGTGTTTAGCCCGAATGTACTAAAAATTGCATGTGATTGTATTTGGCAGTCTTCAAGTGGTATATCCATATCTTATGAACATTGCGCTTGATATAAACACACTTTTAACTGAAAATCAAGTGGGAACAACAGATTAAATGTTTGGCCAAGCATCGCAAATCTTACCTGAACACCACCCCATTTGTTCGGTCCTAAGAGAGTCTCGCATTCTTCAGCGATGGTTTCCCAGTGCCATTCAAACAGATGGACGATACCCGCGTGGCCTGGGACGAAGTGCGGATCCCACTGAGCAAGGGCGCAGCCGACAAATGTTAGCAACCAAATAAGCAGCATGGCCTCCTGACGAAAGCAATTATTCTGGTTGTTATTAGTGAAACATATATCTTCCACTGAAAAAAGCAAGACCAGGTTTGCTGAAAGTGGATTGCCTGAGATACGATTAAAAATGTCCAATCTTTAGTTATCTATGGGTCAGACAAGGTGCGACGGAAGTATGCTGCATGGTCCTGCACCAGCGTAGCATAACAAAGCTCTCCGTTATAAAAGTAACAGAAAATGAAGCTCTCCACACCCATTCGTTGAAATACCATTTGGCCACCGTGAACTTTTGCGGTTTATTGCGATCCAGTTCGTCACCCAGCAACGCGTTCTTGCATAAACGGACTTTTTGTTTTAGCTTAAACCGACCAACTTTTAATCGCCGCTCGCCAGTCTACAACATAAAGCCTGGCCATGGTTTCGAATCAACTGTAGTTGTAAATAAAGTCGCAGCTGCTCCCACAGCATGGCTCTATCGCACGCATTTGGTGCTGCCTCGATTTCTTTGGCGAAAATCTTGACGAAACCACGATTTTATGTTCTTGAGTTCTAACCCCATTAGAATAAATCAATTGACAAGTGGGAAGGCGTTTCAACGTGATATCCTGGCTATGAAGTAACAAAATAGCACAGTTATGCATGCAACCGATTTTTATACATACAGTACTACATACGTACAGTACCAAGTACGTTACTTGCTTTATGTGAATTTCTTGAGCAAGTGCGATCTGAGTAAATGCTCGTTTGTTTTTAATCTGTGAGTTGTTGATTAGAACGCACATCAGACAGGTCACAAGGCTCAACACGTTGAGAGTTTGCTTTGAACTCTACAACATTAGCTATGGATATACAACATATTGGGTCGTTTACTCAGCTACTACTACAACGATATTGAGGAGCAAATTCCTTTGAAAAATCCGACTGTCAGTTAGTTAAATATTGTTTTATTGAAACTGATATGAAATTTAATATTTTTCAGTAAAACATTCTTCAGTAAATGACCTCATGTTTCAGTCAAATTTCAAACCAGTCAGGGATATTTGCGTTAATATTTGCACATTACTTTTATATTCTGTATTATACGGAATCAGGGTTTCAAGATCAATCCATCAATGATGATGACGAGTATCGAGATCAAATCCTTAACGAAATCCATTTTCGTCTTACTTCAGGGGCCACCCCAACTGAAGGCGACAATGTCTTTCACTGAATCCATTAACCAAAATATCCAGGCCTATTTTCTCAGTCATTTCCTTTTCAAAAGCCAGCAGAGTGAAGTTCGCCTGGCTTTTCTGGAGCATACATCTGCGTGCGGCTAGTCTTTGGGAAATAAAGCAGAGAAACCACTTTCAAGAAGCGCACTGTTGCATCAGAATGATACCACACTAGCTGCAAGTTTATACACATTTGGAAATGCCAGTCGCTGGTTATGCGGTTCTTTCAGTACTGCATTCGAATCCTGGCCCTCTACAACTACCATATGGTCCTGTAGGAAATGTTTGACAACACGCAGTTACGCCTCTGATGTTATGGAACCGTCAGTGGCGTATGCAGTGGTACAAGCAATTCGTTGCCAAGAAATTTGTCGTTGTTTCCTGGTGTTACCCTGGCGGAAGTGTACAACCATGAATTGCTTGCAAAATCATCATGTCATATCCAAAATTATCCGTTTTGCACCTGCCTCTTCCAGTTCGATTGCAGCTGCAACCGGCAACCCTTCCATACCAGTTAGTTTAAAGGCGCGTATTCAGACTGCGCTTACGTTTATGACATGGTTGTTTTTTGCCAGTTTCATTTTCATCATCTTCCTGTTCACAGCCACCAGGTCACGCAACTTTTTTATTCCAGGAGCAGCCCGTCATCAACGTGCAGTGACTTAATCATGTTCATTGAAGTATCTAACCCCTTCATCAATTCATTTATGTCCGTTTCGCGCATCAGGAGACAGGTATCAGGTGGTTTAGAACCTTGAGTACTTATTTTATCGACACAGAGCAGAATTCCAACGTGTACGTTTTCAGTCTCGTGCATAACCCAATTGCTGTGACTACTGCATGAGCATCAAATGCATTGGATAAACTATCGCCGACTTCTTCAAACACCGAAGCTATATCTCCAGATAGTTCTCTACAGCTGTTAGAGGTGCGCAGCGGAAATGAACCGAAAACCGAGCTGAGAGGAAATGAACCGAGCTGAGCGGAAATGAACCGAGCTGAGCGGAAATGAACCGAGCTGATCTCTTTCACGCGCTCGTTCTACAGTAATACTTCAGGGCTTCCCAACGTTTTCGCGGTCTCGTACCACTTGGGCACCCCGTATTGTAATGTCAACCCGTACCACTTCTGCAAGAACAACTCATTTGATTAGTTTATTCAGAAGAAAAATATACATTAAAATAGCAATAAAAGACCACAACTAAACAGATGGGACGATAGAGATTCTATTTGAATAAGAGCTGATGATGCCAACTTCGTAGGCGAAATATATACTCTGTAAGATCATAGTATCTGATTTTTTGCTGAGAAAGGATTTCTTTCGATAGACAACTACCGTAAATTTAATGAGATTTTTGTTTTTCTTTTCCTTCCAGCAATTAGTTGATGCGTGGCGTAAATTTGCTAACAGCGCATCGCAAGTCCGAATGTTACGACACAATAGGAATACCAGGCTACAGGAAAAATTATTTATTTGAAACAAAGCACGAAACGTAAACTAGAAAGCTGTGAATCCAGGTTTTTGTGAAAAAATGGAAGCTACTCGCGTACCACCTGGAAGACTTTCGCGTACCACTAGTGGTACGTGTACCACAGGTTGGGAACACCTGTGTTACTTGTTAGTAACACGTCTTCGGTTCAAATGCGTAAATTGCCAAAAGCTTTCATTATACTGTGGTCTTGAGAATGTTTTAAAGTTTTGAAAAGTAATTGCTGTCAGTTTAAAACTTTTCTTTAATATTTTTAAATATCTGAGTAAAATTTCAATCAATTTCAAAAGGAATACGTTTCAATTAACAATCGCTGAAAAACTTTCAGTCAGTTCCTAAGAGGTACTTTTGGGAAAGTTTGAAACATTGCGTTGAAAGTTTCAAACAATGTTTAATTTCTGAAGTTTGTCAAATGTAGTTGCTGGAAATTCTGTGGACTGTAGACCTACTTCGCTGTTTCCAGGTTTCCTGGTTTGTGCATTGATAGCCTTTAGTTGTAATATAAACATGAGCGTCACTCTTTGAATCATTTGTCATTGATTAGTGGACATTTGCATGAATCTGCATAATCGCGCAATTCGTCAATCGAGTTTTAATCCATTGTGTGTGGGCCCAACAAAAATTTGTGATCTTTGAGTTGTTTGATAAGTGAGGCAAACAGTTTTGAACTTAATTTTTTAAATACTTACAGTTGAGTATTAATGCTGTTTTCTTCAATAGCTGATTTTTTATGCGCTCAGTCGAGCAGTCCCATGTCGAAATCTGCCTAAATTTGATGTGTTTAGAGCTGGGGATGTACATGGCCAATTTGACTCATGACCTGATTGATCACATGATCATGATCATGATCATCATATTTTGATGACCTGTAGTGATGAAACTAAGCATGAATGGCTCTCTGGAATCAAGTAATATTTCATCTGAAATGCAACAAATATTTGTCATTCCAAAAATTATCAGCTGTTTTATCAGCAACATTAAAAGTAAACAAGTGTAGACAGGGTTGCTCAAGCATCAGTATATGGCGGTTTACTTGTGCAGGTTAATAAGTGAATTGATAGTATTTGTTTCACTGTAATTGTGCCTGTTGCACTCTTCAAAAATAAACATGGATTTTGATTTTATAAAATCTGCGGATTTCAGCTTTTTCATGGATTCGGATTTGATAATCTTGTTTTGAACTTCTTCGCAACTTTCAGTTCTGTTTCGGAACTGTAGATTATAGCATTAAATCCGTACGTTTGCTTCAGTGGGGTTTTTCACATCCGTCGAAATTGTACATCGTGTTTGTTTAAATTTGGAACATTGACGTATTGTCCAGTGAGCCAATGTGCAAGCCTGCTCTTTCATGTATCATGTCATCAAAGTAAAGGAATTCGTGTGACTTTCATTGATCCAGTCCCTTTTCTTGACCCATAATCGTTATAGTACAGTGATATCTACTACCTATAGTAACACTTGTAGCCCAGACAATTCATCATTATGTATATGCGTGTAGCCTAGTGATAATGATTCACTTGTGCTGTATACTGCGCCTGGAATTTTCCTGAATTGATACCTTACACTTTATAACAGAGATTCTCATTACATTTGATGCTAGTAGCGCTTACCTTGAAGTCTTTGATATGGCCACTATTGTGGTGCTGTGCTATATCGTAAAGACATAGCATAAGTTACCTAGAGTTTGTTTCCAAGGCATTTTTGGTAGTGTCTATTTTGCCTTATGAGACAAAGGCTGTGCCGGGGCTATTTTGCCTTCAGCAGAACACGATCGATAAGATTTTAAATTTACACAGGATTTGGATTTTGAAACCGTCAGTTTGTCGAATTTTGGTTGGATTTTGAAATGACATTTTTGAATTGGACTTAGATTTCAAAAACCTAAATCCGTTCGCTGCTAGCACTCGTGGAGAGAACCGTTTCATTAACCTCCGTTTTATTAACCACTCACAGATTATCATGCCCTCAGCAATGATGATCACGGTGCAGGAGGGCCAGAGTGCACTCCGGCAGGATTTTGCATTTTACGGCGGAGCAGAACTTGGGTCTAAGCTTGAAGTTCTACCCGGAGCAGTATGACTAGCAAGATTTATGTAGTGATGTTTGCTGTCAAACACAATGGAAGTGATTGAGGGCAATTTTTGACCAACGTTATCGCTCTCATATACTGCGGTGTACTTCCTGATAAGTTTTTCTTTCTTGCTTATCAGTAGCATGGTGTGTATGAGGATGTGTTTGATAGAGGGAGTGCATGTTTGCAATGCTGACAATGGTCTGGTACATTACAGAAGGTTGGGTGTTTGAGAAGTAGATCTTCCTTGAAAAAGGGTTGGTGCACCTTTATGTTGATAATATCTAGTCCATTAAAGCAGTAAATGTCAAGAGCAATCAATTATCTTATATTTCAAATGTAATTTGAAAAATCAATTTTGTGTATTCAAGTGCGTCAAGTCGTAAAATCGTTGACGCATAGGGATAGCACATTTAAAATGCTTAGAAATTCCATTGTTGGAGTCAAAGTGAGAAAGTTACCCTTTGAAACGGGTAAGGTGCAAGGATAAGCTTACTGCAGTTCCATCAACCTCCACACGAGACCAGTTTGGACCTCTTGCTCTGATGAGTGGAGTTCAGAGCTGATCGACGCTGTGACCAGCTTCAAAGTAATTGTGTTTGTGTGGCCGTTTGTGCTTCTCTAACATTTAGTCCGATTGTGAACAATGTAACGAGTTCAAACATTACCTGACTGCATATCCTTTAATGCCAATAATCATTACCCTGAATATTGGACTATAAACTAATAATTTGGCTGATTCAAGCATTGGTCTTTGTGGCTGAAAATAGACCAAAAAATCGTCCACCCTGTCCAGTTAAGAAAAGTGATAGCGCAATACACAGCCTCTCCGTTCCTGGTGTAGTAATTGCCGTATGACTGCGATTGCAGTAGATTCAAGGCAAGGCTTATCCTACGCAAATGTAACCACAACAACGCTTTCCCGTGGTAACACCTTTGGTTGAAGAATTAGTTCACCTTGATACTCATCTTCACACCTAAATCGTTAAACGTGGAAAGATCTTCCAACTCTTGGTAATTTTCAGCTTTTAAGTTTCCAGGGAAGTTCTGTGTGACTAAACCAAATCATTGCCCAGCACTGGGGCGGGCAATTAATTTGGCAATTAATTTGGCTCGGGGGCCACTTTGAGAAGGCCGTACTTAGCGGAGGGCCATACCTTCTATTGCAATGTCTCTCAACCTTTTTCGGTTCGTGACACCTTTTGTATTTTTACATAACTTGTGACCCCTTCCTACTCTGTTTGTAATACCGGTACATATGACATTATAACCATTATGATTACAGGAAAATGCTGTTCTAGAACAATGCAACAAACTATCACAACATTTTTTACCACAAAAATTGACGTATGGCCAACTTCGAAATTCGTGGTTAAGTGCTTGACAGTGCTAACCTTTTGTCATGCTCGACTATAGTTTGATTTCGTGCCTCCGTTTTGATGTGAGCTAGAGCTGTGAAACCACTCTCGCAGAGATGTACTGTGGCAACGAAAGCAATATTCGGAAAGCCAGTTCAGACAGTTGTGGATATAATTCACGCACAGCTCACCAGAACCAAGAAAATTGCATTTCATTAAAAATATCACGTGCTGATGAATTATTCCGAATATCACAAAATTGGTCCTGTACTTCATCAAAATATTGGCTATAGCCAGAGAGGTAGAGAACTGATTTCGTGAAATTGCATCTTCCTTCTTGAGCTCAGAGAAATACCATTGGCACTCTATTTCAAGAGATTGAAGGTGGTCTATTACAGATGTCTTCAAATCCTTAGCAAGTTCGTCAGTTTTTTCAACAACATTTGACAATTTCTCGAGCATAGCAACGTTCCTTGCATTACTTTACGAAGTCAGTTTTGCAACTTCGAATAACATTCTTGCAGATTCGTCGCGAAGCTGGATGATGTTTGTAACTTTTCCTTTTAGCTTCAAACCTTTCAAAAATTTTAGCCAAATAAACAAGACTTTTCAACCAAATCTTGTCACTAATGTAAGACAACAACTCATTTGCTTTCAGTTCTGAGAATAACTTTATTTCATCATTCATCACACAAATGCAGTTTAGAATGTTTCCTTTCGATAACCAGCGTACAGACTTGTGGAATGGAAAAACTCGTGTGTTGAAATTATGTCTTTGCAGAATTCTTTAAAACACGCAAGTTTTAAGGTTTCCAGATTTGAAGTAATTGGCAATTTTATCGTGGATTCCAGCACATTGTACAGAGGAGTAACAATCATATTTCCATTGCAACCCTGCCGAATCAAAAGATTTTTACTTCTCCCGAACATTTGCGCTTGTTGTAGCTTGCAGTTCCCCGAAAATAGGAGCTCCTCTTTAATGTCTCAAGAATGAATATATCTCACAAAAACAAGCAACTCAGCACATGAAGTAGCATCTGTTGACTCATCCACATGAAAAAAACATTGGAGTTGGAGATGCTTTTGTTTCATTTATCACCTGGTCTTTCATATCTTCCGGCCTATCTGAAATGCGCCTCTGAATAGTATCGCTGGAAGAGATATTCATCTCATGCTTGCCTCACTACCTTCTCCAAAAAGTTGTTTTACTGTTTTCAACAAACAGGGTTTCACAAGCGTTTTTTCCAATCATGTGAGTTTTTTTGCTTGGCAATTTCAAGTGCGACTTCATATGATGCCTGTCTTATTGGGGGAAATTTCCAGCAAGACACTCTGACGTTTCAAACTCGCTTCATGGCTTCGGAAGAATTCTGTAACCTTTGTGGCGTGGTTGGAATGCTTTGTCTCTAAATACCGTATGAATTTCGAAGGTTTCACATAGTTCACTGAGAGCCATTATATCACTGCAGTACGCTTCTTCCGAAATGTTGACTGCAACTTCACAACAGTAAACTGCTGGTAAGCTATCTTAGTCAACAACTGGTTTAAAACTAGAGTAAATTCTTTGTGACATGTTGGAAGGTTTGGCTGTAAATCAGGAGTTGCAAACACGCGGGCCGCATGTGGCCCGTGTGGGCGTTTCATGTGGCCCGCGATGCTTTCCGGGAATTTTCAAATGTTTGATATTTAAGTTGCCAAGTGCCTTGAAAAAAGATACAGCGAAATAAATGAACCAAAGGTGAATAATACCCAGTGCAGTTTTCATCCTGGCCATAGCATTACAGGTCAAAATGTCACTCTCCAGCAAATTTTTGAGAAATCTTAGGAGTATGCCAAAAACTTTTTCGCATGTTTTGTCGACCTCTAGAAAGCATACGACCGGGTTCCTCGTGAAAAGCTTTGGGGAGTGTTGTCACTGGTCGTCAAGTCACTGCATTCCTGCTCAGAAGTTTGTGTCCGCGTCGGGAAAGTTAAATCACGACGGTTTACCGTTGGTGTTGGACTCCGACAAGGATGCGTGCTGTCACTGCTTTTCTCTTCATAGTCTACATCTGCTGTGGCCAAACTACTGCCCGCGGCCGCATCTGGACCGTCGACCAGTTTAATCAGACCCGCCAAATATCTTGCAAACTTTTTCAAGTGCCACGTTTCCGACTGTTGACAGCAGTGCAGCAACATTAGCTGCTGCCTGTCACGCAAATCGTGCTGTATCCGGCCCTCCAGTGGCCAGGCAGTCGCGAATTCGGCCCGTGGGTCAAAACGTTTGGCCACCCCTGCGTTTGACCAGGGGCGTATGGAGGTTAGATGGCGCCCGGGGCAAGAAGCAACCTTGGGGCCCCAATGTTCGAACCTGAGGTCTTTCGGAAGCAAATGCACTGCGTTAAAGAAAAAAATTGTGACAATGTTGGGACTTTTCGGCGCCCCCCGCAGTCATTCGGCCCTCCCACAGTGATTTGGCGCTCGGAGAATTGTGCTCCCCTTGTTCCCCCTCGTTACGCCGCAGCACCCCTGATTTACATGAATTGGATAGACAGCCACAGCCGAGTCCAGGAGGGTGTCACATTTGTGAGCTGCAGGATCAACCGCTTACTTTTTCAGACGATTTGATACTGCTAGCATCTTCTCAACAGGGTCTTCAGCATGCACTCGATCAGTTTTCCGCTACGTACGACCGAGCCAGAATGAAAATTAACAATAAACATACCGAGGTATTATGTCTCTCTACAAACCAAAGGCAGTGTATGCTGCAAGTGAGCGGAATGCACTGCAGCAGGTGGAGAAATCCAAGTACATAGTGGTGGTATTTACGAGTAGCGGAAAGAGAAACGATGAGGCTGATGGATGGATTGCTAAAGATAACGCAGTTCTTCATGAACTTAATCGCTCTGTGGTCACAAAACGAGAGTCCAGCCACGCAAAGCCGTCAGTTTTTAAATCGGTCTTTGTTTCGATCCTTACCTATGATCTTGAATCTTGGGAAATGATCGAAATAATATTATCTCAAGTGCAAGTGGCAGAGAGGGATTTTTGTGATGAGTTCGTGGCGTGACACTTCACGACAAAGTGCGCAGCTGTGAAATTCGCAGAGCCTTGAATGTGGAACCACATCTCGGAATTGAGAGAGCGCAGATATCAACATATCTGTTTCGGCCATGTTTCGAGAATTTCCCTACGAAAGATTGACGAGGCAAGTCCATCTAACTAAACCCACGGAAAACCGCTTCAGAGGTCATCCAAGGCCTAGGTGTAGTGACTACATCTCCGACCTTGCTTGGTCTCGTCTTTATGTGGAGCCAGCAGAACTATCTGAAATTGCCGTTGACCGTGAGGTATTCACGTTTCCCACGTGAGGTATTCACGACCGTGAGGTATTGACGTTTCTTACGTGAGGTATTCACGACCGTGAGGTATTCACGACCGTGAGGTATTCACGTTTCCGCTGCTGCCGCCGCGAACCTCCGTAGAGGAAAAGCGGGCATGAAAATGAATGGAATGAACAACATTTGCGTTATTTCGTTTATTCATCGGTGTTTAAAAGTGCTCGCTTAGCGAGTAAAGAAGTTATTTAGACAGCTGGAAATGATTTGTCTATAATTCATGACAGCTTCCGCGGGAAATAAAGATGCAAAAGCTGTTTCTAGTAAGTTCACACACCGCCGTTGTTGCGTCGGCGTTATAATGCCGCCCGCAGGTTACTTTATAAGTCTTCATGTGGCCCACGGAGAAAGTTGAGTTTGAGGCTCCTGCTCTAAATGATGTAAGAACTTCGAAGGTTTCACAAACCCAGCATCAGCAACGAGAACAACGCTGCACAAACCGCAGTATGGCTTCACTGTGTTTTTTCCAACTATGGAGGTAAAACCAAATTTCAAATACTATTCAAAATACTTGCGTTTCCTGTCCATGACAACAATAGAAATGAAAGTATCATAATACTTTGAAGGTAGAATATGTTTCTACCTGACTGCTGGCTGCAATATTACAAAAAATCATATGCTGGTATCAAAGACTACAACAGTTTTAAAACAAGATCGACCAAGTGCGTCAATTGACAAAAGCAATATAGGCTACCGCTTGTGCTTTACTTCACCTCGGATTTCGACAATAGACGTGCAAGATTGTGGTTGATAAAAAAGATTAGACTCTACAACGGTGATCTGACGATGGAAAGATGTATCTGCTCTTCAGGTTGCGACTTTGGATGTATACATTGCCAATCATATTTTACAACATATTGTGATATTTGAATTGGTAACTCCAATGCTGTAAATTGCACTATTAAATTACGGTATGCGCAACAAACAAGCTTCTCCGAGAAGCAAGTGCAATGCGATAACCAGATTTTGCGATTTGAACGTAAGTGTTAACACAAACACGACAATTTAAACATANCGTTACACTGAAATCTTTGNGCACCCNAAAAAAACTTCGNGACCGTAAGTTGAGAAATGCTGCTCTAGTAGAAATAGAATCAAGTCTCGGTTCAAGTTAGCTTGCACACTAACATTTNCTGTGATAAGTTCGAGGAAATTTCAGACTTGCTGATTTTTCCTGAATGCTTCCGCGGGCCACTGAAAACTCTGTGGCCNGTCACATGTGGCCCGCGGGCCGCTAATTGCCAACCCCTGGCCTAGCAGTAGACTCCGTGTCTGTCATATACTGCACAAAACATGCATCTATCATGAGTTTGCGGATCTGAGAGCCATAAAAAATTCCTGTTTTCAGTTTGCCGATGGTCAAACAGGAAATGCTCTGCAAATATANCTGAAACAATCTCCAACTGCATGTAAAGCATTCACAAATGCTTCATCAAGCCAAGTTTGATGTGCAGTGGAGAAATGATGGTTTTCNCTCTACCAACTGAAGATATATTGATTATGTTAGCTTCTACAATTGTGATGAAATCTCTAGGTGGCCACCCTTATTTCACCCAGTAGGTTTTACGCGCTCGACTCTTCCGTAGGCACTGTTTATACTTTCATTGAACTGTCTATGAATACGCGCCACTTTTCAGCTCTACATTGTGACATTTCGATTTTCAGCAAGAGCCCTTAGATGTCCTTGTAGTAAACACGTTCCCTCAGAATGCCCGCTGAAGAGCTAGGGCCTGTAATTGTTGCTTTCGACAAGGAGAGGCGAATCCCAGCCACTGGAGCTTCCCACTTGAAGAAGTTGACATCAATTAAA